>Ga0114922_10000049_pt1 | contig 98944 bp, 74 predicted proteins | sample AartaG_FD_100975 | JGI IMG/M metagenome (GOLD analysis project Ga0114922, IMG submission 100975) | Deep subsurface microbial communities from Aarhus Bay to uncover new lineages of life (NeLLi) - Aarhus_00045 metaG | ecosystem: Environmental > Aquatic > Marine > Oceanic > Sediment | place...
ATCTGTACGGAGCTCGGACAGCCGCTGGTGCCAGTTCTCCGGTTGTCGTCCTGTGTTCGGATCTGTTGCCGTCTTGATAATCTGTTCACGAGTCAATACCTTGCCGAGATTGTCGAGAAAGAGTGCCTCGATTCGCCTCTTCACGCTTTTCTGTCTGTACGACCCTTTCAGCTTACCGTAGAGCTTACGGGGCGATGCCTTCTTCTTCGCCATCCCTGATCCTTTCTTTCTTTACCCTGCGTCCAACAGAATATTATACAACACTTTTTTAGCAATTTAGTCTACCGGAAATAAAATGTCAACGATTAGCTTAGTGGACCACCGTTTTCGGCGGGTCTTCTGGAGTGGTGTGTTCCAACATGCCGCTTGATTTAAAACTATTCAAGATGACAATCGATTGATCATTGCCTTGAATTGAGCAGTCTGCCTTTTAGCTTCGGCAATGAACCCTTTTATTTTCTCTTCGTGGCCACTTTTAAGCGTATTGATTAAGGGTGCAGCAAGAAGCTCACCTTGAAGGTTAAAAGCCTCTTTCATTGCTTCGCCATATTCAACAAAAGCTTTTATGGCTTCATCTCTCAATCCTTCTAATGACATTACCAAAACCTCTCAATTGATTTTCCAAAAAAAATATTCCAAACAAAGATAATACCAAACCCGCAATTCCCGCCTTTTAATTCGTATGTCGTATCTGGGCCCAGTTAGAAAGTAGACAAGTGCCTTTGGCAACTTACTTCTAACGGGCTAAATCTTTAGTATTTAGCCGGTTGAGGCCGGGAAGGCCGGCGTTTTATATTAAAAGAAACTCAGTCGCCGGGCCGGGGGTCAGGGGTCGGTTAGCAGCGGATTGTCAATCAAGGACCCGCCAGGCTGGAGGTGTTAGTTCCGGGACGAACCATTTGCTGCCGCAGCAGTGGCATTTGTCCATATCGGGCCTTCTCAATCGGCCGCAGTTTGCACAGGTGACCAGGGTCATTTTTGGCCTGGTAAGTCTGTAGGTGATGTAAGCGCTTAAACCAAAGGCAATGGTTGCGATTATCCAGGGGAGTTTTGCATTTTTTGAGAGTCCGACGGCGGCAGCATCCTTGGTGACTCGCCGGGCGAGGAAGCCTGCCAGTATTATTGACGGTGAAATAAGCAGCAGCGCGGAGAAGTATATGCCCACGACATCTTCGCTGACTTCTCGGCCCTTCATTGCTATAAATGAGTTCGGCAGGAAAAAGAGCGCTCTGTGTCCGGCAGCAGCATCGAAGCTGTCAGCAGCAAAGAAGGAGGCGATGTTCAGGATTGGGGGATGAAGATTTTCCAGCAGGTATTTTGCGGTCGTCAGTGCGGGTGCCCAGGGGACGTGAAAGAAGACGGCCTTGCTTGAAGGTATGTAACTGGCCCCTCGGTGTCGGTGTTCATCTTCTGTGATTTTGGTATGTCCTTCTCTGAGTAATCTTCCCTGACTGTCGAAGACGGTGACGGCCATAGCAGTTCCTTCTCGGGAGGTCCCGGCGACGCACATTCCTATGTATTCTCTGTCGATGGACAGGGGCAAAACGTTATAACCGAGCAGGTCTTTCGGCCTTACAGATGTCTTTGAGGGATAGAATGTTTCTGGGGCGGGTAAGTAGCCGGCGGTTCCGGCGAACTGAAGCGTTTCTCTGTCGAGCAAATCAATTCTGCCGGATTCGTCAAGTACAAGTATGTACCGGCCTGCATAGTTCAGGTAAAAGTTTTTTATGATTGATTCGAACTCTGGTTGGTAGCCGTGGCGCGAATAGCGACTTTTGTCTTCGTTTTCCTCGGCACGTTTTGGGACCTTTATCATAGGGGGATTACAATCCAGTTCTGACAGCCACTCACTTGCACCTAAGCGGTCTAAGCGGCCTACCTGAATGGGATTGTGGGTATTGTCTTTTGCAAGCTCAAGTCCTTTGAGGATGGTTTTTTCTTTAAAGTTAATTGTGAAAAAGCGGCGCAGCTTTTTGTCAAATAATGTTACCGGTAGCCAGTAATCTGTGATAAGGGCGGAGAATCTGCCGAGCGCTTCATCAGGGGTTTCTGAGATTCCTTCAGGACCGGCGTAAAGATGGAGCGTCCTGAGCACGGTCATTTTGTCGGGCAGCTTCTGTTTATAGGTACGGTGATATACGAGTAAGCCAATGCTTTTGTCAAAGTAGAGCATTTCATTGTGACGTTCATCTTCGTACGAGTAATAATAAACGTTTGAAAGCCGGCCTTGCAGGGCTCTGGCGGCAAAATAATCTATGATTCCAAGGGTAAGGGAGGTTTCCGACGGGGAAAAACGGGCTGAAATGTAGGAATGGCGGGCCACGTTAGGGTCGTTTTCAATTTCCTTAGGTATGAGTCCGGAAGGCCGTATGAGGACTTCGCGTGCTTCCCGGGGCATAATCTCTCTGAGGGTTATTTCGCATAAGAGGCGGGCCCAGAAGAATACTATGGAGAGCAAAAGCAGAACGACAAAACCGGCAGCGATTACTTTGGCGAGATAGTTTCTTGAGGGTTTCATAGTTATTTTCCTAAAGAGGGGTTGAGGTAAATTTTTGCCAGGTTCGGGTCAGGGAGGCGACAATCAACAGCAACATTATTATTACAGTGCAGGCACCGAAGCCCTTGATAACAATAAGCGGCACAATGACGGCGGTTGAGCCTATGCTACCCAGTACCCGAATGACCTTGTTTGAGTTCCAGCCGAGCTGCAGGCCGAGGCAATAGCAGGCAAAACCCGTTAGAAACACTGCTGTGAATATTTCAGAAACGAAGTGGGGGTAAATTGGGTAAGGCGGCGGGAAAAGTCGCAGCAGAACTGCGGCTGTAACGGCCAGGGGGACCAGCAAAATCAGAATGGTAAGAATTCCCGTGACAATCCTGGCAGCCAATATCTGAGCTCGCGTAACGCGCAGGGTCGATAAGAGGGCGGAGATTTTCCTGGTTTTGTCTGTGTACATCTGGCTTGCGCCCATCGCAGAGAAACCAAGTATGGCCAGTACAATAATTGGAATCGAAAGCGACAGGGCGACCTCGGAAAGTTCTTCGGCATTGTATGCAAGGGAAGTAACCGCAATGACGAGCGCTGTTGAAAAAAGGGCTGCCGCGGCGAAATATGCTATATTGTCTTCGATTTCTCTTTTTATCAGTGTGAACATCTGGTACCTCCTAATTTATGTGTTCGTAATCGGCGTCGATTTGAGTCGTGTGCATTCTATGAACATATCCTCAAGCGACATTGGTATTTCGGTGCAGCTTTCGGGTTTGAAGGTTTCGATGAAGGCCTGTTTCTGCTGGTTCCAGTTTGCGACGGTTATAGTCAACTCGCGGCCCTGGAGCTGTTGATTCACTATTTCGGTCATATGCAGATTGGCTGGTGCGTGTTCGGGGAAGATGAGCCTTAATTTTTTGACGCGCTTTTTTAGTTCTTCAAGTGGACAATCCACGATGAGCTTTCCGGCGGCGAGTATGCCTATGCGGTCGGCGATTCGTTCGACGTCGCTGAGGATGTGTGAGCAGAACAGGATAGTTCGGCCATCTTTTTGTAGCAGGTCAACGGCAAGTTCGAGGAACTGCCGGCGGGCGACGGTGTCGAGGCCGAGCGTCGGGTCGTCGAGGATGAGCAGTTCCGGGTCTATGGCCATAGCGAGCGAGAGGTTTAGTTGTGCTCGCATACCAATGGATAGCTGCTTTACTCTGCGCTGCATCGGCAGACGGAATGCTTCTATAAGGCGGCCAAAGAAGTCGTCATTCCATTTCAGTGAGAGGTCTTTGCAGAGCTTTACGAGCCGGCTGACCTTATAGTTCTGGATTAGGTTGTGCGCTTCCGCGACGTAGCCGATTCTGCCGTGCGTTCTTGCGGAAAGCTTTGCCGAGTCTGCACCGAGCAGGGATGTTCGGCCGCGTGTCGGCGAGTCGAGCCCGAGGAGAATCCGTATGATAGTTGTTTTGCCGGCACCGTTTCGTCCGAGCAGGCCGTAGATACAGCCCTGTGGGATATTGAGGTTAATGCCGTCCAGGACGCAGCGGCCGTCGAAGTATTTAGCCAGGTTTTGGATTTTGATGATGGTATCGCTCATAGGTTATCCTTTCTCGTCAGCGAACTTGAATTTCTCGATTCGCTCTTTGACCCAGCGGATAAGCAGCTGCTTTTCAATCTGCATGTGGATTGCGTCCACGATAAGGTGTTCGATGTCTTCGCAGATAAGTTTTTTTCTCACGGTTTTGCTGAGGTTGCTGTCGAGGTTAGCGACGAAAGCCCCGGCGCCCGGCTTGGTAGTAATGATGCCTTCCTGTTCGAGCCGGCGGTAGGCCTTGGCTATCGTGTTGGGGTTTATCGCAAGCTGGACGGCGAGCTGTCTTACAGTGGGGAGCTTTTCGTCCTTTGTGAGCCTGCCGAGGGCAATGTCACGTTTGACCTGGTCTATTATCTGCTGGTAAACGGCCCTGCCGGATGCGTTGTCTATACGAAACTGCATTGTCTTGCCTCAATACTTGTACTATGCTAACTATTACAAGTATAACAGAGTCTAATTTTTTGTCAAGTTTTTTTTGAAAAAAATGAAAAAGCCACAAGGTACGAGTTGGCCAAGGTGGCTGCCAGGGTTTTGAAATTGATTCCGCCAGAGGCGGATCTGCGTATCCGCCTGCGGCGGACTGCGCACCTTGGGCACAAGCTCAGGATGACAGGATGGGGCCGAGGGAAAGGATGTAAGTTGCTTGTGGTAAATGGGTTAGAGAAAAAGCGGCTTCAAAGATGGCTGGTGGGCAACTTTTTGAAAAAAATTTAAGAATTTTTGAAAAAAGTGCTTGCAAAATTGGGGAGGGCAGGTATAATAGGTATTAAGAATATTGCTCTTTTCTTCTTTTAAGTGTCTTGGTGAAGTGAGACGGTTGAGATTCTTATAAGTTTGCAGTATATTCTTTAATTGAAGGCTGTCTCACAAGGCTGAAGCCAGTTTTGGCTTCAGCCTTTCTTTTGCGCTTTGGGGAGTCGTTGGCCGGGAAGAAGGGTTTTCTCGTGAGACGGGCGGCTTTTCGCATCAGTTTGTGCTTGTAAATGGTTCGACGCTTTCTACATACGATTGGCTGGTGAGTTCCGGCTGGCGAACTCAATGATGAGGAGGTGGTTTCAGTTGTGGGGCTTTGAGTTTATGGAGGCGGCCAAGAGGATGTGTCTTAGCCTGTCAACAGTGAGGTTGTTCAGGTAATCGTCAGTAAAATCCAGTTTGAATCTGCCCTTGAAGTGTTTGATTCGTCTTTTAAGCTCGTTCCTGCCCAGCGAAGCGATTGAAGTCGCGGTTTGCTCAAAATATTCTCTCGAAGCCATTGGCCGTACCCTTGAGACGCTATTGTTCTTAATACATTTGTGTTGTTCGTATCGTCCGCAACGTTGAGCGACTTTTGTAAGAAATTTGCGGCGGGGTGCAAACGTGTCAAAATCGAGTCATTATCAAGTCAGAATTTTTTTGTCATTCTGCGGACGGTCTGATAAGTTTTGGTTATGAAAACGGAGAGTCTAAATTACGAGTTGCCAGTTGAGTTGATTGCACAGCAGCCGGCCCGCGTTCGAAGCGATTCGCGGCTGCTGGTTCTCAATCGTGAGAATGGTGAGCTTGTCGACAGCGGTTTCAGCGGGATTGGTGACTTTTTATCGCCCGGCGACTGCCTGGTGCTCAACGACACAAAGGTCCTGCCGGCCCGCTTTTTTGGCAGGCGCAGCAGCGGCGGCAAGCTGGAAGGATTGTTTCTGACCGAAAGGGCACCCTGCGTGTGGGAAGTGATGCTCAAAGGCGCCCGTAGAGTTAAGGTCGGCGAAACCATACACTTGAGGGACAAAGAGAAAGAGGATTTTTGCCGGGCAGAGGTGACGGAGAAATTGGGTGGTGGCAGATGCCGATTGAAGGTAGGGACAAAGTCGGATGCCGGAACTGCGCTTGAGAGAATAGGTTTTCCTCCGCTGCCGCCATATATCAAGCGTGGTGACGACCTGTCCGTAGCGGCGATGGATGAGGTACGGTACCAAACGGTGTACGCTCGAAAGGCCGGGGCGGTGGCTGCTCCGACGGCGGGGCTGCATTTTACGGATGAGCTGATAGAGCAGTTAAGAAAAGCGGGAGTTTTCTTTGCATATATTACGCTGCACGTGGGGCGGGGGACATTTAGACCGATAACTACGGAGAATGTTGAGGAGCACGAGATTGAGCAGGAGCGGTTCTGTATCGCGGAAGAAGGTGCTCGGATGATAAATGCAGCAAAAGAGAAGGGCGGGAGGACAATCGCGGTGGGGACAACATCGGTGCGGGCGCTGGAGACAATGGCTGTGGGCTCAGGTGTGGAAGCTGGCGGTGGAGAGGCGACGCTGTTCATAACACCCGGGTATAAATTCAAGTTAGTCGATGCTATGGTGACGAATTTTCACCTTCCGAAGTCAAGCCTGCTTGCGCTGGTTGCGGCGTTTGCCGGTTTGGAAAGCATTCTGGCTGCGTATCGGCACGCGATTGAGCAGCGATACCGCTTTTATTCTTACGGTGATGCGATGCTGATAATGTAGCTGGTGCCTTTTAGGCCAAGTAGAGTTTATCGTTCGGTTTGATTTCGGGTATCTGGGTCAGCTTTGCTTTGACATCATCTTTTTCCAATGCGAAGCTCGGTGCTATTTCGATGAGGCAATCGGGTGAGCCATCCGGCTTTTTGGGGATAGTGACGCCGGCTGATTCGAGCCAATCGGCGGCACGTGCAACCATCATTCGCCTTGTTGTTTCGACGCTGTCAAGGCCGGCGGCGTTTTTGGTGGGAGCAAATTCCTGGCTTCGGAGGATATGTAAGATTATTGACTTTGAGGCCAGAGGCAGAGCGTCAAAGACGAAGGTCTCGAGTTTTATGCCGTTTGCTTCTGTGGGTTCAACGGGATTTGCCTGCTGGTCGATATGTGGGATTTTTTTGACGGCTTTGTGCAGAGGCAAAGAAAAGCCGGCGGTGTTAAGCCTTTGAACAAAAGTGCGACTGATGATATGGATGGCGATGCTGCCGAGGCTAAAGGCCAAAGAGCCGTCGGGATTTCGTTTCTCGGCGAGCTCATCGGGCAAATCGCTGTATTCGATGACGGTTACCCTACCGTCGACCAAGCCGAAATTGCCGACTTTTTCCTTTGGGCCGGTTTTTATCACGGCCTTTGAGGACATTTCGGCCTGGTCGAGGACGTGGAGGCCTATGAAGAGCGGGTCAAAAATATTTACGAGTGGATTATCTACCTGCCAATAGCTAATGAATTCTACGCCGCGTTTTTTCATATCGTCGAGGGCAGCAGTTTTGTAGAGGGCTTTGAGGCTTCCGCCGTGGCCGTCAGGTGAGCAGGCAATGTTTGCTTTGTCGGCCAAGAGGATTTTGCCATCAAGACTGAAATTGGGCAGAGTGCCCTGCTGGAATATAAATACGTCTTTTTCGTTGAGGCCGTAGTAATCGTTGGAGCGAAAAATTTCTACGGTCTCAGCGTGGTTCAGGGGGCTTGTCATAATATACCAGGGGCATGTGGTGTTATATTTTTGCGAAACTGCTGCGATAGTTTCTGCGAAGATTCGAAAGAGCGTTTTGTTTTTGACGGGGCTGATGGGGAAATTGCCTTTTGGGCCGTCGAATCCGAGTCTGGTTGCCTGTCCGCCGGCAACGACAAAGGCGGCCACCTTGCCGGCTGAAATTAGCTCTTTGCCTAATTCTTTGGCGCGGGCATATTTTTGCTGCTGGTCAGGGGTGGACGGGGCGTGGCCGTAGGATGGAGCAGGGGCAAAATCGGCTGGTACGGCAGCGTTAGCGGTTTTTTCGGTGCATTTAGCCACCCAATCGTCTATTTTTGAAAAATCGAGGTTTTCGATCTGGGCAAGCAGATTCTGCCTCTGTGGCGGCTTTAACTGCCCCCAGAAGGCCAAAAGATGGCCCTGATTGTGTTTTTGGAGCAGTTTTTTTGTGTTTTCAAGCGTTTTTTTGGTAATCATATCTGTGATTCCAAGCCGAAATTAAAGATATAAGGCCAACTGCGAAAATTTTCAAGAAAGTTGGAGAAATTTGGCAGAATTTGTTTGACAGCGGAGGGACTTCTGTAGTAGTATATATGTGATAGATAGATAGGTAGGTTTTAAACGCTTTATAAGTATTTAACAGTCATCATAATTTTCAAGAGTTTTTATATTCCCACCTTAAACCTGCCTGTCAGAAATGATGTCTGTCAGAAGTAAAATTCTGTCGGTGCAGTGTATGCCATTGAGGCCATCGAGGCCGTAGCGGCCGGGCGTGAGGTGTGCGCGCACTGAGTAACGGGTACGATTTCTGAATGAGAATTTAAGGCAGCCGTTCTTAGGCGAAAAATGAAATGGTAAAGGGATTCGCGAGGAAAATAGTTGGTATATGGCAGGAGAAACTGCATTTATCTGTTAAGACGTAATCAAAGCGTGCTTAAGAGCGGCTGGGCCCGCGAATCTCGAAAAAGCGTAAGGAGAATAATTATGAAAAGGAAAGGTTTCACATTGATTGAGCTGTTGGTCGTGATTGCGATCATAGCGCTGCTGATGAGCATCCTGATGCCCGCTCTTGCAAGGGTGCGGGAGATGGCTAACCGCGTGGTGTGCGGGACAAACCTGAAGGGTATCGGGACGGCGTCGGCCATCTATGCCGGGAATGATGATTCCGGCCGATTCCCGTGTGCCGGGTTCAGGGCGAGCATTTGGGCTACGACGGACGGTGGCGCAGCTGATGCGGCAACTGCCTACGCGTCAGGCGCGAGCATTTCGTCGAGTCTCTATCTTTTGGTAAAGTACGACTATGCGACACCTAAGCAGTTTATCTGCAAGAGCGACCCTGACTCGGGAGAGTCCATGCCTACTGGTCAGCCGTTCTTATTTTGGGATTTCGGGGACCCAGTCGCACAATGCAGCTATGCGTATCATATGCCTTATGATGACGGCAGCGGGTTGCATTACCGTCTGAGCTCGGCGAGCAATCCTGCTCTGGCGATGGCGGCTGACCGGAACCCGTGGAATATAGCTGGTATTCTGCCCAATGATACTTCCTTCGGCCCTAAGGAGGTAGGAAACAGCGCTGCTCACGGAAGAGAGGGTCAAAACGTGTTGTTTGTTGACAGTCACGTGGAATTTTCAAAGACTCAAGGGACAGAAATCGAAGACAGGGGTAGCGCGTGCGGTCTCAACGACGACGATATCTATATTATGGGCTATAAGTTTGATGAAACAACAATTGCTCCCACGAAGCTCGATATGCCGGGAAATAGAGAGGACTCCTTCCTGGTGAACGAGGGCATCTTTTAGGAGGGCAGGAGAGGAATTAAGTGTTGTGGCGACTAATGTGTCATCCGGCGGCCTTATGCGAATGCGCATAAGGCCGCTTTTGGTATCGGCTAAGCCGACAAGGCGGCAGGTCTAAAATAATATAAAAAATTCGGGATTTTTTTGCATTCCGGGCCTTACCATTCGTCTTTATATAGTGGCAGGAAATCAGGGAATCTTGATTGGACGATTTTTCAGATGACATCCTGGTTGTTGCCAGTCAGCGGGGCGACAAGAGTGCTTATGCGCTGTTAGTGAAAAGGCACTACAGGGGTGTTTTTGCCGTGTGCCTGGGTATGCTCGCAAACGTTGACGATGCCGAAGATATTTCTCAAGACGCGGTGCTTAGAGGTTTTTTGAAAATAAGGAAGCTTCGCGATAATGAGCAGTTTGGCCGGTGGATTCTGCGAATTGCCAAGAACCTTTGTATTGATTTTCTTCGCAGGCAAAAATATGCGAAGGCGTTCGCGGCCAAGAAGGCAGTGCAGCGGCGAGAAGCAACAAATGAGAATTACGATTTGGAAGGGGCCATCAGGCGTCTGCCCCGGCAATATCGAGTGCCGTTGATAATGTACTACTTTGATAACAAGAGTGCAAAACTTATAGGTGAGAAGCTGAATATTTCGCACTCTGGAGCGTGTCAGAGAATCAGAACAGCAAGGAAGCTATTGCACAGATTGTTAACAGAAGGGGTGCATAATGAACAGTGATTGTGAGAGAATACGGGACCGGATTACAGACCATATTAGCGGGATTCTACCGGAGACGGAAAGGGAGATGTTTGAGGAGCACCTTAGCGAGTGTTCGAGCTGCAGCGACTATGCGCAGAAGCTGGTAGAAGAAGAGCGATTACTAACACAATTCTTTGCCAAGTTTGATATGGGCATTGCGAGCCGGGAAGATGCGGCAATAGGCGTCATAAACCGTATTGACACGTCCGGCCGAAGAAACATCCTGTCGGTCGGCAACAGGATTGCGGGGAACTTGTTTTTAAGACGCGCTGCAGCGGCGGTTTTAATAGTTTTTGTGACAGTTTACTTTGTATTAACTTTGACCTGGATTTCGGAAATAAACGAGATAATTCGCCTGTCTCTGTGAATCTTGTTAGAGGTTTATGTATCGGATATAATGATGATGAGCAATCTAAGAGACGGCGGTAGATAATTGTGTCTTGAGAAAAACAGATAACAGAAGCGACCCAGACAGGTTTTGGGTTGCGAACATGGCAAGAGTTAAAGGAGAAGTTTATGAAGAAAAAAGGTTTTACATTAATTGAGCTGTTGGTTGTGATTGCGATCATAGCATTGCTGATGGCCATTTTGGTGCCTGCATTGGCCAAGGCGAGAATGATGGCGTATCGACTGCTGTGCACAACGAACCTAAGGGGTATCGGCACTGCGATGGCAGTTTACGCCGGCGGTGAGGACGAGGAATACCCCCGGTCTGGCGGTAACAAGAGCACTACTGGAGCCACGGAGACTTGTCAATGGAGCCCGGATGGGTACATAACCGTGTGGTGGGGAATGCCGACAATGACAGAGGCCGATGCCTTCGATGGCATCCCGCGCTACGCGACGATTACGTCCAGTTTTTTTCTTTTGGTAAAATATGGCTTTGTGACGGCGAAGCTGTTTCACTGCAGGGGTGACGAGGGCTCCACAATTTTCGGGGCGAAAAAAGCCGGGGGGCCTCCGGGGATCAGTCTTTCGTGGCTCTGGGACTTTGGCTCCATGCCGTCGGGAGGAGTTGGGCTTTGGCCTGGTGAGTGTGTCAGCTATTCCTACCATATGCCATTTAACCAAGGAGACGCCGTAACGCCTGGTTTCCCCATCTCGGAATATAGCAAGGAGAACAGTCCTCTTTGTGCAGACAGGAACCCACATTTGGACTCGTTGGCTCCTGATGGCTTAGAGGCTGCTGTCAATTCATTATCGCACGAAGGGGAGGGCCAAAATGTTGTCTATAAGGACCTATCTGTGCGCTTTGAGGAGACGCCGAATGTCGGTATCGGCGTCCCGGGTAGTGACGAGTTAGACAACATTTGGACATACGGTGGCGATCCCTTGCTGGGAGGAGGCGCTGTGGATGGTACGATACCGATGCAAGTCGGAGACGGCTGGCCGGAAGGGGATATGTTCTCAAATGATGCGTATCTGGTGAACGAGGTGCAGACGGGGACGCTTATTCCTTAGGCTCACATTAGATAACATTGTGCTTTTGTTTTAAGCAGTATGTAAGCGGCCTTGTGCTATAGAGGGTACAGGGCCGCTTTTTTCACGTGCGGTCAGGAGCTGTGAACGACCGAATAGGATATAGGCGTCGGCGGGTATGAAATACGATTTGTCTTCGGGGGGCATTTATGTTAAATTGTTTGCTTTGATTTTTAGGGAGTGTGAAATTGGGGCAAACACTTACGTACAAGATACTTTGCGGACATCTGGTCGAAGGCAGCGTTGCCGCCGGTGAGCAGATTGGTATTCGGATTGACCAGACGCTTGTTCAGGACGCGACGGGCACGACGGCGTTCCTATTGTACGAATCGATGGGGGCAGGCAGAGTAAAAACACAGCTTTCGGTGAGTTACGTCGACCATAACATAGCTGGGTTTGGGCCGGAGAACCACAACGACCATTTGTATTTGCAGACGATAGCGGCGAAGTGCGGGGTCTATCATTCGCGGGCGGGTAACGGTATTTGCCACCAGGTGCATCTGGAGCGGTCCGGCAGGCCTGGGGCGACACTTTTAGGCAGCGATTCTCATACACCGACGTGCGGCGGTATTGGAATGCTTGCCATCGGGGCCGGTGGGCTGGACGTGGCGGTGGCTATGGCAGGGGGGCCGTTCTACCTGAGATGTCCGAAAGTCTTAGGCGTGAAACTTACCGGTCAACTGGCTGATTGGGTAGCGGCCAAAGACGTTATTCTTAAGCTGCTGAGCATCCTGACGACAAAAGGTAACGTGGGCTGGTCGGTGGAATATTTCGGTGGGGGTGTTTCGGAGCTGACTGTTCCGCAGCGGGCGACGATAACAAATATGGGGACGGAGCTGGGCGTGACAACGAGCATATTCGCAAGTGATGAGCAGACCCGGCAATTCCTCAGAGCGCAAAAACGAGAAAAAGACTACGAGCCATTGTCGGCCGACGCGGATGCCGAATATGACCGTGTCATGGAAATAAATTTGTCGGAACTTGAGCCGCTGGCGGCGTGTCCTTCTTCGCCGGACAATGTCAGAGGCGTCAGAGAAATTGCCGGCATTGAAGCCGGACAGGTTGTGATAGGCAGCTGCACGAATTCGAGCTTCGCAGATTTGATGATGGCAGCGAAAGTGCTCAAGGGCAGGCGGATAAACAATATGGTTGAATTTGCAGTAGCTCCGGGCAGCAGAGCCGTCTTGAATATGCTGGCGGGAAACGGGGCATTGGCGGATATGATTTCGTCGGGCGCCCGGGTCCTTGAGACGGGCTGTGGTCCGTGCATTGGGCAGGGTTTTTCACCTGCTGACGGTGTAGCGAGTCTTCGGACATTCAACAGGAATTTTTCCGGCCGAAGCGGGACAAAAGATGACCAGGTTTATTTGGTCAGTCCCGAAACGGCGGTTGCTTCGGCCTTGACCGGCAGAATTACGGACCCGCGTGATTTGCCGGAACTGTTGGGAATAGAGTATCCCAAAATCGAGCTGTCGGACGAATTTATTGTTGATGACAGTATGATAGAAGAGCCTTTGAGTGAAAAAGATGCCGGCAAGGCGGAAGTGCTGCGTGGGTCGACGATTGTTGTGCCGGAGATGCCACCGGCGCTACCGGAGAAGCTGGTGGGCCAAGTCCTGATTAAGTGCGGCGACAAGATAACCACGGACCATATTATGCCGGCGGGCCCTTATCTGAAACTGCGGTCGAATGTGCCAGAATATGCAAAAGTGGTTTTCAATTGTTTCAATGAGCAGGGCAAGCCGACGTTTGCGGAGCGAGCGCTTGGCTTGAAGAAAAAAGGCTTGGCCGGTGTTATTGTGGCAGGTGAGAGCTATGGGCAGGGGTCATCGAGAGAACATGCCGCTCTTTGCCCAATGTATCTGGGCGTGCGGGTGGTGATTGCGAAAAGTTTTGAGCGGATTCACAAGGCCAATTTGATTAACTTCTGCATAGTACCGATAGAATTCGCCGAGCCGGCTGATTATGACAAAGTCAAGACGGGAGACTTTCTGCAAATTGACAATCTGCTCGAAGCAATTAAGAACAGTGACGAAGTTAAGATTACTGAAAAGGCCGGCAAGTATGAGTTTGTTGGGAAGCTAACACTTTCCGCCAGGGACAGGGAAATTTTGTTTTCAGCGGGGTTGCTAAAGTATACGCGAAAACAAGCATAGTAGTTTCGTCTGAGAATTCTCTTGGTGCTAACTGGACAAATACAATAGCGCGCTGCACGATTGACAGCCTTGAGGCAAAAGGCAAACAAAGGCTTAGCTACATGCCAGAAATCAAATCGAAGAACATGTCGGTTGCGCTTGATATGCACGGCTGCCCAAATCGATGTCGCCATTGTTACCTTGGCTTCAGGGGCAGCACACAACTGTCCGAAGAGGATCTGCGGTGGGTAGCCCAGCTATTCAGAAACTATATCAGAGAAGGGCAAACAACGCCATTTATCGAGAAGCTTACAGTCTGTTCTTGGTTTCGGGAGCCAGATTTTCCAGAACACTACAGGCAGCTTTACGAACTTGAGGCCGAGCTAAGTGATGGGGAACCAGCAAGATTTGAACTTTTGAGCGTATGGCGACTTGCCAGAGACAAAAATTACGCCAAATGGGCAAAGAAGGTCGGACCCGATACGTGCCAAGTCACCTTTTTTGGTATGGAAGAAACGAACGACTGGTTCCATGGACGTAGAGGAGCGTTTGAAGATAACTTAGTCGCCACGGAGCGTCTCTTAGAAGCTGGTATGAAGCCTCGGTGGCAGATTTTCTTAACAAAGAAAATAATCCCAGAGATTGGTCAGCTACTCAAGGTCATTGACCAGTTAAAGTTAAGAGACAGGGTTAAATCCTTGGGCGAGGACTTTGTGGTTTTTCTGCATACACCGAGCCCAGACGGGGAGGCAAGGAGAATTGAGTATCTTCGGCCAACTATAGAGGAGACAAAATCAATCCCGGCAGAATTGATAAATGCGTGCAAAAAGCATTTCAAAAAAGAAACGCTCTGGCACACAGAGCGAGAATTGATTTCAAGAATTTTAGGTGAAGACGAAACGTACCCGTACGCATATCGGTATCCTGAGGTCTTGTGGTTTTTGATTAACTACAACTGGGACGTTTTCTCAAATATCGGCTCCGTCGAACCGTGGTGGAAACTGGGTAACTTGAAAAAAGACACGGTAGAAGAGATATTTGATAATTTTGAGCAGAACCATACACTCGGACTGGAAACCATTTATTCCGTTCCAGCTAAAACACTGGCAACGCACTTTGGAGATTCTAACAGCAAAGTAGTATATGACAGCAAGGCCGACCTGGAGAGGCTTTTTGTTGCAAAATACTGCGAGGATATTTATCGTAGTAAGAATTATGGGCCGACATGAGCAAAAAACGATAACGATTTTCGGGACGGGGAGGGCAAAGGCGGGCGACGCGGCATATGAATTGGCCTATGAGCTTGGTAAAGTGCTGGGTGAAGCGGGTTTTACCATCGCTAATGGCGGATATGGGGGCACAATGTTGGCGGCGGCCAAAGGGGCGGACGAGGTGGGCGGTAAAAGTGTCGGCGTTACCTGTTCGATATTTGCAGGAGTGCGCAATGAATATATTAGCCGTGAAATTGTTACGGATTCGCTGGATGAGCGGCTTGATACGTTGACGAAACTGGGGCAGGTTTATGTGGTCCTGCCGGGTGGGACAGGGACGCTGTTGGAATTGGCTAAGGTCTGGGAATTGAAAAACAAGGGCTTTCTGGACGAGCAGAAACCGATTATACTTGTAGGCGAATACTGGAAGCCGCTGATTGATTTAATAGCAATTGATGACCCCGGCAGCAGCCGATATATACATCAGGCAGATAAGCCGGAGCAGGTTGTAGAACTGATTAGTGACGCGTGATTGTTGATATGGGCAAGCGATTCACAATTTGGGGTGTTCTTGTAAACGTTGTCGTAATAGCGTCGGTATTCGGCGCAGAGACGGCCGGCAACTCGCTGCTGCGGGATGGGTTTGGTCTGGTAAGTGTCGACGGCAAATTAACCAGGAACGACAGCAACGAAGCCGCGGATATATGGTTCTTTGAGTTCGGCTCGGACGTAAATGACGGTATTGGCCGAGTAAGTGCGGGGACAAGTCTGGAACTGCTGCCGTCGTCAACGCTGGAGAAAATGATAACAGAGACCGAGAAACACCTGGGCAAAAACTATAAACTCTGGGGCAGAGTCACAAAGTACAAGGGCAGGAATTTCATATTCCCAATTTATTTTTTATCGCTCACCAAGACAAGTAAGGCGGGGCTGCCGACATTACAAAAAGCACAAGAGGAGCCGAAAGAGGGTCAGCCGGCGGAGAGCCCAAATAGTGTCCCAACAAAAGGGGTTTCGGAGCCTAATCGTTCCGGAGAAAGTGAAGAGATAGTACGTAAACCACGGTTCTTTGACCCCGATGATAAATTAGGTCCAAGCCAAAGGATTGACGAGGTCGCCGAGCGCAGGCGAAAAGAGACGGTGAGGCGCAGGGACAGCGAGGAGGTGAAAGATATAGTCACTAAAGAGCCGAAGCGTGCACCGTTCAAGCGTGACACTATTTTAGCTGACAGAACCGGTTTTTTACTCGAACAGGACAAAGGCCTATCTGTATTCGGCTTTGACGCTCTCGGGCGAAAGGTCGAGCAGTGGTCTTTGCGGTTACTGCCGTGCTACGCGTTGGAACGAACTGAGCAGTTGCAATCGGAGGAGCTGGACGCCGTGCGACTAAGAATAGCAGGGATTGTGACGAGATATAAAGGCAAAGAATATTTGCTGCTGGAACGGGCAGTCCGGGTTTACAGCTACGGGAACTTCGGCAGATAACAAGAAAGCTCGAAACTTAAAACTTAAAACTAAAAACTTTCATGACAGACGAACTCGACCAAATCCTCATTTCAGCATCGCAGCCGGATTTCGTGGACAGATTAACGAAGATGCGTGCACGAGTATTTGAAGCTACGCACTTTGATTGTGGCAGCGAGGAGGACAAACAATTAGATTTTATTTTGGAGGGGGTCAGCAAAAGAGGTGACGAAGCCGTCGCGGAATTTACGGAAAAGTTTGACGGGGTCAAGTTGACCCCGGAGGAATTCCGGGTTTCTAAGGAAGCCCTGGAAGAAGCGCATAAGGAAATTGAATCAGGGCTTCTCAAATCGATTCGGCAGGCGATTGAAAATGTAAGGAAATATCAAACGGAAATTTTCATCGGCAGCAAAAAGCATCCTGGAATAAAATACACTCCCATAAAACGAATTGGAATTTGTGTGCCGGGTGCATCGGCGCCTTTGCCTTCTACCGTGATAATGACAGCGGTACCCGCGCAGGTCGCGGGCGTAAAAGAAATCGTCGTGGTTTCCCCGCCGAGACACAAAGGGAGTATCCACCCCGTGATTTTGGCGACATGCTGTGAACTTGGAATTGACGAAGTCTATCGAATCGGTGGAGCTCAGGCTGTGATGGCTTTAGCGAAGGGAACTGAAAAGATTAAACCCAATGTTGATAAGATTGTCGGGCCAGGCAATCGATGGGTGCAGATGGCAAAGAAGAAGGTGCTTGGGCTTGTTGGCATCGATTCGATAGCAGGGCCGAGTGAAGTGTTAATAATTGCAAACGACAAAGCCAATCCTGCCTGGGTAGCAGCCGATATGCTGAGCCAGGCGGAACACGCGCCCGGCAGCGCGGTCATGTTTACCGACTCAGGGAAGTTAGCAGAAAAAGTGCTCGCAGAACTTAAAAAACAGGTAAGTCAATTGGACCGTGCAGAAGAAACGATAAAGTGCCTTGAGGCCTTTGGTGGTATTGTTGTATTTGACGGTATGGCAGATGTAATCAACTATTCAAATCTTTTTGCGGCGGAGCACTTGGAGATTCAATGCGGTGATGAAAGCAAGAGAATCGCTGACAGGATTGAGAATGCCGGTGCGATATTTATAGGTGATTACAGTCCTGTGGCAGTTGGAGATTACTGGGCGGGGCCGAGTCACACATTACCTACCGGCACAAGTGCAAGATTCTTTAGTGCATTAAGCTCAAACGACTTTATCAAGTCAACGAGTATAATCGAATACGACAAAAAGAAATTAGCTGAAAGTGCCGAGGATATTATTCGTCTGGCGGAGGTTGAAGGCCTCGATGCGCATGCAAAAAGCATTAAAATTCGGCTGAAAGCCCAGCAGGGTTAGGGCTGTCACGACAGGCTACATAATCGCCATTTGCGTAAGGCCTGTACCTGCGAAAGCAGGTGACAGGAATCAAAAAATGATGGCACAATAGATTCCCGCCCCCCCAATCAGGTAGGGGCAAGCTTGCGCGGGAATGACATATTGTGCGGCTACACTTCCCAGTAGAGCTTTTCCTTGTATCGCCAGTAGAACCGGCCCAGGAGATGAGCTGCGACCATTGTAAGGTAGATGATTAGTGTAAAAGCGATGTAGTTTAAGAACCCTGACCCGGAGAAAGCCGGGAGGATTTTGGTAAACGAATAGCCAAAGATGCAAAAGGGCAGAACGAGGCCGCAATATTGAAAAAACGTGCTGAATATCGAGCCGATGAGCAAAAGAGGATTCAGGCCGGCAAAAGAATCGAACATAATGACGGCCAACAAGCCCATCGGAAAAAAGAAAGCAGCATAGGCCAGCAAGAACCAGAAGACTATGTCCGTTCTTTCGATATGCCGATGGTAGAACCAGACAGGCGCGCAGAAAAAGGCCAGACAACCGGCTATTCTTATTGTTTGCCAGCCCATATCGCCCAGGCTTGGGGCATTAACGAGGACATCGGGGGCCCGCAGGCCGCCTTCAGCACTGTCATGGATACACCGGCACAGATACCAATACATATACAGAAAAAGTACAACGTTTGGTACTAAACCCAGGGCCCATATGAAAAGGCCAAACGGACCGAACAGTGTAGTGACAAAATCAATCAGCAACGTTATTACAACAATAATTGCGAGAATCGTCAGGCCGGGTGTGCTTATTGGATAGAGGAATATATCGATAGGCCAGGGCAGCTTACGTTTGGGAACAGGCTCGGCTTCGTCGGTTTTTATTTCCTGCTCAAGCTCCAACAGGTCTTCAGCAGTTCTATCCGGCAGTGTGCGTTGGTCAGCGTCTTTGTCCTCCTGCGGAATATCGAGAAACGTCAAGGCAAAAGCGGCGTCTTTCGAGGCGCCTGTCGAATCACTGTGAGCGGCTTGAGGTGCGACAGCGCCTGTGCTTTCCGCTTTCGGGACAACAACCATATTTTTACATTTTGGACATTTTGTTTTTTTGCCGGCGTGGATTTTTGGAACACGGATTTTCTGCCGGCAATGTTTGCAGTGAAACCTGATTACAGAACCGCCGGACTCCTGACTTATCTCTGACTCATTCACAGCCCAGCCCTATCAAATGCTTTTGAAGTTGGGAGGATTGATTAGCCACCTGCTAATTTTTGTTTTATTAACTCGCCGGCTTTAGCAAGGGCGTCGTCTATTTTTTCAGGTTTTTTTCCGCCGGCCTGTGCCATCTGGTCCCTGCCGCCGCCGCCGCCATCAACAATCGGCGCGATTTGTTTGACTATGTCACCGGCTTTTATGCCCTTTTTGATTAAATCGTTGGTGACACCTGCCAGCAATGTTACCTTATCGCCATCAGCGAACCCCAGCACTATAACCGTAGATTTCGCCTTTTTCTTGAGCATATCAATAGCAGCACGGGCCTGTTCAACGGGAGTTGGCGAAAGGCGACCGATGATTACAGACGCTTGGCCGATTTTTTCACATTTTTCCAGAAGCTGTTTTGCTTCATCTATAATGTCACTGCCCTTTTGCCTGGAGGCCGATTTGAGCTGCTTGGCGAGTTTTTTATTTTCCTTGATTAGATTGCCGACTCTTTCTACCAAATCTTCGGCGGTAGCCTTTAGCATATTAGAAAGCCAATCAACAATCTGGCTTCTCTGTTCAAGATAATTTGTTAGGCCCTGTCCGGTAAGCGCGGTAATTCTGCGGACGCCGGCGGAGATGCTCTCTTCCTTTATTATCTTGAAGCCGCCGATAGAGCCAATTCTGCCGACGTGCGTACCGCCGCAAAACTCTCGGCTGAAAGCATCTTTGAGCGTGTCATTACTATCAACACCAATAGCCACTACGCGAACTTCATTTCCGTACTTTTCGCCGAACAATGCCATTGCGCCGAGTTTTTCCGCCTGGTCTCTGGGCATTGTCACACAGGTAACGGGCAAATCCTCTGCTATTTTTTCCCTGACCAGGCGCTCGACGTTTTTTATCTGGTCTGCGGTCAAAGACCTGGGGCACGTAAAGTCAAATCGTAGATAGTCGGGGCCGACGAGGCTGCCCTGCTGTGCCACCGATTTGTCGACTACGTGCTGCAGGGCCCACTGAAGCAGGTGGGTGGCGGTGTGATTTTTCTTTGTGGCGTCCCTGTCTTTGCTGACGATTGCCTTTACGTTATCGCCGACGGAAAATGTCCCCTCGACGACCCGGCCTTGGTGAATGATGCAGTTGGCTATTCTGGTTGTGTTGTCCACCATAAACTGGCTTTGGTCCGACTCAAAATGGCCGCAATCGCCGACCTGGCCGCCTGCTTCGGCATAGAAACAGGTTTTGTCCAGAACAATGCCGACTTGCGCATCGGCCTCGAACCTACCCTTATTTTTGAAGCCTTCGTTGTCGATGAAGCCGACTATTTTGCTCTCGCACGCATCGGTGTGATATTTATGCAAGTCTTCAGTAACCGGCAGTTCGGTATCGACCAGGGCCATCATCAGCGAATCACTCTTTTGTGCTGCTCTTGCGCGCCGTCTTTGCTCTTCCATCAGCTCGTCAAATTTTGCAGTATCGACTTTCAGGCTGTGCTCTTCGGCCATAAGCTGGGTCAAGTCAAGCGGGAAGCCGTAAGTATCGTAGAGCTGGAAGGCGTCCTCGCCGCTGATGGTTCTCTGCTTTATTTTTTCTGCCCTATTCGCTGCTGCATTGAAGATTTCAATGCCTCTATCGAGCGTTCTGCCGAAGCTTTCCTCTTCAGATTCGATAACAGTTGAAACGAAATTAGCCCTTGCCTTTATTTCGCCAAACGCATCGCTTAACGAATCGACAACCACGGGCACAAGCTTGTACATAAACGGCTCGTGCATTTGCAGCTCTCTGCCGAACCTCGAAGCGCGGCGAAGTATTCGGCGGATGACATAACCGCGGCCTTCGTTGGAGGGGGTCGCGCCATCGGTTATCGCAAGAACCAGTGAGCGAATATGGTCGGAGATAACTCTAAATGCGTTATCGGTGACATTTCCAAGTTGCGAGGTATACTTATGGCCGGTTATGTCGGAGATGGCATTGATGACCGACATAAACAGGTCTGTATCATAATTGCTTTTCTTGTTCTGCAATACCGCGGTTATTCTTTCGAGACCGGCGCCGGTATCGACGTACTTGGCGCCTAACTCGACGAGCTTGCCTTGCTCGCTGCGATTGTATTGTATAAAGACCAGATTCCAAAGTTCGACGAACCGGCTGCAGCCGGCATTGACGCCGCACTTGTGACCTTTGGCCTGCTTCTTATCACACATCTCAGGCCCAAGGTCGATATGAATTTCGCTGCAGGGTCCGCAGGGACCTGTAGCTGCCATTTCCCAGAAGTTATCTTTTTTGCCAAATGCCAAGACCTGATTGGCGGCTATCGAAGTGACTTTGGTCCAGAGCTTTTCGGCTTCGTCGTCTCTGGGCAGGTTATCGTCTTTAGCGCCGGCAAAAACGGTCGCCCAGAGTCTGTCGGGCTCGATGCCCCAGACTTTCGTGAGAAGCTCCCAGGCCCAGGCAATGGCTTCGGCCTTGAAATAATCATTGAACGACCAATTGCCCAGCATCTCGAAAAAGGTGTGGTGATAAGTGTCTTTGCCGACTTCTTCAAGGTCGTTGTGCTTGCCGCTTACGCGCAGACATTTTTGACTGTTGACCGCACGTTTGTAGTCAGGGGACACCAGTCCGACAAAGATATCCTTGAACTGATTCATTCCCGCATTGGCGAAAAGCAGGCTCTGGTCATCGGCGGGGACAATCGGCGAGCTGGGGACAAACTCGTGGTCCCTGTCTTTGAAAAAATCTATAAAGCCGCTTCTGACCTGCCTTGCACTTAGCACTGTGCTCTTTCCTTTCGCATACCTTGCTTTAGACCATGCCTTTGGCAATCAAAATTTTGCTTTTTATCTCCTGACATAAATCTTTGTTTTCTACGAGGTATTTTTTGGCGTTTTCTCTGCCCTGACCGAGGCGGATATCGCCGTAGTTGAGCCAGGCACCGGCTTTTTCGACTACACCGCAGCCAAGTCCCAAGTCGAGCAAATCGCCTTCGTAGCTGATTCCGCTGTCAAACATGATATCGAATTCAGAGTCACGGAAAGGCGGCGCGATTTTGTTCTTTACAACTCTGGCCCTGATGTGGGAACCGACGGCGCCACTGGCGTCTTTTATTGTTGTCACTCGCCTCAGGTCGATTCGGACGGAGGTGTAGAATTTCAGCGCTCTTCCGCCGGGCGTGGTTTCGGGGTTTCCGAACATCACACCGATTTTCATACGGATTTGATTTATGAAGACAAGTGCGGTTTTGCTCTTGTTGATGACGGCGGCGAGCTTTCTCATTGCCTGGCTCATTAATCTTGCCTGCAGGCCGATGTGGGTGGCCCCCATTTCGCCTTTGATCTCCGCCGCCGGTGTCAGAGCGGCCACCGAGTCAACAACTATTACATCGACGGAGTTGGACCTGATTAGCATCTCGACGATATCGAGGGCCTGCTCGCCGGTGTCGGGCTGGCTGACGAGCATGCTGCTTACATCGACTCCGAGTCTCTTGGCCCAGGTCGTATCGAGAGCGTTTTCGGCGTCGATAAAAGCGGCGACGCCACCGGCGTGCTGGGCATTTGCAATGATGTGAAGCGCGAGGGTGGTTTTGCCGGACGATTCGGGGCCGAACAACTCGGTAACCCTACCTCGTGGAATGCCCACACCACCAAGAGCGATGTCCAGCGATAATGAGCCGGTGGGTATGCCCTGTACCCTGGCGTATCGGTGCTCGTCCATCTGCATAATCGCGCCCTGGCCGTACTGCTTTTCAATCTGTGCAATCACGCGCTGCAGGGCGGTTTCCTGGCCAGTGGCTGGCGCTTGTTTATCGGCTTTTTTTATCTTTGCCATTTTGCTTTCTCCAATTCGGTTTATATCGTTTATTGAAGTTTGTAATCACCCAACACAGTATAGACAGGGCCGGTCGGCATTAACTGGCTTTGGTAAACCGTGACTGAATCGGCCGACATAGTCCCGAGTTTAAAATCTTTGAAGGCCTCGCTCGCCTGGGCGAGTTTGACACCTGCCTTTGGATTTCTTACCCTGCAGAGGGTAAGATGGCCGGTGAACTTTCTGGTGTCCTTAGGCCAGCCGGCCGAGGCCAACTGCTGGTCGAGGTCTTCTTGCAGCCGAAGTAAATCGTCGCTTCCCTGGCCAACGCCTACCCATACGACTCTGGCGCTTCTGCCGCCGAAGCAGCCGACCGATTCCACATCAAGCTCGAAGCTTTTGTGCCTGCCGGCCACGTCCTTGGTTATGTTGCAGACCTCCACAACTTTTTCGTCTTTGATTTCACCCAGGAACTTCAATGTCAGGTGTATGTTCTTCGGGTCCACCCATTTGACATCGCTTTTTTTGATGTCAACCTTGCTCTGGAACTGCTGCTGCAAATTGCTTAACGCAGCTCTGATTTCCTCGCCAATATCTATTGCTATGAAAACTCGCATTTTATCTCGCAGCTAAAAGTTGGTCAGCTTTCGCAAGGTTTCAAACCTGCTTTCGATATCATCCCTGGTTATTGAGGTCAGTCCTTTGAGCGAAAAATTGGCAATCGCAAATGAGGCAACTACTGTACCGTAGGCAACGGCTGTTTTCAACGATTCAAAATCGGTTTTTTCATTTTGTGCCAGATGACCCATCAACGCTCCTGCAAAGCTATCGCCGGCGCCGGTGGGGTCTTTTACTTCGGCGGAGGGAAAGGCAGGCAAGAGAAATCTTTCGCCGCTCTTTTGGCACATCAGCGAACCCGATTCACCCTTTTTGATAACTACTACAGCCGGTCCCATCTGCAAAACTCTATTGGCTGCCCTTATCAGGTTACTCTCGACTGCCAATAATCTTGCCTCATCTTCGTTGATTATTAAGCAACCGATTTTTTTCAACAGCTTTTTCAAATCATCGAGATGGCCTTCAATATAGCAGTCCATCGTATCAGCAGCTACGAAAACAGGTTTTTCGACCTGCTCAAGTAGTTGAAGCTGAAGGGCCGGCGTCGTGTTGGCAAGAAAGACGAATTCGCTGCTCCTATATTCGGGCGGTACGGTCGGTGGAGCTTCGGCGAGGACGTTTAATTCCAGACGGTCGGTTGTCCTGTCGTCCATATTGTCACCGTAGGTTCCTTTCCACCGGAAGGTTTTGCTCTGCTCTCTTAGTTCCAGGCCGGCCAAATCAACGTCCCTGCCGGCAAAGACTTGCGCCAAATCAAAGGGACAATCCGAGCCGATAACGCCGAGAAGTCTGACCGGCGTAAAGAAACTGGCCGCCATACTAAAATAAACGGAAGAACCGCCAAGACAGTTCTCGCTTACACCATAAGGCGTCTTAACAGTATCAATTCCTATCGAGCCGGTTACCAATAACGACATTTGCTCATTTGCCTACTAATAATACTTCTTCTGAATGATTTGTGCTTAAAACATATTTGTAACTTTTTCGGGTTAATTCTTCTACGTTAGGTTTATATTTTTTCAGCAAACCTATACACTCGTCGATAGAAGGAATTCCATCTGACCTGTAAGAAACAACCAAGATACTATCTCTAAATCTTTCAAACAGTTTATCAAATGCATCAAAAATTCTGTTTTTGTCGGTCCAGACGGAGGATTTCTTTCTTAAGCGTTTATGTTTCGTTCTGTAATCGATCATCTCTGGCCATCGAGAGTAATTTACTAAACCCTCTAAAAAATGGTAAAAATCCAAGTAGTCAACTCCAACACCTTTCTTTGAAATATATGGAGTGTCGATATAAACAAGATCAAAATCGCCCTCAATTTCAAAAACGTCTTTATTCAAAGCATAGCAGGGTTTTTCAACATGAAAAACGGCCCCATTAGCTTCATTTACAAATTGCCTGAAATGACCTTCAAAAGGTGTATCCCACGTGGTCTTGTTGCCAAAATTTCTCTTAACATCGGAGAACCTTAGGTAAAGATTCTTTCTGTGAAAAAGGTTGAAAGGTCTCTTAATAATACAAGCTTGAAAAAGAGCAAAGTAGGCAAGGGCTTTTTTGTAGAAGTTATCTAGTAGGGATATATTAGTTGCAACCAGGTCAATCCATTGATTTTCCTCGCGGGTGAAATAGATATCTTGGAACGTATCGTAAACAAACGTTTGATACTTAATCTCCTTATGTTTTGTAAGAAGAAACTCAACATCCTGTTCTAAAAGCTTCACGTTATCGTTCTCAATCAGTGCTGTACCAATATACCAGTTAAATTTCAGTATATCGTTATACGTAACCTGTTTGCCTTTGCCCTTCAGCATATATCCAACGCATCCCGTGCCACCAAAGGCGTCAAGGGCACAATGGAAATTCAAATCTTTAATCACGTCCCAAATCCAATTTACTATCTTAAGTTTGCTTCCCTGAAATCTAGTAGATGGAAATACAGCATCGTCTTCAAGGAAAACGCCTTGATGTCTATCGATAGTTTTTATCTTTGCTCGCATTTATACCTACAGTTTTTTGTATCTTTTGTATTCTTTTAGATTTTTGTATGGAGCTTCTTTGAGATCAACTGCTTTAGCCATGTCCTTTGTAAGATAATACATCCAGTAATCATCAAAGACTTCCTCACCCAGTTCTGTAAAAGGTCCTTTACCATGTATTAACTCATCGATTTTGGTGACAGAGCCAATGTTCTTAGTATTTCCACTTCCCGGGCGGGTGGAAGCAATTTTATACTTCTCTTGGACAAAAAACGTAAAATCTTTTATAACAGAAGGGATGTTTTTCAAGTCATCTAACCTGTACTTTTTTCTTTCATCTGAAGCTTCTGCTGATCGGGAATAAATAATTCCTAATACAAAATGACCCACATATTCTTCATAAGGGAAAGAAATATTCTTACTGCTTTTCCTGTCCCTGAAATATCCCGTAAAAGCACCCAGAGTCATCCCATTAACACTTTCTCCACTTTTTCTGTAGGTGCTTTTCATATCTAAAGCAAACAGATTCTCTTTCTTGTCCAAAAAAGAAATATCAGGATAAAAGTTCTGCTCTTTACTAAGAAACATCTTATAGCCGTTTCCTTCGGCAAACCGGCAAAGCTTTGGAAAGAGTATTAACTCCATTATTTTTGATATAACCTTAGTGTCTACCGAAATCGTATAAATATTTTTCGCAATATCTATGAACCCTTTTACTATCCAGTCACCATTTTTAGTAGAAACCGTAGAATTTAATAAATTCACATGCTTAAGCAGTTGGTCTCTGAACTTTTTCTTAATCTTTTGCTTTGTCTTTGAGTTCTTCATTTCCTCAACCCGCAAATGATTGGCCAATAGCTTAGTTCTAAATCAAATTATCATTTCATTTCAAATTTCTTCAACGTAATACGAATTCGGGCCAGGGCATTCTCCTTGCCTAACATCTCGACCGAGTCGAAGATGGGCAGGCTTATGGTAGTCCCACAAATAGCGACGCGCAACGGCTGCGCGACTTTGCCGAGGCCGACCTGTTTTTCTTCAGCCAACGACCGCAACATATTTTCAATGTTTTGTTCGGTGAATTGCTCCATCGCGGCCAATTTGTCCCTGACTATTCGCAGAATGGCGAGGCCGTCGTTTTTCAACAGTACCTTTTTTGCCGCTTTTTCATCATACTCGATTTGGTCGTTGGCGATAAAAAGAAATCTGCTTTTTGCCTCGATCTGGGCCAGCGTGCGGGCCCCTTCGCAGAGTTTTATGATTCTTGCAAGAAGCTCATCGTTCGCGGAAATTACCGGTGACCCGACAACCTTTAAGTAATCCTTAAAATGCTGCAGAAATTTTTCGTCTGGAGTCATTCGGATGTGCTCGGTGTTGAATGCGAGCAGTTTGCTGCGGTCAAACAGACTGTTGGCCTTTGTCAGACGTGAGAGGTCGAAGGCCTCGACGAGTTCTTCGAGCTGCATAATCTCGCGGTCGTCGCCTGGATTCCAGCCGAGCAGCGCAAGGAAGTTGACCATAGTTTCCGGCAGGTAGCCGCTCCTGAAAAAATCGACGATGTTGATTTCGGGCAAATGGATATCAAGAAACTTGGCAAGGTTATCTACCACCGGCAGATCAAGATTTGTCTTCTTCTTCAAGAAATCGCTTAAGTCGCCCTCGCAAATGCGACCGCGACAAATATCTGAGACTCTATGCAGTCTTCCTAAAGCCTCCTTACGAAGTTCTGCTTGTGTTCGTTGACTCGGAGCAGATATTCTAAGGAAATCCGCTAATCGGCGTGCTTTGTCTTCTGCAAGCGTCCCATTCTTATATAAAAATTTGTGTAGCACCGTAACTCCGCTAATGGCATCTGCAATATCGATAAAGGGTCTTATTCCGCGCCTCTTTAATTCCTCGCGCAGTACGGTGGCTTTTTCCCGTTTTGAGAGCTTTCCGCCGGTATCACTGACGGTGACGGACATATGGGCATACTTCGGCAGGTCGCCAAATTCCAGGGCTTGCCACAGTGTTTGCTGGCCGGGCGTATTCATCAGATGCTCCTGACCTCGGATGACGTGGGTAATCTTCATCAGGTAATCGTCAACCACGCAGGCGAAGTTGTATGTAGGGAACCCATCACTTTTCTGTATGATAAAATCACTAAATTCACCGGGGGCAAAGGTGACATCGCCGCGGACGATGTCCTGGACCACAATGGTTTTGTCCTGAGGGACAACAAAGCGCACGGTGACAAGCTGACCGTTTGCACGCGCCTTTTTCACGTTGTCCTCAGTTGGAAAGGCCGAGGGTCGAGGGTAGATAAAGCTACTTTTTTGCGCTTCTGCCTCTTTGCGCAATGCATTGAGCTGCTCAGGCGTGTCAAAGCAGTAATAGGCCTTTGCCTCGTCGATGAGTTTCTTTACATATTTGTCGTATATGTCTTTTCGCTGGGACTGGAGATATGGTCCGTTGGGGCCGCCGATTTCGGGCCCTTCGTCCCAATCGATGCCGAGCCATCGCAGGTCGTTTATGACCTGCTGGGTAGCGGTGGGCGTATTGCGTTTGATGTCCGTGTCTTCGATTCGGAGGATGAATTTGCCGCCGGTATGCCTGGTCCAGAGCCAGTTAAAAAGAGCGGTTCTTGCTCCGCCGACATGCAGATAGCCTGTCGGTGATGGGGCAAAACGTGTTACGGCCATTACAAACCTCGTCAATTTCGGAAAATACGTGAAAAATAAGAATAAGTGATGCTGCAACTGTTGTCAAGAGTCGTAGGCCGGAGTTGACAGATTTGTAGGTCTCGGAGGTGATGTTGATAAACTTTGCTCTATCTATTTGTTGAACAGTTTAGTATCTTAATAAAGTCAAGTCTTCCGTTGATTTTTTGATTAAGGAACGAATAGATGTGGCCGCAAATCGGACCAATCCCGACCTATGGTGTCCTGCACGGCATAAGTATTCTGAGCCTTTTTCTAATTGCCTGCTTGATAGCCAGACGCCTGGGGCTTCGGCATCGTGTTTGGCTCGTTGTCGGTATTTGCTATATGGTGGGTATGACCGTCGGGGCAAAGGCGCTATACGACCTTCAGCAGGTGCAATTTGACTTCTCGTTACTATTGAACATTCGGCACTACATGGAAGGAGGATTATGGGGTGGGCTGCTGGCATATTTTATTCTGGCTGTGCCGTTGGTTTTGGTGTTAGCCAAACACAGACGGGCAGCACTCGATCTGGTTGCGCTGTCGATTCCCGTCCCCTGGATATTTGTTAAGCTGGGATGTCTGTTTAACGGCTGCTGCTATGGCAAAAAATGTTCTATGCCCTGGGCGATTACATTTCCTGAAGGGGCCGCGGGCGCACCGGCGGGAATACCTTTGCACCCGACGCAGATTTACGAAATCCTGGTTGTTCTGTGCGTTCTCGTAGTTTTCAAAGTACTAAAATACGAACGATGGCGGGGAACAATGCTGTTATGGTTCCTGATTCTCTACGGTCTGGGACGGGCAGCCACCGAAATCTTCAGGGGCGACTTCGATCATCATCTGTACGTTGGCCCTATTACTTTGTCTCAGCTTGTCTGCCTGGCTGCGGCCGGCGTTTCAATTCTCCTGCTGTATTTTTGGCCCCGCCTCGCCGAGTGCTCCCGCGTGAAGTTATCCTGTAGGATTCACTTTTCTAAAGCACCATCTGTACCTGTTCCTTCAGACGCCGGCGATGACTAACTGGACGAGGCAATAATAATATGCTAAATTAGCATCGCTGGTAACTTTGATGTATTGAATTCGAAAGGTGGGAACGATAAACCGTGAAAACGCCGAGCAAGGAAGAAAATATCAAACTCGATTTTATTCGGCAGATTGTCGCCGAAGACCTAAAGACTAATAAATGGGATGGGCGGGTGCATACTCGATTTCCACCTGAGCCGAACGGCTATCTTCACATCGGGCACGCCAAGGCTATCTGCCTGAGTTTTGGCATCGCAGCCGAGAACAAAGGTGGCCTGTGCAATCTGCGCTTCGATGACACCAATCCAATAAAAGAAGAAGAAGAGTATATCGAGGCTATCAAGGAAGACGTCCGATGGCTCGGGTTCGATTGGGAAGAGCGACTATACTTTGCCTCGGGCTACTTTGAGCAGATGTATGAGTACGCGGTGCAGCTCATAAGAGCCGGCAAGGCATACGTCTGTGACTTGACGGCAGACGAGATCAGAGAATACCGCGGCACCTTAACTGAGCCTGGGAAGAACGGTCCGTATCGTGACCGCGGCGCCGAAGAGAACCTTGATTTGTTTGAAGGGATGCGCGCAGGTGAGTTTCCCGACGGCTTGCGGACGCTGCGGGCCAAGATTGATATGGCGCATCCCAACCTGAATATGCGCGACCCGATTATGTATCGCATCCTGCACGCAACACACCACCGCACAGGCGATAAGTGGTGCATTTATCCGACGTATGACTGGGCGCACGGGCTGGAAGATTCTGTTGAAAAAATCACACATTCGATTTGCACACTGGAATTTGAAAATCATCGTCCGTTATATGACTGGTACCTTGACCAGTTGGGCGTTTACCATTCGCAACAGATTGAGTTCGCCCGGCTAAATCTATCCTATACCGTGATGAGCAAGCGAAAGCTGCTGCAATTAGTTCAGGAGGGTTTGGTCAGTGGGTGGGACGACCCGCGTATGCCGACCATTTGCGGGCTGCGACGTCGCGGTTATTCGCCGGAGTCTATCCGAAACTTCTGTAAGCGCATCGGGGTCAATAAGTTCAACAGTACCGTTGATATTGCACTGCTCGAACACTGTGTGCGGGAAGATTTGAACAAGACGTCGCCAAGAGTGATGGCAGTTCTGCGGCCATTAAAAGTTATCATCGACAACTACCCTGAAGGTAAGGTCGAAGAGATGGAGGCCATCAACAATCCCGAGGACCCAAGCGCGGGCACGCGAAAGGTCCCATTCTCGAAGGAACTGTACATCGAACGAGAAGATTTTATGGAGAGCCCGCCGAAGAAGTTCTACCGCTTAGCACCCGGCCGAGAGGTTCGGCTGCGATATGCGTACTTTGTTACCTGTACCGACGTAGTCAAAGACGAAAACGGCCAAGTTGTTGAGCTGCACTGCACGTATGACCCGGCGACGCGAGGTGGTGACGCACCGGACGGCCGCAAGGTCAAATCAACGCTGCACTGGGTCTCGGCAGGACACGCAATCGAAGCCGAAGTGCGCTTGTACGAGCATCTCTTTACAAAGGGGAACCCGGACAATGTTGCCGAGGGCGAGGATTTCAAATCGAACGTCAATCCGAAATCGCTGGAGGTACTGACTTCCTGCAAAGTTGAGCCGTCACTTGCAGACGCAAAACCGTCGGACAGGTTTCAGTTTGAACGGCTGGGCTATTTCTGCGTTGACCCCGACACTACTGCTGGAAAGCTCGTATTTAATCGGACAGTATCGCTGCGTGACCCTTGGGCCAGAATCCAAAAGCTGCGGAAGAAGAGATAGGTACAATCTTGAAGGGGATTATCATGAAAGGACACATATCATCAAACAAGTATGTTTTAGTACGTATGGTTCTTTTCATGACGTTTTTGCTGCTGACTGTTTCAGCATGCAGAAAAAATTCGTCGGAATCAAAGGATTTTGACCCCGTCGTTTACGTTCTCGGAAGAATTATAAAAAATCCTGAAAATCCTGTTGATGTTAAAAAACATGCCGAATTGGCTATGTCAAAATGGCAAAACGATGTTGTTGACTGCAAGCCCATCCTCGTCAATGCGGTATTAGGTAAACCTCAAAAGATTGATAAAGTCCTGCTTGCGTTCACAATATTTGACGAAGATAGAGATACCATTGGTTTTGTCATAAAAGAGGAATACGTTGATTCAAATGGCGTGAAAACAACGTTAGAAGAAGATTATCCTGCATATGTTCACTGCTTGCCTTTTGAAGTTGCGGATGCTCATTGGGTTGCAATACAAATTCGAGATAAGCATCAGCAGAAAGATGGACAGCTTTGGAGTAAATACGTAAATACTGATTTTGAGCAATTGGTTAACAAATACATCCGAAGCGACGACTTCTCCATCGAAAGCCTTTACCCGGGCAAATTTTGGGAAGACACTTTGCCTCCTGTATGGGTTTCTGTTCCAAAAGCTAATAAAGTGGATGTGTGGGTATACGTATATGACAAAGCTGGTAACAAATCAGAGGATGTCAAGTTGCTCGATTCTACAAGAAGAACTGGAGAAAATTGAAATAGAAGATTATTAGGGCCACCTCGAACTTGGTTGTTAGCCGAGTAGTTCGGCGAATTTCTTTTCTATATGAGGGTTTTCACACAGCGTCTGGTGGATGCAAAGCAGCTAAGGCGATACCAGTTCGAGCGGCTGGGCTATTTCTGCATCGACCCTGACAGCTCTTCCGGAAAGCTCGTATTTAACAGGACGGTGACATTGCGTGACGAGTGGGCAAAAATCCAGAAAGCGCAGAGAAAAGACAGTGAACGCTGACGGTCAGCCAGCCGGTGCGACGGTGAGCAGCTTATAGCAGGCAAGGGCGCAAATGAGGATGAAAACAGCTCTGACTATATTGCTCGGCAGTTTGTGCATAGCCCTACTGCCCAAAAAGGCACCCACGATAGCACAGGGAATTACAAGTATCGCTATCCTGAGAGACTCGGTTATCTCGATACTGTGCTGCGGCAGCGTTATGTTCTTGTAAAATGCCCCTATTAGTGCAATCGAAGCAATAGTAGCGGCGGAGTTGCTGATAGCCCTTTTCAACGGCATCTTCAAGAAAAACTGCTGTGCAGGGACACAGATAGTTCCGCCGCCGATTCCCAACAAGCCGGCCGGTATTCCGGTCAACAAACCACAAAGTATGGTCAAAGGAAGCGAACTGCGGGTTTTGGATATGTCAAAGTCATCGGCTTGGCTGCTATGCCTGCGGAATTTTAGACAGTTGTAAGCAACCACATAAATCATAAAGAGCCCAAACATGCGGGCCAAGAGATAACTGTTGCCGTGGGCAAAGGCGGAGCTGTTACTGATAGCAACGCCGATTATAATACCGACAGCAGCGGCGGGGACCAGCCACTTAATAACATCCAAGACTAAGACATCGGCTTTTTTATGGACCATTGCTGCTGTGGTCCCAACGAAGAAATTACAAATCATGGCGGAGGCCTGATAGAGATGCTGGTTTTCGCCGAGGGCAAATACAAGGGCGGGAATCATAACGACCGAACCGCCGATGCCGAGCAGGCCGCCGAAAAGCCCCATCACAATACCAATTGCCGCCAAAATTAGATAATCCATCGGTCGTCAGCCGAACAGCTCCGTGAATTTCTTTTCTATATCAGGGCTCTCACACAATACCTGGCCGACAAGGACGGCCCTTACGCCGACGGACTTTAGCTTTTCAACATCGGCCCGTGACTTTATTCCACTTTCGGCGACGAGTTCGTTTTTATTGTCGAAAAGCTCGGCCAATCGGCTGGTCGTATTCAAATCGGCCTGCATTGTGCTGAGGTCACGATTGTTGATTCCAAGAATGCTGTAGCCCTTTTTAGGGAAGCCAATCAGACTTCGGACCGCCAGGAGCGTATCGGCCTGGTGCACCTCAAGAAGGACCGTAAGCGTTAGTTCTGCAGCGGCTATCATTAAGTCCATAAGCTCGCCGGGCTTGAGTGCTTCGGCTATCAAAAGTATCGCATCGGCGCCGGCGGCACGGGATTCGTAAACCTGCCAAACGTCAATAATAAAGTCTTTTCGCAGAACCGGCAAGTCAACCACTTGCTTGATTTGGTTTATGTATTCGAGCCGACCCTGGAAATATTTTTCATCGGTGAGCACGCTGATTGCATCGGCGCCGCATTTCTCGTAGGTCTGCGCAATTGTCACCGGGTCGAAATCCTGACGAATAACACCGGCCGACGGCGATGCCTTTTTGACCTCAGCGATAACGTTTATGCCGCGGCTGTTGCGCTTGGTAACAGCTTTGTAGAAGTTACGGCACTTGGGCTTCGAGCGAACATCTTCTTTGAGCTGCTCAAGACTCTTTTGTGAGCGCCGATAGCTGACTTCGGCCTTTTTATCCGCAATGATTTTTTCTAATATATTCGCCATTATAGCAATACTTGGCGTTATATAAGCTCAATTATTGAGCCATCTCCCAGCAACCGGTGTTGGGGTCAAAGGTATATCTCGTTTCTCTGATTGTTGCTTCCATTTCTTTAGCACTGTAATGATCGACCTTTTGCCAAGAATCATCGACAAATATAAAACGTGATATACCATTTCCATCAGCGGCGCAAGTAAGTTTAAAATCAAAACGACCGTTAAAGTCTATATCTGTGAGAGCATCTCCGACGGGCTTTTCGGTTAACCTGACACAACTATACACGGCATTGCCCCATTTACCTGGAGAATGCAAAGGTTTCATCCAGAAGACAGGTCTATGGGAGTGTTTACATAGATACAAACTGTTAACTTTGCCTGCTTTATCTTGCGTTATCAGCAGAAACGGGATATCGTCCTTTGCTATCCAAAGCTCTTTCGCGTGCTCTACCAACAGTCCTTCAGGAATTTCAATGCCTTTGGGGTCTCCCTGTTTCTGGACAACTATTCTTATATCGCCGAAAGTTCTTGAACCGCTTGTAAGTTCTTTTCCTATTGTGCGACTCATGATTACACCAATCAGAAAAACCATGGTGATACCAATAGCAAGACCAATGAAGAAAACGATGCGAGTTGATAAAGCCTTTTGGCTTTTCACTACTTTTCTCCGTTAACGAACAAGATTTGTTTGTCTATTATAGTTACACCGTCGTTTATTAAGGTTTAGGCGGGGCTTGATCTGCGATCTTAACGTAGGCCATACGGACCTCGTTGAGAGTATTTGTCAAGACCTGCTGTTCCTCTTCGGTCAGATTTCCCTTGGTTTTCTCCTCAAGGGTTTCGAGCATATCGATATTGTATTTTGCCATCTCCAAATCCGGCCCCTTTTCTTCCTGTCCTTTTATCTGCAGGACGCCCAAGGCAAATAACGCCTGCGTAGTGAGCATGCTTATCAGCGCGGCAAAATTGCCCTTAGGTAAGGGACCGCGGTGCTTGTCTTCTTCCAGTGCCTCTTTTTTCTCAGATTCTTCCTTGGCAGCCAATATCTCTTTCTCTTTCTGGGCCTCCTTTTTCCAATCCTCATCGATTATGATTTTTTTCTCCTGTTTTTTTTCTTCTTCAGCCATAATTTACGAGCCTCTATAAATTTCTCATCTTTTAGTTATCGGCGATACTTCTTCATATCCCTGTCGACTTCCCGTTTCTGTGTGCGTTCGGTAATTCTGGTTCTCTTGTCGTATTTTCTTTTGCCTCTGGCCAGTGCCAATTCTATTTTCGCCAGGCCCCTGTCATTGAAGTAGATTCGCAGGGGTACAAATGTAAAACCCCGCTGCTCAAGCTTAACTGTCACTTTGCGGATTTGGGTCTTGTGCAGCAGCAGTTTTCTTTTTCTGGTCGGGTCGTGATTGGCCAAGCCCGCCTTTTCGTATTGTGCTATGTTTGCGCCGACAAGCCAGCATTCGTCACTGTCAATTCTCGCGTATGAGCCGCTCAAGTCCGCGGCACCAGCCCGCAACGATTTTACCTCCGTGCCCAGGAGTTCCAGACCGGCCTCGAACCTCTCGATAAGCTCATAGTTTCGATAGGCCTTTTTGTTGACCGCCGCAGAGCCTCGCTTGGCCTTGTCTTTGCGCGATTTCGCTGCCATTTACGCCATAATATCCAGGTTGCAGCAATTTCGCAAGGGCAGAAGCCGCTATCGGCCGGGTCTGTTTAGACGCGGCCGTGGGGTCTTACGTTTTTGCCTGTTACTCCGGCGACGGAGTCGCCGATATCCTCACGAATTTTATCAGCCAGGGCGGCGAGCCGCCGAACTATTGCGGGATGCTGTGCGGAAACATCTTGCGTCTCCCCAATGTCTTCTTCCAGGTTGTAGAGTCCCGCAGGGATGGTCTCCCTTCCCCTCTTACGCTCCAAGATTAGTTTCCATTGGCCGGAGCGGACGGCCCCAAGCTGGGTTTCGAAGTAGTAGAAAAATTCTTTGTAGGGGGTTTTGGCCTTCGGGTCCGTCATCAGTGCGAAAATATCCTTTCCGTCGATAATCCGGTCGGTGGGTACCTTTGCGCCGGCCAGCTTTGCGAACGTGGGAAGGAAGTCCATGGTTGTTGCTATTTCGGAGCAGACGGCGCCAGCGGGGATTTTGCCGGGCCAGCGCATGATGCAAGGCTCGCGCATGCCGCCTTCGTAGGTTGCGAATTTGCCGTCTCGCAAAGGTTTTGCAGAGCCACCGTGGGCACCCTTGGAAAGCCACGGCCCGTTGTCCGAGGTGAAAATCACCAGCGTCTTTTCATCAATGCCAAGCTGCTTGAGTGTTTTGAGTATTTGGCCGACCGACCAGTCGAGCTCCATAATGACATCGCCGTAAAGTCCCTGCCTGGATTTGCCTTTGAACTTGTCGGAGACAAACAGCGGTACGTGGGGCATTGTGTGGGGCAGGTAAACGAAGAAGGGCCGGTTCTTGTTTTTCTTGATGAACTGCACGGCCTTTTCGGTGTAGCGGCGAGTCAACTGGCTCTGGTCGGGTTTGCGCTCGATTGTCTGCTCACCTTCGACAAGCACAACAGGGTTCATATCATTTGAATAAGGAATCCCGAAGTAATAGTCGAAGCCCTGCCGGGTCGGCAGAAACTCCGGCAGATGTCCGAGATGCCACTTGCCGATGCAGCAGGTGGCGTAGCCGCGGGTCTTGAGTATATCGGCGATAGTGATTTCGTCGGGGTTCAAGCCGATGTTGTCTCTTGGAAACAGGACGCGGGGAATGCTGACGCGCATGGGATAGCAGCCGGTCAACAGGGCCGCCCGTGACGGCGTGCAGACGGGAGCGGCCGAGTAAAAGCTGGTGAACTTGGCGCCCTCGGCGGCCATTTGGTCAAGATTGGGTGTTTCGAACCCTTTTGCCCCAAAACAACCGACGTCAGCGTAGCCCTGGTCGTCGGTAAAAATGACAACAAAATTGGGTTTGCCGGCAGAAGCTTTTCTGCTGCTCCTGCAGCCCGGTATTGCTAAAGCTGTCGTTGCTATCCCCAAAGTCTTCAAAAAATCACGACGTGTGTAACTGTCTCTACTCATTTCGTTCTCTCCTTGTTAAAGAAGCGGTTTTATTAAATCCGATGTGCATTATCATACTGTTTCACTTCACCGAATCAAGTGCGAAGCGCAGCATTTTGCTCTGCCTGTAACCGATGCGGATGGCCTTGGTCTGCAAAATAGCGCCAGCAGTCAGGATAATCGGCTCAGCATAAATCATCCAGCGTCCCTGGTCGTCCAGCCGATATCCGATGGAAGCGCCGTCGGTGGCGCAGCTTATCGTCACTACAATTTTGCCGTTTGCGGCGGTAGTAGTGTCAACGGTCGGCGTGGCCGTTACGGGCTGCTTTCGCCCCGGCCACATCCGCTCGATAAGTTTGTCTTCGTCGAGACCGCCCAAATCGCCGGTGTCTTTAATCCACCTTTCCAACTCGGCACGCATCCTGTTGAGTATGTGTTGGTGTTCAGGCGAGTCGGCCAAATTATTCACCTCGTGCGGGTCAGTGAGGATGTCGTAAAGTTCCTCAGGAGGCTTGGGGTGGCGGAAGAAAAGTTTCTGGGCCCCGGTGAGCCTGCCTTCGGCGTGCAGGCGGCGCCACTCCTGCATGATGGGCATCCTTTCCATATAGTCGATGCGCTGGGCGTACGGAACTTCCGGCGTGAAATTGCGGATGTATCGGTAGCGCTTGTCGCGAATGGTTCGTATATAATCGTTACTACTCAGGTCCATACGATTGCGACCGCCGAAGACGTACTTTCTCGGCTTGCCCTTTCGGTCGCCAAGCAATACTCTGCCCTGAATGTACGACGGTACCTTAACGCCAGCTAAACTCAGCAGCGTGGGGGCAAGGTCGACGAGATTGACCAAATCGTCGCAGGTACTGCCAGGTTTAATCCTGCCCGGCCAGCGGATGAGCAGAGGCACGTGCAGGCCTGAATCGTAGGGCCATCTTTTGCATCGCGGCAGTCCCCGGCCGTGGTCGCTCCAGAAAAATACTACTGTCTCTTCCGCCAGGCCATCCTGCTCCAACTGTTCGAGGATGGCGCCGGCCTGGTTGTCCATCCTGGTGATGTTGTCGTAGTACCGAGCAAGGTTTTCGCGGACAATTGATGTGTCAGGATAGTATGGCGGCACCGCCACTTTAGCCGGGTCGTGAATTAGTTTCTCGCCTTCGCGGGGCCAGCATCGGGATTCGTGGGTCGTTGTGAGGTTGATGACGCTGAAGAATGGCATATTCTCGGGGCGGTTGCGCCAGTGGGCCTTCTTGCTGGACTCGTCCCAGGCCGTAAACGGCGTTTTGAACTGATAGTCGGTTTTGGAGTTATTGGTGCAATAGTAGCCGGCAGCACGGAGGTACTCGGTAAAGCACTTCACCTGTGGCGCAGGGACGGCCTCATAGCCCTTGTTCTTTGTTCGCATGTGCATAGTGCCGAGAGTCCCGGGGTGCACGCCGGTAATAATCGACGACCGCGTCGGCGCACAGACCGGGAAGGAGACGAAAGCATTACTGTAGCGGCAGCCTTCTTGGGCTAAGCGGTCGAGGTTCGGCGTATCAGCATAGTCATCGCCATAACAGCCCAGGTCGGGACTGATGTCCTCGCAGCTTATCCAGAGGAAGTTGGGTCGACGTTCTGGCCTGTCCTTGGGCCCAAGGTCCGCAGAGGGTTTTCTGGCGCCTATACAGCCTGGAACAGTCAGGGTCGCCGCCCCAAACCCTAAAGCTCGAATAAATTCTCGTCGGTTTATTTTAGTTTTCATAGAAGACTGTCTTCCTCCACTTTTTTAATCCAAACCGTGAGTCAGCGCGCTATCTATTGAGCAGCCATTGATGGATAAATGCCGCGATAACCCAAACGGCAAAGCTTGCGCAAAGGACAATCCATAGCGACAGTTGCTTGCGAAAGCACACAAAGGCCACAAGAAAAAACAGAATGCTCGGTATAATGCCCCACAGGGCACCTTTAGTGTAGTCGCTCATCAGGGCAAAATTCCCCGGGTTGTCGGTGTACAGCCAGACAAGCGCGAGAAGCCCTGTCAGGGGCATCACGGCAATCAGACCGGCCAATATCGGCAGCTTGCGGCCAATCTGTGTGCAAAAGACGATCACGCCGAGGCTAATCGACACCTTGACAAGAAACTCGATTAGTTTGATTTTATCACTGCCAGCTAACATTTTACTTTAGGAGCCGAAAAGCTATCGGATAACGATACGCCTCGCCTCTGCTTGCTTTTGCCGCTGCTTCACCCACGAAAATTATGTGGAGAAGCAACAATACAAATAGCAGGACAAACCCGATCTGGATAAAACAAAGCAGCCCAGCTATTGCAAAGTATAACATCATTGACATTTGATAATTTAACGCTTCCTGTCCGTGCTCATCGACAAACTTATGTTTGTCTTTTTCGCTCAGCCAAATAACAAGCGGGGCAAAAAAGCCTGCTATCCCGAGCAGGTGACACAGCACCGCCATCTTCCTTGCGTCTTTCGATGTTTCGGGTTGCTCATTTTTGATATTTTGCCCGGTCTGACTGCCTTGGCCCGAATTTCCTTCCGACTGTGCGTTTTCGTCTGCTTGTGCCATAATAGGACCCTTCACAAAGTAATATCCTTCCTGACGGACGGATTTTTTTCTGTAATACTGGCTGCCCGTGACACATTCGAATCGGGCCTACTTTATGCGCTGACTATTGTGTTTTGGTCCCAGAGAAACCAAGATATCTGGGCAGCCACACTGCCATCTCACCCGCGTCGCGGTGGGCCCAGGCGTAGTAAGGAATCGCGACAAAGTCCTGCTTGGCCGGGTATACGTGCTGTTGTTCGCGGTGCCAGGTTCGAATCCAGCCTTTAATCACACAGAGGCCGCCTAAAAGGTCTTCACGGTATTTAGGCTTGAGCCGCACATCGGCTGACAAAACCAGCCGACGTACCTTTGGGCCGTTGTCCACCTCTTCGGCACAGTAGACTATTGGGCCTCGCTGCAGTGCTACTTTCCCTAAGTTGTCCTTGACCTTTTTCTTACAGAATACACGCCGAATTGGCATCGGCAGGTTTAATTGAATGACATCGCTTTTCTTCCACGTTCGGCGGATACGGGCAAAACCCTTTTCCATATCCATCGCAACCGGCTCGCCGTTGACCCTGAGTGTCACCTTCTCGTCGCTCTTTTTCATATACTTATAAAGGTCACTCGGCACCGGTTGATTTCGCGCCCAGCCGGGAATACGGATATTAATCGCAAACTCAGCAGGATGTCCGGGCTCGACCGTGATTTTGATGTCACCTTCCCACGGGTAGCGTGTCAGTTGCTTTAGCTTCACGATGTTATCTTTGAGCAGGAAAGTACCGCCGCCACTGATGAACAGGTTGACGTACAGGCTGTCACCATTCTTGGCATAAGCATATCCGCCGATTGACGGCAAAAAACGCACAATGTTTGTAGGACAGCATGCACATCCGAACCAGGGGCTGCGCTGCTTTTTGCCAGCGGATTCAAGTGGATTCGGGTAGAAGAACTTGTCGCCGCTCAAAGAAACGCCCGAAAGAAACGCGTTGTAAATCACGCGCTCAAGGACATCGATGTACTTCGCGTCGCCGTGTAGCAGAAACAAGCGGTGGTTCCACAGTGCATTAGCAATGGCGGCACAGGTCTCACAATAAGCCGTCTCGTTCGGCAGCTCGTAGTCATCACCAAAGGCTTCACCTTTGTGCCTGGCACCGATACCGCCGGTAAGATACAGCTTCTTCGTAACAACATTTTCCCATATCCGGTCAATCGCTTTGACATAATCAGTATCACCGGTCAGTGCCGCGACATCGGCCATCCCGCAATACATGTAGCCTGCCCGGACGGCATGGCCGACTGCCTCGCTCTGCTCAACGACGGGCTTATGGTCCTGACAATATGGCCCGTAAAGCTCCCGGCCACGGGCGTGACCGCGCTCGTCGAGGAAGAACTTCGCGAGCTTTAGGTATTTGTCGTTACCGGTCTGCCGGTACAGTTTCACCAGGCCGATTTCAATCTCCTGGTGTCCTGGCACATCGTGTTTCTTGTCGGGGCCGAAAACAGAATCAATATAGTCAGCCAGTTTGATTGCGACGTTCAAGATTTTGCGTTTGCCCGTGGCTTGATAGTAAGCAACGGCGGCTTCAAAGAAATGTCCCGCACAGTAAAGCTCGTGCATCTTCCTTGTGTCGGTCCAGCGTTTTTTCGGTTGGCGCTTCGGCAAAGAATAGAAAGTGTAAAGATAGCCGTCCTTCCACTGGGCCGCCGCAATTTTGTCAATTACCGCGTCGACATATTTTTCCAGTTCCAGGTCCCGGTGGATTTTCAATGAGTAAGCTGCGCCTTCGATGACCTTGTAGACATCGGAATCATTAAAGTATATGCCCTCATGCTTTCCCTCTATCAGACCGGCTGCCTTGGCAAAATTACTTATTCTGCCGGTCTCCTCGCACTTCTTAAAAGCATAAGGAATCGTGACCTTGCGGTTGGTCTCAATCCGCGAAGCCCAGAATTTGTCGGCTATCACCACATCGGTAAACGGCATAGCCTGCAATTTGCTGTCTTGGCCTTTGGCAGACTGAATCGCACCTGTTAGGAGTGTGAACAAAGCTGTCGTCACAATTGTAAAGCTATGGCTTTTTGACGCTTGAATCTCTTCCATCTATTCCTCCTTCTTCCAATTTCGCACACTAATTCATACGCGCCGACAACTTATACCACTTTTACATAGAGCAACTAAGGCACGCAAGAACAAAATTCCCGCCACAGCGCTGCAGCTTATGATAAAGTCAGCCAGCCAATAAAAAGGGCGACGGATTTTGCCGTCGCCTTTCTAAATCCTGACCGAAGTCAGATATCAGCCTGATGTTTTTCTGCAGGCATGGCAGAATTTGCTCATTAGCGCCATCGCTTCATTCAATCTCTCGGCCGAGCCGTCCATCTTTGCATACGCATCGACCAACTGCAAAAGCTCCGGAGCAGGGTCACCTTCGGCAAGATGATGTTTGATATTGACTATTCCGGCATCCATACCATACTGCATTGCCTTGTGAACGTATGCCCTCATAATGCCTATCTTTCTGCCGGGCAAATCCCTCGCGCAGTTTGTAATGCCTCCTATAAAATGAACGCCCTTCATATCAGAGTCGCTTTTTATTTTCTTTATAGTCTCAAAAGTCTTATGGGTGTAACTTGGTTCGCCCGGCTGCATCGGCATATCTACCGCCAGAGGGAATATGGTCGAGTCAAAGAAGATTTCGCCCGGCTTAAAACCATACTTGCCGACGGCCTCGTCAAAAATCTGTTTAGCTAAAGGATAGAGCTCATCTACCGAAGGCGACTTGCTCGCCTCGCTCATAAGCAGACCTACAAATGCAAAATCGTACTGCCCTTTGAGCGGCAGCAGGTTGTCCATTGTGTGAACCTTGACGGAATTTATAAGCGGCTGTCGGACGGCCTCGTCAGTATGGTACCATTCCTTCAGGCCGGCTATCAGGACATTGTCATCGCTGCTGTCAACACAAATAGGGACGCCGTTACCCCACGTGCGGACCATCCTGACGTATTCGCGCATCATATCGACGGCAATCTGCGGTTTGTCCTCACCGAAGGCATCGAGATTAACAGCTATATAGTCCGCCCCTTCTGCTGCCTGGTCTTCAATCAGGGTCCTGATATAATGCAAAGGTTCGCTCGGCGACGTATAGGCATCGGGCCCGAGTTCGTTTAACTGCTTCATTATCTGGCCTGTTTTTGGAATCGATGCGTGTACCGATTCGCCAACAGCAATCCACGCTTTTTTCATAGTGTTCTGCCTCATTTTCTTTATTGCCAGTGTTTACAAAGACTTATACAATCCCAAGGCGGTTTGAGCAATATATTAACTCAGCAAAATTGGCCCCAAGGCGCGATTTCTCAATGTGGACAACCTGTTGATAACTATGTCCGCGGATTCTGGATGTCCTCGTCCACTTTACTGAAGATTCCCGCCAAAATCAATCCTGTTTTTGCCGGCTATCTGTCCACTTCGTTCCAAAAGCAGGGCTATTGCCCATAACCTATTTACAGCAAAGAAGTTATGCCTTACGGCAAAATCGTGTGCAAAAATTATGCCTGCTGGCTAAATTTTGGTCTACAAGTATGGTCAAAACCCATGAGATTTGCAAGGGCTTGGCAAGGAATTGCATTGTTCGTGGATAATTCGTAGAAAAGGGCTGGGCAGAAACTTCAAACATGGCCCGAACCTTGACCTTGGCACCGCCGTTTTTTCAGCGTTTTTCAGTGGTTTGAGGAAATTTCTGTAACATTATGCCGGCTTTTGCGTCATATAGTATGCAGAATGACAAATCTTGATAGGTCCTTCGATTACGCACCTTGGGCACAAGCTCAGGACTTGCGCTTCGCTCGAGGTTACCAGGGGAAGTGGGGGGAGTAGTGGCGGTAGAACAGGCCGATAGAGCGCATTGCGATTATTGCGATTACCTGGACGCCGAGATTGAACATTAAGTGAGCGGCGGTTATTGTGAAGCCAGCACCGGTGTATTGCGCGGTTTGCATTTCCAGGACGCCAGCAGCAATAAGCAGGCTGACCACAATCAAATAGGGTATGAATGCCCTTGATATGGATTTGAGAAGGCGATCGGGCCGGAGCAGTGTGATGTCCTTGCCTACGGCTACGGTTAATACAGCTGTTGGGAAAAAGAATAAGCCGAGGATGAAGAGGAGCTGGAGAAGTGAATGCAGGCCGATTCCGGTTTTCCACATATTCTCGGTGGTCAGGGCTTTGTCGTGAAGCAGCTTTAGGGCGATGATGAATGGAAGCTGGACGACTACCATAGTCAAGAAGAAGATTAAGAAGGGCTTGATGACATACCATAAGAAGGTGATGCTTGTTCCGAGGTAGATTTCCGGGAGTTTATCTATGTCGAAGGCGGTCTCGTAGATGATGTTCAGGTAGAATCCCAGCAACCAGCCCCACACAACAAAGAATGTTACGTAAGCGCAGCCACACATCGAGCGAGCGAGGAAAAACTTGAAACATACTACGGCACTGACAAATGTCAGGGAAGTTATGTTTTCCGGATTGATGAATATTTTCCAACTGTCGAGGAATAGGGCGCGGTAGAATCCTGGCAGCGATTCTGTCTTTTCTATTCTGGGTGTGATTTTTTGCGGTGTTTCGTTGTCTTTGGCGGGGATTATGAAAAGCTGTCCGCAGTGAAGGCATCGGGCGCGTTTTCCGCGATGTTTGGCAGCAAAGGCAATCAGCGCATCGCAGTTAGGACAGTTGAACCGGATTGTCATATCTGACCTGTTAGCTGTGCTTCATAGCGTCGACGAAGCAGCCGATATCGTTGGCCCATTTTTTTGCTTCGAGGAGGTCCACCTTGTCGGCTTTTACCAGCTTTGCCAGGTGGCTTTCCAGGGTTATCATCTTTTCGTCCGGCTGGTTTTTGGTTTTTGTTTGCAGTTGTGAATAAATTTGCTCAACTCTGCCGGTGCGTATCAGGTTTGCGCAGGCGTAGTTGTTGTTAAGTATTTCAATTGCCACAATCCTGCCTGTGGCATCTTTTTTGGGGATGAGCTTTTGACTGACGATGTAGGCGAGCCCGAGCGAGAGCTGATTTCGCACTTCGCTTTGTCTGCCGGATGGGAAATAATCGAGTATGCGTGTTATTGAGCCGGTAGCATCTCTTGTATGCAGGGTGGAGAAGACGAGGTGGCCGGTCTCGGCGGCCATAAGGGTCATAGCTATAGTTTCAGGGTCGCGCATTTCGCCGACGAATATTATGTCGGGGTCCTCGCGGAGCATCGAGCGCAGTCCGTCAACAAAAGAGTTGACGTCTCTTCCGACCTCGCGCTGAGAGATTATGGAATGCTTTTGCCGGTAGATATACTCTATAGGGTCTTCGACGGTTATGATTCGGCAGGCACTTTTCTCGCTGATGCGGGCGATTAGTGAGGCGATTGTTGTGGATTTGCCCGCGCCGGTGATACCTGTTATAAGTACAAGACCCTGCTTGCGCTCGACGATGTCCTCCCAGATGTCGTTGGGAAAACCGATGTTCTCTATTTCTGGAATTTCAAGCGATAGTGCCCGGATGGCAGCGCATATTCCATCGTTTTCCTGAAAGACGTTTATTCGAAATTGGAGTGAGCCGTATCGATAGGAGCAGTCCACGCTGTGTAGTTCCTGGAATTTGCCCAGGTTTGCGTCGCTCAAGAGTGGGTAGATAAGCTGTTTTGCTATCTCGGGTGTCACTGTTATGCCTTTGAGCTTAACGAGGTCACCATCGATTCGATATGCAGGCGGTGCGTTGACTTTGATATGGAGGTCGGAGACCCGCATCGCGCCGTGCCGCTCGAAGTAGGCCAACATATCGGTGATGCTCATTTGTCCGAGATTTTCGGTCGGGTAGACTTTTGCAGTCACATCATATCCTTGAGCCATATTTACCTCTGCCTAACGGGAAAATACGATTCGGTTTCTATACCTAATATATCAGCGCAACTTCTCAAAAGCAAGCCACAGGCGGCGGTGCTTTGTTCTTGTCGCGGATGATAGGAATCAGGACTATGTTGCGAAACTCCAGTTGTGCACCTTCGGACTGGATACCAATCTTGCCGGGCGTTTGCCAACACTGGGCGGCGGTGTTCTGGACAAGGTCGTTGACTTTAATCTCGAGTTCTGGGCCATCAAGCGTGATTTCGTACAGGTTCCATTGGCCGATAGGTTTTTCGTTGGAGTCTTTCATCTTGACGGTGCGACGGCCCTTGGTTCGCTTTGGGTCGGTTTTCATCGGGAACTTGCCGATGTTCCAGATGTCGCCTACGTGGCCATACTGGCCCTGGGCTTCTATTGAGCGCGGCCAGACTTTGTCGTCGCCGACCATTCGCAGCAGTACGCCGCTGTTGCCTTTGGTGAGATGGCGGAACTGAAGTCGAAGGACATAGTTGGTGTAATCGTCTTTCGCAGAACGCCTCTCACCGGCGGTGGTGCGGATGTAGCCGGCAGGTTTGCCTTTGTTGAGCATTACGCCGTCCTTGACGCTCCATGCGTCACTGAGACTTGGCGGATAAAAAGTCCAGCCTTCGAAGTTCTTACCGTTGAATAACAGTTTTGCCTGGCCGAAGTGGTCGGGCAGGTGCTTGATGCGGATGTCCTTGAAATCAACGGTCATCGGGGGGCCGGTGTGGATTTGAAGAGCGAGGATGCCATCCATTGCTCGGCCGTTTGGGTCGTTGTCTATCATTTCGATTGTCTGGCAGCCGTTGAGGATGTGAATTAGGTGGTTGCCTCGGGCGATGATTGTGTATTCATTCCAGTCTTTGCTTTTGTAGTAGCCGGTCTTTATCAGTTCGTCCCTATCGGCCACCTTGCCGACGACGATTTTATTGCCCTTTTTGTCGACCACCATAATGTCCCCGACATTAACCATCCAGCCGCGTCCTCGCTCATGGTAAAGGAAGCCGACCGTGCCGGGTTTGTTTTCGACTTCGGCCTGGTAGCCGCCGACGCGCCATTTGCCGAGGTCTTGGCTGCGGTACTGGATTCCGGAGTTACCGTTGTGAAGGCGGAATTTTATCTTGAGGATGAAGTTTTTCAGTTTTCCGGCCCGCCAGATGCAGAAGGAGTTTCTGTATGCCGGGTTTTCCTTGGTTGTCCGGCCGCGAATGGCATCGTCTTTGACGGACCATAGGCGGGGGTCGCCATCCCAGCCGGTGAGGTCTTTGCCGTTAAAGATGCTGACAAAACCGGGCTCGATATCGGGAGTCTTTTTGCACGCTTTGGCGGAGTAAGTATCTTTGCCTTGCGAAGGAGTACATTTTTCGGCGAAAAGCGGTGGCGGAGACAGCAGTCCGACTACGGCTGTCACGGTTACAATTGTTAGCCAAGTTATTTTGTTAGTCATTTGGTTTTCCTTTCCGAATTTATGGCCGAACATTCCTGCAAAACATGCAAAAGCATAGGAGATACACGTGAATGCAAACGTATCTCGGCTTTTATATGCTCGTTGAGTAGTATAAAGCACGGTTGCTGCAGAGCAAAGGGCAAATTTGGGTCTGTTGCTGTAGGGTGTGCGGTAGTTTTGCGCTGAGGGGCCCAGCACCAGCTCTTTGTGGGAAATATATCACCGCTGCAGGAATGCAAGTCGTGGCTTCAGACTGCCAGCCGGCAGTTATGATGCGCGCAAGCGGGCGATGGGATTCGAACCCACGACATTCGGCTTGGGAAGCCGACATTCTACCACTGAATTACGCCCGCAAAAAAATCATGTCTTTTCCTCTGATAAGTCTATACGATTTGCAGCTATTTTGTCAACGCCTTTATTCTGACGCGATTAGCTGTTTCTAAGTGGTTCGAGTGGTATTTTTCCAGGTCTCATCTGATATAGTCCGGCAAACTGCTGTAAGCCATCCAATAAGCGAAAAAAAACAAGCCTGGTTCTGCCTCTTGCTTTGGTTAACGATTTTGGAGAAACCACGTTTCACAACCACAAGGAGGTTTTTTTCACCACCACAGCTCAAAACGGATGACTGCGAGTTCGGAGCCGGTTGCGTGATATTCATTTTGCGTGTATAATATAGACAACTTGTCCCTTGCAACTTCAAAGACCAATTTGGAGAACCAAAAAATGGAACGCTCAGAGATAACTGTGAATTCTGTTTCGCGACGAGGTGCCAAGGCCCCAAACACTTTGCGCTGCGTTTTGGACCGTGCAAAGTGGGGGCTGCTCGTAATAGTTTTGGTCGGTTTTGTTACGGTTTGCCCCGGCCAGCGTAAGTCACGAATGATGCCGCTGAAGATAATCCAACTTCCTGAGCCGAGGTTGAAGGGGCCGCTCAGTCTCGAGGAGACCTTGGCCAAACGTCAAAGTATGCAGGGGTTTACCGCCCAAGCACTTAGCTATACACAGATTAGCCAGTTAGTCTGGGCAGCTCTCGGCGCAAAAGAGAAACAGAAAGATTTTCCAATGGCGCCGTCAATGAGGGCAACCGACCAGATGGAGCTGCATGTTGCCACCCAAGATGGGGTGTTTGCGTACAATCCGCGTGAGCATAATTTAATGCAAACTTCGAGGCGGGATGTCCGAATCAGGCTGGCAGCAGCAGCTTTTAAGCACGCAGCGGTGGCTGAAGCTGCGTGTAACATTATTGTCACCGGCACTGTGAAGAAAGTTGCACCCAAGAATCGCAATAAGGCCCGAAGACTTATGCTATTGCAGGCCGGACACATCGCTCAGAATATCCAGCTGCAGGCCGTGAGTTTGGAGCTGGGGTGCGTACCTGTGGGCGAGTTCAATATGAAGGATGTCAACAAGGCCTGTGGACTTTCGGCAGGCGTGGAGCCGCTTTGTATAATTTGCGTTGGTTACCCTATAGGGCAGCCGATAAAAGAATCAGGCGAAGAAAAGGAAACTCGCGGGACAGAGCGTCGAAAGCCAAAAAGAGCGGTGCTGATTATCGCCAGTAAGAATTTTCGCGATGAAGAGTTTTTTGAAACGAAATTTGTTCTTGGCGACGCGGGGGTGGAGGCGGTTACAGCAAGCACAAGAAAAGGAGCTATAAAAGGTATGCTCGGAGGTATTGCTGATGCAACGATTCTTGTGAACGATATTGTGGTTGATGACTACGACGCGATAATCTTTATAGGTGGTTCGGGAGCAACGGAGTATTTCAACAAGGGGGTTGCGTTAGATATTGTGCGCGAAGCAGCAGACAAAGGGAAAATTCTTGCGGCAATTTGTATTGCGCCTTCGGTGTTGGCCAATGCCGGAGTGCTCAATGGCGTGAGAGTCACGGGCTTTCCGTCCGAGCAGGCCAGACTCCGGAGAGCCGGCGCGATATATACCGGCGCTCCCGTCGAGCGAGATGGACTTATAATAACAGGCATCGGCCCGGAGGCAGCACGATTATTCGGTGGAGCTGTTGCAGACGCTATTTACAGTAGATAAAGACAAAATCAAGAAACATTAAATATTCGGAGCAATGAAGACGCTTTTATGAGAACTGTAAAGTATTCACTGGCGATTATAACTATGGCAGTGCTGTTCTTGGATTTGCCGGCTCAGGCCCAGTCGGTCGTCGAACAACTTCGGGAGGCCCGCCAGAAAGAGCGGGCCAGTGACCTGGACGGGGCGATTCAGCTTTACGAACAAATAACCATAAACACGGAGGCAAACCAAAGGCAGGTGGCGCAGGCGTACTATCGCATGGGCATGTGCTATCTGGAGAGTGGGGACAAAGAGAAAGCCAAGCAGCAGTTTCAGCATTTGGTTTCAGGATTTCCGCGGAAACTAACGGCTGTCGCGAACGCCAGAAGAGAACTGCGAAAGATTTTGCGCCAGGAGCGTAACGAGGAACGCAAGAGAATAAGGTCCGGTGTTCCCGGCCAGACACAGCCTGACTACAAACGGGTTTCACCAGAGGGGCCTCCGACGGTGGTCAGGACAGAACCTGCTAACTTTACCGACAACGTTCCGGCCGACCTGAGGCAAATCAGCGTTACTTTCGACCAGCAGATGATGAATAAGAGCTGGTCGTGGACGCGGCTGGACAGAAGGACCTTTCCGAAAATGGTAGGTAGGCCACGCTATGACGTGGAAAGAAAGACCTGCACGCTGGGGGTAAAGCTAAAAGCGGGAACTGTGTACTTTGTCGGCATCAATTATGACCCACTTGAGAGTCCACCAGGTGCACCGGGTGAAACACGCCCGCTCCGTGGTTTTAAGAGCGCCTCGGGCAAAGTGGCCAAGCCATATGCGCTGGTCTTTGCCACTGCGGACGTAATGGGCCGGGCCAAACCAATTCCCGAAGAAATGGCTGCCAAGGCAAAGGCGATTAACTCGGCGGCAGAAACCGACGAAGGACCACCGGAACCGGAAAGCGGCGAAGGCATCGAAGGTATCTGGCTGGGAACCCTGAAGACTCCTGCGTTTGAGGTTAGAGTTGTGCTTAAGATTTCCCGAAGGCTTGACGGCGCTCTTAACGCCATGCTGGATAGTCCCGGCCAGGGAGCACAGAATATAGCTGCCGACAAAGTTACTTTCAAGAATGAAGGATCGCACGTTGAGGTCAAATCCATCATGGGTTCCTTTGATGGTAGGATGAAAGCGGATGGTTCGACGATTGAGGGACAGTGGAGACTAGGCAGAGAGTCTATACCACTTGTACTTAAGCGCTCCGATGAAATCCCTGGACTCCACCGGCTGCAGGAACCGAAGAAACCATATCCTTACGATGAAGAAGAGGTAGTATGCGAAAACAAAACAGATGGGGTGAAGCTTGCCGGTACGCTCACGCTGCCCCACTTGCAGGGTCGATGTCCCGCGGTTCTGCTAATTTCAGGCTCAGGTCCCCATGACCGTAATGGAGCAATGATGGGCCATAAACCCTTTCTTGTACTGGCGGACCATCTGACGCGCCAGGGGATTGCCGTGCTGAGGATGGATGACCGAGGGGCAGGTGTTTCGACCGGCAACTGTTTCGAAGCTACGGGCGAAGATTTAGCGGGTGATGTGCTTGCCGGAGTTGAGTACCTCAAAAGCCGTAAAGAGATTAGCGCCAAGCAAATCGGCCTTATCGGCCACAGCGAAGGAGGCATAATTGCTCCAATAGCGGCAGTGCGGTCACCGGATGTTGCTTTCATTGTGATGATGGCAGGAACGGGCCTAATCGGTGAGGAGGTATTGTACTTGCAGACTACAATGCTTGCCAAGGCCCTTAAGGCCCGTGGAGTAAGCGATGATGTGGCTGCGGCGGGGCGAGCTCAGCAAGAACAGCTATTTACCATAATCAAAGAGGAGAAGGACAATGCGGTTGCCGCAAAGAAAATCCGTGAGCTTTTAATGGGTAATCTTTCCAAAAAACTGAGCGAGAAAGAAAAGGAAACGTTGGAGGCCATGGAAGCTGCCATGGAATCTCAAATTAAGTTGCTGTTGTCCCCCTGGTTTCGTTTCTTCTTGACTTATGACCCGAAACCAACATTGATGAGAGTAAGATGTCCCGTGCTTGCGATCAATGGCGAAAAAGATTTGCAGGTTGCGCCGAAAGAGAACCTGCGTGCCATTGAGGATGCCCTGAAAGTCGGAGGTAATACTCGATACACGGTTAAGGAGCTGCCGAATCTTAACCATCTGTTCCAGACCACGGAAACGGGGTGGCCGGATGAGTATGCGAAGATAGAAGAAACGATTTCGCCGGATGCCCTGAGTCTTATATCCAAGTGGATTAGACAGACCGTTAAGGATGAGCATCCGGGCAGCGACGTCGAACCGCAGATATCCGAAGACGTCGGTCCGGATGAGGATTGGGGGCGTGCGAATTTTGGCTTTGCACCTCCTAACAAGAAGGCGGTAAAGTTGAGAATTTCCCGCGTAACCGATGACGCCATTGAAGATGCGATAACTGAAAAATTGAAAAAGATGACAGACGGAGACAGATACTCTTGGATGGGCCGGAAAGTGGGTGATAACCTATATGTACAGCTTTCACCGGTGAGAGACGTCGAAGGTTTCATGGAGAAGATTGATTTCGGAACGGTAGTGGCACGAAAAGGCAGAAGGGTAATAGTCAAGGCAAAAAGCAGTTGGACGGACGAAGACTTTCGGTTCGGACCTGACCCTGAGTATACCGTCCGGCTAATAATCATCGGCGTAACCGATACGGCCGCTGAAGATGCTATAAAGGAAAAACTGAAACAATTGACGGGTGGTGGACAGTTTTATCTTGGTTGGAGCAAGATGCAAAGTACCATCACAGCCGATGTTGCGCCGGTTAGCGATGTACAAGCTTTTGTCAGGAAAATCGATTTCGGTACCGTTACCGGTATAAGAGGCAGGAGAATCGAGGTCAAGGTTGGCGGGACCACACGGTAAGTTCAGCAGATGTCGGAGCTGCTGTTTAACGGGCCGGTGGCAACAAGGAAAAGTACTTAGGTTGCATTGCCAGAAGAGCTGTAACGATTTGTGATTGGCAGTCTTCTGTCTTTGCCGAACGCCTTTGGCGTGATTCTTACCCCAGGGGGAGATTGCCTTCTTTTGTATTCGTTTCGGTCGACCATACGAATGACACGATGGACCACATCGGGCGGAAGGCCGGCATCGACCAACTGCTGCGCGGATTTATCTTGTTCCACGTAGCCTTTTAGGATTTCATCGAGCAAATCATACTCCGGCAGAGCGTCGCTATCTTTCTGGCTTGGTCTTAGCTCGGCACTGGGCGGTCTGCTTATTACGTCGGAGGGTATAACTTGCCGGCCACTTGTTTTGTTTATGTGCTCAGCCAATTTATAGACCATTGTTTTGGGAACATCCTTTATGACTGCAAAGCCGCCAGCAGTGTCACCGTAAAGGGTTGCATAGCCTACCGCGGTCTCACTTTTGTTGCCGGTCGTCAACACAAGAGAACCAAACTGATTACTCAGTGACATTAGGATGCCGCCTCGGATTCTTGCCTGCAAATTCTCGTAAGCAATCCCCTTGTTGTCCCAGCCGGGAACTTTCTGTAACGCGTCGTGGAATTGGTTGAGTATCGGCTCAATCGGGACGGTCAAAAACTCGATGCTTAAATTTTTCGCCAGCGTCTGCGCATCTTTTATCGTCTCTGGACTGTTGAACTTCGAGGGCATTGTCAGACCGACGACATTTTCAGCACCCAGAGCAGCGACAGCGATAGCAGCAGTGACGGAAGAATCTATGCCGCCGCTAAGGCCGAGCAGAACTTTTTTAAAACCGTTCTTTCGAGTATAATCTTTTGTTCCGAGCACAAGGGCCTGATAGACTTCGTCAACAACATCGGTTGGCTGCGGTGCGGTAGGTTGTATCGGCTTAACCTGTACAGTTCCATCACCAGCCAGACTAACGTCGACGATTAATAAGTCCTCGTCAAACGCTCTGGCCTTGACGTCCGCACCGGTCGAATCGATAATCACGCTGCGGCCATCGAAGACCAATTCGTCCTGTCCGCCGACAAGATTGCAATATGAAACAGCGCAATTAAATTCTTTTGCACAGCAAGCGAGCGTGGTTTGTCTTTGCTCGAGCTTTCCCATATGGAAGGGCGAAGCTGAGATATTTGCAATCATTTGGATTTGGCATGCGTTCTTGAGGAACTTGGCCAGCCATTCAACGTCCCAGATGTCGAAACAAATGGTGACGGCGACATTGAGGCCGCCCGCGTTTATTACGACCGGCTCGGTGCCGGGCTGGAAATACCTCCGCTCATCGAATACGCCGAAATTCAGCAGTCGGCCCTTTCGATAAATTTTCGCCACATGGCCAGCTTGTAACACTGCCGCGGAATTGTAAATGTTGCCCTGATAGCTTTCAGCAAAGCCGACTATTATGGTTACGTTCGGGCAGTCGACGGCGAGTTTCTCGATGGTCAAACGGTTGTCATCCAAAAAATGTTTCTTCAACAGCAAATCTTCCGGCGGATAGCCACAGACAGCCAATTCCGGAAAGACCAACAAATTTGCATTCGACTGGACCGCCTCGGCGTACATTGTGCGCATCTTTTCGGCGTTGCCTGTAAAATCGCCCACCACAGCATTGAACTGTCCCAACGCCACACGCATCAAATATAAGCTCCCATATTAAATAACGACTGTTTAGTATAGCATTCGAATCTTCAACTACAACCATGTTTGGCATTATCTACCAACTTTTATACTTAGATATAGTTGCTTGAAGTAAAGGGCAGAATATATAGAATTAACAATGTATATTCCAGTTGGTCGCACTGCTTTGCCTTCGATCCGTTTTTGCTTGAGTGGCGAACTATAGCCAGCATAGTTTGGGAGGTTCAGTATGCAAATGTTAATGGTTATCACACAGCCAAGTTTTTTGCCACGATTGATGTTTTCCGTTGGGCTCTTATTAACAGGTGTCAAGTCAGTATCCTATAACGAAGCACCTCATAACCGTTTAGATATTAAGCTACAAAGTGACAGTGCTGTTAAAGAAGGAGACACAAGAGATTCAGAAGGGATAGGGGGTGGGGTTGTTCGCAGTGCTGAAACCGAAGTCAAACTGGAGAACATGAGAGTGGCCGAACTAATAGAAAAGCTTCAAGAGGTTTCAGAAGAAGGGGTTGGCTTTCACTCAACGGCATCGGAAAGTGCGTTCATCGCAACCGAGGATGATGCCAAATTTGACGGGGGCGTCCTTGGCTCAAGAAAGCCAGCCGTATCTCCGGTTATGCGAGAACTGGTCAAAAAAGGTGTTGAAGCGATTCCCGAACTCATCAATCATCTGTCGGACTCGCGAGAAACAAAAGTCACCGTTGGTGCTACCGGATTTCATACAGCGATATGGCACAGCGACGAATATGACCCTCGCCATGCAGACCCAAAGCTGCATCCAGCGGGTGTTAATAAAGTAGGGCATGATTGGAGCGTCGATCGCCAAGTAGACCAATACACCTTAAGAGTAGGTGATCTGTGCTATGTAATTGTTGGACAGATTGTGAATCGAAAATTAAATGCGGTAAGATATCAGCCCACCGCCTGTTTGGTAATCAACTCTCCCATAGAGACACCAGAGTTAGCTGAGGTTGTCAGGAAAGACTGGGCAGGCCTAACCCATGAGGAACATAAGAAGTCTCTCTTGGCCGATGCAGCAGACAGGCCCTCTTTGAGGTTTTCAGGGGCAGCAAAGCGTCTGCTTTTCTATTATCAGATAGATGTTGTGGAAGCTCTGAAGGCGTCTGCTTATCGGAGAATAGTGTTGTTGTTTGGGATAGTTTTCATAGTCATGCTTGGTATTTTTCTTGCAAAGAGGCTAAAAGAGCGCAGAGTCAAACACGTTTGAGTTGTCGACTTAAAATAGATCGGAGAGGGCGGGATTCGAACCCGCGGTACCCGTAAAGGGCACACCGGTTTTCGAAACCGGCTCGATAAGCCGCTCCGACACCTCTCCATAACGGCTTTTATAACCTATACACTCAACACTCCGAAATTGCAAGAATATTAGGGACAGGTTACACCACTGTTGATACCATTTCTTTGATTTGACGGCTAACATTTTCGCACTTACAATAGCGTATAGCGTATAGCATGTAGTGTATCCGCTACTTACCATCCGCTAATAAGAAGCGAGGCTTAAGTGGAAGTACAGTGCGAATTATGTCCCAAAATGTGTATAATTGCCCCCGGCCAAAGCGGCGAGTGCAGGGTCAGAATCAATATCGACGGCGTGTTGCGCACCGTCGTTTACGGATTTCCATGCTCTCTTAACCCTTATGACCCGGTGGAGAAGAAACCGCTTTTTCATTTCCTGCCGGGCACGAGAATTCTTTCGATTGCAACTGTTGGTTGTAATCTTCACTGCTTGAACTGTCAGAACTGGGATATATCACAGCGGAATCCGGAAGACAGCACAGCGGGCTTTTGGCCGCCTGAGAAACTTGCGAAACTCGCAAAAAAGCATCATTACTTGTCAATCGCATATACTTACAGCGAACCTATTATCTTTTATGAATACACTTATGATACCGCGAAACTGGCCAGGGCCGAGGGTATCCGTAACGTTCTTGTAACGGCGGGATATATAAACAAAGAGCCGTGGAAACGGCTGCTCGAAGTTGTGGACGCTGCGAATATAGATTTGAAGGGGATTACCAACGACTTTTACGTGCGAATTTGCTCGGGGACGCTAAAGCCTGTACAGGATGCTCTCATTATAGCTAAGTCGAGCGGCATACTGGTTGAAGTCACAAATCTGGTCATTCCGACGCTAAACGACAAGCCGGAGCAGATACGTGAGCTTGCTCGCTGGGTCAAAGAGAACCTGGGCAGCGAGACGCCGCTGCATTTTTCAGAATTTCACCCTCAGTACAAGATGCGGCATCTTCCATCCACTTCGCCGGAGAGGCTGGAACTGGCCCGTGAAATTGCCATTAGCGAAGGGCTCTACTATGTTTATATTGGGAATGTCCGAAGTAAGGAGGGGGAGAACACCTATTGTCCGGATTGCAAGCGGCTGCTGATTGAGCGCATCGGCTATACCATATTGCAAAACCGGCTCAAAGACGGCCATTGCCCGGATTGCAAGAGAGAAATTTACGGGGTTTGGAAATGACACGCAGAAAATTTGTTCAGAAATTGATGAAAGCTGGTTCAGTAATTATTTTCGGCGCCTGGTGGCTGGCTAAGAAGGCCGTCCCCCGCAGATTCGTATGGGCCGTTAAGACGAAAAAATATCCCGGTCGCTTGAAGCCTCTGCGAGACATCTCCAAACAAAGCAAATGGAGTGGTTAACCCCGTTAGAAATTCCGTAGGAGAAAGAATATGTGTAAAAAAGCGAAGATTTCTAACGGGGTTAATATGGATAGTCGGCCGAACCAAATATCCCGAAGGAAAGTTCTACTCGGTTTGGGGATTCTGCTGTTGGTTGTTCTTGCCATAGTTTTGTGGAAAGCAGGTGTCCCGGTATTTTCTGCTGAAATTAAAGAAACGGCAGCGCCCAAAAAAGTCGTTCACCGTTCGATAATTGGCGAACTTGGATGGTACGAGGCCAATGTTGAAGTCCTGAGCAAACAAATTGCTGGGTTCTACCAAAAAGTCAAGGTCAAGCCGATAGATAACGTGATTGCGATGATTTTGCCGCATGCGGGCTATCGGTTCTCAGGTCAAACCGCAGTTCGTGCACTCAAAACCACTGACAAAGAGTACAGCCGAATAGTTGTAATCGGCCCAACTCACAGCGCGTACATGGAAGAGATGCTCAGTGTCCCTACCGCAACGCACTACGAGACGCCTCTGGGCGAGATACCGCTGGACGTGAATTTCATTGAAAAGCTCCTCGAATATCCGATGTTCCACAGTGTGCCGCATGCGCACAAGGAAGAGCACAGCGTCCAGATAGAACTTCCGCTTCTGCAGTACAAACAAGAGGATTTTCAACTCGTACCGATTGTGGCCGGCCATTGCTCGGCGCAGACAATCCGTAAAGCTGGCAGAATTCTAAAGAGTTTGGTCGATGAGCAAACCCTGGTTGTTGCGAGTTCGGATTTCGTTCATTATGGCCCAAGGTTTCGCTATGTGCCCTTCAGAAAAAACGTGGCTGAGGAAATTAAGAAGGTTGATATGGGGGCCTATGAGCACATAGCTAATTTGGACAGTGAAGGCTTTTTAAAATATAAGCAGAGGACGGGCGCAACGATATGCGGTTATGTTCCAGTGGCTATATTGCTTTCGATGCTGGAGAAGCCGGTCAAGGCTGACTTGATCGAATACAAAACTTCCGGCGAGTTGACGGGCGATTATAAACATTCGGTGAGCTATCTTTCAGTGGTCTTTTCCGGGTCGTGGCCAAGCGGTCAGCCACTTGTACCGGAGCCAGGCAGAACTAAATTGACGGAGGACGATAAGAAGCAGCTTCTGACTCTGGCGAGGAAGACAATCGTTCATTATCTCCAGAAAAAGCAAGTTCCAGAACCATCTGAGCTGGGCGTTACAATCAGCGAGGCAATGCAAGTTCCTCGCGCGGCGTTTGTAACACTTAAGAAGATTGCCAGCGTGCGCAAAAATGGTGAAAAAAAGCCCCAGAAAATCTCACGGCTCAGGGGATGTATAGGCGACATTTTTCCGCGACGGCCTTTATACAAGTCTGTTATGGGCAACGCACTTAGTGCTGCCTTTAGGGACAGGCGTTTTCCGCCGGTGACAATAGCCGAGTGTAACGACATTACAATCGAAATCTCCGCGCTGACAGCGCCCAAACCCGTTGCGTCGGCGGACCAGATAAGAATCGGCATCGATGGCGTTGTACTAAGCAAGAACGGCCGGTCGGCTGTGTACCTGCCCCAGGTTGCACCTGAACAAGGTTGGGACGTTGAACAGACGCTCACGAACCTGTCATTGAAAGCGAAGTTACCTAAAGATGCCTGGAAGGAAGGAGCGAGCTTCTTGGTCTTTCAGGCCGTCGTTTTCGGTGAAGAAGAATGAAATTTGCCCGCCCTGTTGGAAATCCCGGCCTTTCGTATAATATTGCTCGTGGTAGAATTTCTAACGGGGCCCGCGGCTTGTTGATATTCACTTTCGGCCTGTTCACTATTGCGGCCCAGACTTTACTCTTTCGCGAGTTCATCACCACTTTTGAAGGCAATGATATAGCGGTTGGAATCTTCTTCGGTTCATGGTTTTTGTGGGTAGGCATTGGAGCGATATTCGTTTATAGAACCAGGACCTTTGCCGAAAAATTAGTCCAGGGGATAGAATTTCTTTTTTTGGCCTACCTACCCGCCTTTATCCTCGAGCTGGTATTGATTATTCAGGCCCGCGAGCTTGCAGGCGTCGAATCCTATGCACTATTGCCCATCCGCACTATTCTGCTTTTGTCGATAGTTGTTAATGCCCCTGTCAGTATTATCACGGGGATGCTGTTTCCCACCGCCTGCCGGTGGGTTCACCCCGTTAGAAACTCTATAGAGGCCGAACATTCTTCAAAAAGAAAGATTTCTAACGGGGTTCAGCAGGACCTTGGGCCCAAGGACCAGAAGCTTGCTGTTTCGCGGGTATACATTCTTGAAGCGGCAGGGAGTTTTTTCGGCGGACTGGGGACAACCGTTCTTCTGTGGCTTGGTGTAAGTTCCGCGAGGATTTTCTTCATACTTGCTTTTGCCGTTTCGTTATCGGCATTCTTTGTACAGCTTGCCAGGAAGTTAACGCAAAGCACAAGAGCACCAGAGGGCAAGAATACAAGGGGACGTGCGGATTATGCACTTGTAACTTGTGCACTTACTTTTTTAATTCCGGTCTGTGTGCTGCTTTGCATAACGTTCGGCACCGATGGTTCGCTGATGAGGTATGTGCGAGTTGCAAAATGGACCAAGCTGCTTCCCAAAGACGCATTTGGAGGCTCGTTTCAAACGGCCCAGGCTGAGTATCTTTACGGAACCTACGGCAACCAGTGGTTAGCTGTTCGGGAAGGCAGTACCGTTGAGACGCTGCCCGATGAAAGCACTGCCGGTCGGGTCGCAGCCATAAGTCTGTGCCAAAAACCTGATGCCGAGAGAGTTCTGGTCATTGGCTCGGGCTTAGGCCTTTGTCGTCAATTCTTGCGCTTGCCACAGATTGAGACCATGAGCTGGGCACACTGTGACACTGAATATATTCAGAAGGTGGAAAGTTTCATACCACCGAAGCTTAGGATAAGCGACAAGCGATTTTTCCGCCTTGCTGGCGACATTCGCCCTCTATTAGCCGGGAAGAAACGATATTATGACATAGTAATCGTCAATCTGCCGGACGCGACCAGCTCGGTTTTGAACCGGTACTACACACACGAATTTTATCGTCAGGTTAAGGAATCGCTCAGGCCGGATGGCGTGTTGGCAATCCGCGTGACAGGCGGCGAAAACATTATGGGCACCGAGCTGATAAATCTCGGCGCCTCGGTGAAACTTACGCTTGAGAAAGTTTTTTCGCAGTTTGTCCTGACACCCGGCGACGATACCTGGTTTATCGCATCTGATAGTGAAAAGCTCACTGGTAACCCGGGTATTCTGCAGGACCGCTTTGCAGCGATCGAGGGTGGAAAGGATGTTTACCCTCCGCAGGCCTTGCTCAGCGTTTATTTGCCCGACCGTGCTGCTTTCTCGCTCGAGAACTATTCGAGAGCCGATTTGCCTGAGCGCTTGCTGGTTAATCGCGATTCGAGGCCTCTGACGCATTTGTACAGTTTGTTGCTCGCGGCGAAACAGTCCGGGGCACCGGTTACCCGATTTGTTAAACACCTGGCATTAGCGGGGCCGTTAGCCTTTATAATTCCTATCCTGGTTCTTGTGGTCTTGCGAGTGACTTATGTTTTGAGAACAGCTCAGCAAGACCTTGGGCCCAAGGACAGGCCATCCAGCTTTGACAGCACGTTCCTTGTTTTCGCAGCCGGTTCGGCAAGCATTGGCGTTGTCATTGTTCTGATGTATTTGTATCAAACGCGTTTTGGCTCGCTCTATCTGCACATCGGCGTTATTTCGTCCTTGTTCATGATGGGCTTGACGATGGGCGCGGTTCTAATCAGGCATCTGATTCTGAGCGAAAGAAAAACTCGCCCCGCCCCTCGGAGAGGCGGGGCTCGCGCGGAAATACCATTGTTGGCGGTGATACTCGTACACACTTTACTCCTTGCCGCAATTGCTTATTGGCCGGGCGAAAGATGGAGCCACTTGAGCTTTGCTCTTGCGTTTGTTCTTTGTGGTCTGTTTGCCGGCTGCTACTTCCCGCTGGCTGCCAAACAATTAGCTAATTCCGGCTTCGAAACGGGTCAGGCCGGCAGTAAGTTGGAAACCGGCGACCATCTCGGGGCGTCTATAGGAGGGGTGGTGACAAGTCTCGCACTTGTCCCGGTGCTTGGGACCAGGGCGGCGATGCTTATATTTGTTCTGCTGATTCTGGCCAATGTACCCGCTGCGGCACTTAGAATATACAAGCCGGAAAAGGGCCTTGTTTCGGCCACAACGGCCTTTAGCTTGCGCGGGCTTGGGTATGCCCTACTCGGCGTAGGACTGTCCATAGTACTGTGCTCGAATCTGCTCGTGGCCGCTGGCCAGAGGCTAAGGCCGTCACTGCCACAGCATACAGTCGAGGCACTGGCTGGTCAATCGGATGTTGAGCAAGTGTCGGCGGCCCTTCCCGAAGGTACGCAAGAAGTCGATTATTTTAAGGTCTGTGACGCTAATGCTAAACTGACTGGGTACATTTTCAGCTCGCAAGACCTGGCACCTAAGGTTCGTGGCTTCGGCGGAAAGATGAATCTTGCTGTTTATGTGGATACTGCCGGCGAACTGATCGACTTCCATATAATCCGGTCCAATGAAACGCCCGCGTATCTCGAACTTCTTAGCCAATGGCGCGAGCGTCTCCCGGGACATCAACTCTTCCAGCCTCAGCCGTTTGCCGATGTTCACGCGGTAACCGGTGCCACTATAAGCTCCGATGCTGTTCTTTCGTCCTTGGAATCATCAAGCCGCAGGTTCGCCACGCAAATTCTTGGTCAGACTCTTGAGCCTGCAGGTAAAGTAAGAACTCAGCGGGCCAAATATCTGCCAGATAAGCCTGGAATGTATCTGATAAGTGCTTGCGCACTCACTCTGGTCGTTATCTTCCGCGGTGGGTTCTGGAGCAGAGTGGCTGTGCTTGTGTTCAATCTCGTGGCTGGTGGCATTATCTTAAACGCCCAGTATTCAACTGAACAAATAGCTACCGTATTGTCCTTGCACGCACCTGCTGTAAAGTTATCAGGAGCTTTCTTGTTGGTTGCGACAGTACCGCTTTTGGCAGTTATGTTCGGCAACATCTATTGCGGCTACATCTGTCCATTTGGTGCTGCCCAGGAGTTGCTCGGCTATGTGCTGCCCGGCAGATTCAAACCGCAGGTGCCGATGGAAAAAATGCGAAAGGCAAGATTTCTCAAGTACGTCGTCCTTTTCGTTTTAATAGTCGTCTTCTTTCTTTCCAGGAACCGAACCACCCTTATAGCGGACCCGCTCATAAAGATTTTCAATTTTCGGTCTTCGATTTACGATTTTCAAACGGTCCACTATGGCGTACTGATAGTGGCGGCTGCATTGGTAGGCTCGGTTTTTTATGGTCGTTTCTGGTGCCGCTATCTGTGTCCGGTAGGAGCTTTCCTGTCCCTGCTGAACAATCTGGCACTACTCAGGCGATTCCTGCCCGCCAAGAGATTCGGCAGATGTGAATTCGGCCTCACCGCGAAAGAGCATATGGACTGCTTATACTGTGACAGGTGTCGCTATGAAGCAAAAGTCCCTGGGCCCAAGGTCTCAGTAAAGGAAGAATATCCATTGCGTACCCGTTATGCGTCCACAAAGCTAATGTCTCGATATTTGGTAGTGGGCGTCATCATATTGGCGGCACTTGTATCAACCGTCTCAGTACGCAGGTTCCTGCAAATTATCCCAGCCGACCTTGCTCAGCCCGCCGTCTCACTTACTGCCGGCGGCCAGCCGCGAGACGTGGACTTGCAGCGTATTCGCACAATGATTAGGCAGAAAAAGCTTTCCGGGCACGAAGCAGAATTCTATAAAAAGCTCTCTCCAGCAACTCGCGAGATAGAAGAACAGGGCGTCGATTAACCGCGACTGTGTACGAACTGTAAAAAGAACTGTCGTGGCCAACACTGTGGCCCAATCAGACGAGTTGCCAGGGCTGTGGGCACAATAGCCAAAATTTCGCGACCTTTTTGCCGATAACATAATATTCGGTCAAAACCTATTGAAACAAAAGAGGTATTTACCTAAAATTTCCCAAATTGCTTTCAACGGTTTTAAGATTTGAGCGTCTTAGAGGACCTGGAATGTATATCATACCGGCAATCGACCTGATAAAAGGAAAATGTGTCAGGCTTATCCAGGGCGAATATCACCGCCAGATAACCTATCGGGACGACCCTGTCAAACAGGCGAAGGAATTCAGTTCAGCCGGCGCAAAGTGGCTGCACATCATCGACCTGGATGGGGCTAAGGTCGGAAAGCCAGCCAATACCGAGACGGTAGCAGCCGTAGCGGCATTGAAGCAGCTAAAAATCGAGCTCGGCGGAGGAATCAGGGACGAAGATGCCATAAGGCAAATGCTCGATATAGGTGTCGAAAGGGTGATAATCGGCACCAAAGCGGTAAGCGACTTCGAATGGTTCAGCCAGGTAGCTGAGAAATTCAAGGGTAAAATAGTGCTCGGCCTTGACGCGAGGGGCTCAAAGGTAGCCACTCACGGCTGGACCCAGAACGGCCGCGAAAATCTGCTGGAGTTTGCGACCGAAGCGGCAAAGCTGCCTCTGGCGGCAATAATATATACCGACATCGACAGGGACGGTATGATGACAGGCCCAAATCTTGAAAGAACCAGGGCCCTTGTCGAGGCGGTGGACGTGCCCGTTATCGCTTCGGGCGGTGTAAAAGGGATAGCCGATGTAAAGAAGCTGGCCGAGTTGGGGGTCGAGGCCGTCGTAATCGGCAGAAGCCTGTACGAAGGGACACTTAATCTTGCGGATGCCATAAACGCGGCAAAGTAGCAATCACTGGTCCTGCTCGGGGGGCTCGAATTTATAACCTACTTCTCTTATGGTGCGAATAAAGGTCGGATTGCGCGGGTCGGGTTCGATTTTGTTTCGCAGCGTCGTGACAAAACGGTCGATGCTTCGCGGTCCGACAAAGTAATCATAACCCCAGACCCTGTTCAAGATATCATCACGGGTAAGCGCACGCCCCGGCCTTTTGATGAAATACTCCAGCAGCTTGAATTCCTTTGGCGAAAGCTTGACTTCATTTCCACGGTGAGTTAGTTTCCTGGCGCCAATATCAAGTCGATAATCTGCAAATTCGTAAACATCCTTTTCAACCTGCCTGGTGCGTCTAAGGAACGCCGCCGCCCGAGCAAGAAGCTCTTTTATGCTGAACGGCTTGGTGACATAATCGTCGGCTCCGAGGTTCAGGCCCAGCACGATATCCGATTCCTGTCCTTTCGCGGTCAGCATAACTATTGGCATCTCGAGCTGCTGTTCACGGATTAGTCTGCATACTTCATACCCATTTATCTTGGGCAGCATGATGTCAAGAAGAATCAAATCGGGCTTGCCATCAAGCGCGGCGTTTAACCCTTCCTCGCCATCGGCTGCCGTCAGCACATGGTAGCCTTTGAACTCGAAGTTGTCCTTCAGGCCCCGCAGCATTGTCGGGTCATCTTCAACTATCAAAACCGTTTCCATCTTTTTCATACGGCTCAAATTTGTAGCCGATATCTCCTACAGTGCGAATAAAAGTTGGGTTCTTTGGGTCAGGCTCGACCTTGTTCCTTAAGCTTGTAACAAAATGGTCAATGCCCCGCAACGTAATAAAGTGCGAGTAGCCCCATACGGTGCTGAGTATTTCGTCGCGGGTCAAGATGCGACCGGGTTTTCTGACAAACAGATGCAGCATCTCAAACTCTTTTGGGCTGAGCTTGACTTCCCTGCCGTCGCGCCTCAAGATGCGTGCGGCTACATCCAATTGACAACCACCGAATTCATAAATCGCCGGTTCCTGTTCTTTTCTGTGCCGCAGAAACGCTTCTGCCCGGGCAAGAAGCTCCTTTATACTGAATGGCTTGGTGACATAATCATCCGCACCGAGAGTCAGGCCCCGCACGATATCAGATTCACTGTTCCTGGCAGTGAGCATGATTATGGGCATATCAAGATTTCTCTTACGGATGAGGCTGCACATTTCATAGCCGTTGATTTTAGGCAGTACGATATCGAGGATTATCAGGTCCGGGTTTTCCATGAGGGTGATATTCAGGCCCTGTTCGCCGTCGCGGGCAGTTCTGACGCGATATCCCCTCAACTCGAAGTTGTCCCCCAGACCTCGCAGCATAGTCGGATCATCGTCAACAATCAGTACCGTTCTCACTTCAGTAATCCTTTCCATTGGCGGCTTGGCGGCCGGTCGGCAGTTTAACCGTGAAGACACTTCCTTTGCCGGGTTTGCTGTCAACCGATATTGTGCCTTTGTGCGCATCAACAACGAACTTAACAATACTAAGGCCCAGGCCACAGCCCTCGGTAGGTCGTGTGAGGCTGCGGTCAACCTGGTAAAATCTGTCAAAAATCTTTTTAGTGGCCCTGCGGGACAGTCCTGCGCCGTTATCAGAAACGCAAAAACAAACCGAGCCATCCTCAGCAAAAACACTCAGCTCGATTCGCTTCTCGTCATAGGAGTATTTGTAGGCGTTATCAAGCAGATTTATAAGCACTGTCACCATGGCGTCTCTGTCGGCCAGGATGTCCGGCAGGTCTTGAACTATGTTAATATCAAATTCGCATTTGCCTTCATCGAACTTTGTCTTGACAGCATCGGCTGCGTGACGCGCGATTACAGCAGGACTGACAGTTTCAAACGCAAAGGCCTGTCTGTTCCGCTCCATCCTCGAGAACGTCAGGAAGTTATCAATCAGTCCGGTGAGGCGTTCATTTTCTCTTGAGACCAACTGCAGATAATCGGTTACCTGCTGCTGGTCCTTGTATCTTCCTTCCAACAGCGTATCTACGAGCACCCGCATTGAAGCCAGCGGCGTTTTCAGTTCGTGCGAAACGGTGGCTATAAAATCGTTTTTGAGTCTATTGAGCTTAATCTGATTGCCAACCACCTTGCCTGCAAAACCGCCGGCCAAAAGAATCAGTACAATAACGAGCACACCGGTCCAGGTGTAAAGAGCAATCTCCCTGCTCGCCTTTTTCTCAAAGACATCGGCGTCCCTGAAATAAAGTCCGACCTGCCAGCCCGGCAAACTCTTTCCAACAGGAGGCGTAAGGAACGCCTTTTCCTCAGACTGCTTGACGCCGCTAACGTATACGCCTTTATCATCCAATACACGATACAGAACATCGGAGCCTGCGAAGCTTTTCTGGAAGTTGGCAAAATCTTTTCGGACATCCTCGCCCGACCGAAGTACCAGAAAGGTTTTGTCTGCGGCCTTGCAGTATAATCCGTAAACATCGCTGGACACATCCAACCGATGTACACTCCCCACCTTCCAGTGGCTGAACGATGAGGTGTCGGCATAGTGCTGGGCTACTTCAGCCGCGAGTTCTTCTGCTGCTAATAGCCTCTTTGCGCTCTCAATATTAGCTGCGTATCTATTTGCATCTGGGTTTTGCTCCGCCATCTTTATAGCTCTCTGCTGGATAAATATTCGCGTCCCGGAATCCATCGGAAGAAACTCACTTGAACCCGGCTCGTAATTGTTTGCTGTCGTCTGCAGGTTTGGCAAAGCGTTAAAACGGCCAGGTTCATCTCGATTAAGTTCCACCAGCATAACTCTGGCACGGGCGGCTAAGGACACCGAGGCGGCAGTCATTTCCGCAGTTATATATCCGTATCCGGCATCCTCACAGTATTTCCTGGCTTTTTGCATCTGCCCGAGAGCCCTGTAGCATCGCGCACTGCCCAGCCTTGCCCTTCGCCACACATAGCGATCTGCCGTTGACTCACATATCTTCTTGTAGACCTTTGCTGCCTCAGCAAAGTTTCTCTCCATAAATTCCAACTGCCAGGCCTGTTCAAATTCTTCGGGTAATTGCGGTTCTGCAAATCCCGCCGAATCCAGAATGGGATATTCCAACCTACCTGAGGCGTCGTATATGAGACCACCATTAAGCCCTGCCTGGCTAAGTGCAATACCCGCAAAATTCTCAATCGCAGCGAGATGGGCACTGCGTTCAACAAATTTTGCCCTGTTGGCCCAGATTTTGTCGGTGGATTTTGCCAGTTCGTCGACGCGATCGCTGTAATCATTAATCAGCATCTGTCGCGCGGCCATTAGCACGTTTTCTACCGCCTGGTTCATAAACCAGAGAAGACAGACGGTGGGCAGTATCACTGCTACTGCGAGCAGGATTAAGACCGGCCGTAACTGGCCGCCACCACCGTCAATTTTCCCTCTGCCTCTCACGTCCAATTTCCTATCCTAAAATCGCTTGGGTCTTTTTGCCGGTAATAATTCCAAGCCTTTCAAGTTCTTCCGGCGTCAGAAATCCCACGTGGCCGTCCAGAAACAGGACGTTTGTGCCGTTACCCTTTTCCAACAAGGTCTTATCATAGGCTATCGGCGTATCCGGCTCCTTGCTTTCCTGCCCTTTGCCGAAGTATCTAACATTCTCAATCAGCCATTTAAAATCATCGCCGCCAAGATAAGGCTTCAATTCCTTCAAGGTCGCCGGCATTTTGCCATTATTGTCAGCCGCATACATAACCACCGCCTTACCCAATCTGCTCAGCTTCTGAGCTGAATTTACGCGCTCCTGCTGTTCCACTGCTCTCTCGAGGGCCGATGATATTGGAGGCCCTATTTGATTAAATACGTTGACAAGTGACCTGGCCCGATCAATCTCCTTTTTCTGCAGCGCCACGCGCAGCTCTTCGAGTACCGGGCCTCCGGCCTTAACATACATTTCAGCGCTGGTGCCTTTGACCATCTGTTCGAACGCGCGACCGTTCGTTATCAATTGGTCAACAAACGATAAAGCTGTCTCGGTATCCTGGTTTTCTATCGCCTGAACCACGCCCTGGTAGAGTCCATAAAGGCCCTGTGCTAACTCCAGGGCTTTCGCCAAGTCAGGTTGACCCGGCCTGCCCGGAAGCTTTCGGTACTCAAGATTTATTCCGTTTTCCGTTGCCGCGAGGGCCTGCACTTCATACGAATCGCCCTCCGCCGTGGTTACCAGCAGCCGACAGGGAAAACGTGGGAGCAGATATCCAGTCACATCTTCCGACTGCAGGACGATTTTTAGCTTACCGAAGCCATCCTTCTCCAGAGTTCTCGCCTTGGCACCTCTCAGACAGAATAATCCATGTTTATACGCTGATTCGCCTCCGGGGCCGCCCCGAAACTGATTGTCGTAAGTCAAATCGCCCCTGCCGCGTTCAGGCCATACACCGTAAGGCCTTTTGCTTTCTGGGTGCAGAATCTGAAGAAGCTCACCGCTGGCTAAATCCAGCAGCACACCAACACCCGGCTCATCCTCACCCGGCAGAAAAACCCGACGATGAGTTACACCAACAAACTTGGCCGTCGGTCTCTCAATCCACCAGTAGAGGGTAGCTTTTGTCTGCCTGAACTCGCTGATCTGAACGGTGGCCAAATTTCCTTCGCTGGTCAGGACTGCCGCGAAGCTGGTCTTGTTGGCTAATATCTTATCGGCAGTGCTCGTTCTAAGTGTGGCAAGTGCACCTCGGGCCAGGGAAATCGCCTGGTCCCATCTCTCCTTTTCTGCGCCCGGTATGGCGACTATTCTAACTGCCGAATCCGGCCTGACCACTAAAGCCCCGCCGCCGGTATTGTCCCAGGCCACGTCAAAACCCTCAGGCCATTTAGCCTTGGTTGGCATCTCTGTCACTGTCGCTATCAGTTCTCCTGGGCGGGCGCTTACTTCTGCTCTTGTTCGTTCAATGGGTAGTGACACCACCGCCCCTGTCTCCAGATCCAAGGCAGAGTTACCGTGCAGCACGGTCCTAAAAGCAGGCACTCTGCCGGATTTGATTAGCTCATCCACCGGCGGCGGTTCGGCCGGGCCGAGGCCGGGAGCAAACGTGTGCGTTTGCGGCCGGGGCTTGACAATGAGCTTGGCCGTGCCTGCACCTATTACGTCTGTCAGCCTGTCTGACCAGCTAGCTCCATACCTGTACCGATAATAAGCGCAAACATATACCCTATATTCTCCAGGCCTGAGTGTTTTAGGGCTTACCTTGGAACGCGTACTTCTACCCCATACTTTACCGTACGGAGTCCTTCGAACGGTAAAGGCAAGGTTATCTTCCCAATAATAGTGAGCGGGCAGGTCGCTTATATCCTCTTTGATGGGTAGCACGCCTACGGCAAAGGCTTTTATCTTCTTTCTGGTTTCACCCACATCCCACTCGATTTCCAGGTCACTGCCTTCGTAGATGGTTTTTGTAATTCGTGGTTCGACCCGCCACCATTCGCGCTTTGGTTCAACCACTTGCAGCTTAAGCACAGGCTCCTCAACTCCCGGCTGCACCATCTTGTAGCGGATTTTAGTGTACTCCACGTATTTGACCTCCAGGATTTGCAGAATCCCCATTCCGCCTTCGCGCGTTCTAAAGATGTACGTACCGGGCGAGTCCTTCGGTAAAATCATGTCCTGCCACCATGCGGATTTGCCTAAGCTAACCTGCTGCCGAATCGCTTCCGGTGTGATAGTATCCCACTGCGAGGCATCAACCGGCAAGGCCACCATGTCCACCCCTCTCAGGCCAATCCAGCCCATAGGGCACTCGTCGGTCTCGCCAAGTGCGTCAATGCCATTTCCTCTAATCCACGGCCATGTTTCTTCTTGCTTTATGTTGGGACTTAACGTAAACAGCTGGCCGCTCTCAAAATCGATACAGCCGTTTACGTGGTCTGATTGACCATGATCCCCCAAAGTCCGCTCAACGACCGGGCCGAAGCTGGTGACAGTCGGAGGGGCAGGTTCAGCATCTAACGGCTCCGCCAGCATCTTGTAGCGGAACGATATAGTTTTCTTACTGCGGTCCGCATCGTATATCTGGAGGACACCGGCACCGCCTTCGCGGGTTTTAAATGCGAAAGTCGGCGGATATTCGCCTTTGGCCGGCATTGCTGTTTGCATCTCGTCTTTTTCAACCCCTATCGACTCAGCAGCTAATACCTGACGCAATTCGGCAGGGGTAATTTTGTCCCACTGCTCGGAGGCAATCCTCGTCGCGACGACATCAACACCGATAAGTCCGTATTCGTCGCCGGCAAATTGGGCGCCCACGTCAAGACCTTTCCTCACTATCCATCTGTGCCTTTCCTCTGAACCTGCGTTTCGCAAAGGGTCTGGGATCCCGACCAGTCTGCGGGTGTCAAAATCATAAAGTGCTGCCTTACTGGACTCACCGATGTCGCTTAGATATACTTCAGCCGCCGGTCTGAAGCCGCTGACTTTGGTATAAAGCTCCTGGATTTCTTCGGCAGATAAAGCCCTGTTATAGATGCGAACATCATCGATTCTCCCTTTGTAGTAGGTCGCTGCACCATATCCTGAGCCTATCTTAGTTATGGTGTTCTTACCCCCTTTCGGCAGTGTAGCATCATCTATGTGGACCCCATTCCTGTAAGCTGAGATGGTGTTCCCATTCCTTGTGACCGTATAGTACGCCCATTTATTAAAGTCAACCGCTCCTTTGCAGACAATTGCCCAATCTCCATCTGTATCCGTCTCTAAGTTGATATGATGCTTCGCCTCGCACAAAATAATGTAGTTATCATAATCCTCGGGTCCCCCCATGATTGGATTGCAGCCGCCGACCTCATTGCGGAGCGGTTCACACCAGGCAGAGACAGTCCAGTTTTTTGAGAGTGTCACCGGACTTATGCTGACATAATCTTCACGACTATCAAAGTATAATGTGCCGTTAACGCGACCACTGGTCCATTGGGCACCATGGATAGTCCCATGATTATTACCCTCTGAATCGTACGCTTTTGTTCCACGACCTTCGTCAAACTTCCAATGGCTCACCAACCCCTTGAGGTAGCTGGGAGCTTGTGGAGCCGGAGGTCCCGGTTCTACTGGTTCCACTGCCGGCCCAAGGCCGGGAACAATGCCGCAAAGTTGCCGGATTTCTTCAGTGGATAGAGCGTAATTGTAAATGCGGAAGTCGTCCAGCCTGCCGATATGCTGGTCGCCGAATCGGTCGGGGGCTATGCCGATTCTGGCGGCACCTACGCCGGACATCGACGCCATGGCACCCGTCTTCTCAGCGACCAGACTGCCGTTCATATATATCCTCTGGAATCCTTTGCCTGCATTCTTAACAAAGGCATAATGGTTCCACCGTCCTGTCCAATCCTCAGGGGCGCCAGGATTAAACTCCAGTCCATCCGGTTCGCCGATTCCTGTTGCGAACTTCAGTCCATAATCCAGCCAGTTTGTGTAGATGCTCACGATATACGGCTTTCCAGCGTCTCCGGCCCCGGCCTGGAGGATTACATCACTGTGCTTCCTCTGCCTCTGATTACCATAGACCCACACCGAAATCGTTATGGCCCTGTCGATGCCGTCAAAGACGTCTTTCGGGATTGAAATACCATACCTCTCATTGAAGTCGAGGCAGCCGCCGAACTTGCCGTCAGCCTTCCAGATAGGGTTGCCGTGCACCCTGGTGCCGTGATGGTTATTGCCGGAAGAATCCTCGGCAGTGTTGCCGGATGTTTCATCAAACTTCCACCAGGCGGCCAATTTGCCTGTGCTGAAGCTCCAGAGGTCTCCGGTGACAACTGAGCCGTCGGCCTGCACTTCGTCCACACGCCAGTAATAGGTAATACCTCGTTCCGGCGTTGGCAGCTCATCATAGCTGGGAGTTTTTACTTCGCCTAAGAGCGATAACTTGTCGATATTGCTGCCGAAGTAGACCTTGTGTGCGGTTGCACCCCGGCCCGGCTCCCAGCGCAGCTCAACCACTTTCGCCGGCTTGACCATGGCCCTATCGGCCGGCCTGGGCCTGGTGGCACAGAGCATAGGATTTTCCATCGCCTCCGGTATTTGCGCCACCAACGGAAAAACTTGGCCAAAGTCGGGCAGCCCACTTATGCTGGTTTTCAAGGCGAAGTTGTTAGCTTTCTCGCCCGTGTGCAGCCGAACGTTAGTATTGTCGCAAGCCTGCGCTAACTGCCCTAACAATTTCGACAATAGATTCCTATTTGGGTCCGAGCGAACATCAAGTGACTGGCAAAGATGAGTATCAGCCAGCCGTATTGCTCCGCCGGCATTGACCGTAACTAATTTGCTTGCATCTGATGGTAGCTGGCTGAGAATCTCATGCAAGGGGCCGGTGCTGAGAGCAGATTTGCCGCTCTTGACCGATGGCAGAGAGGTCTGCAGAACTTCTGGAGTTAGGCTTAGGATTGTACTCTTGCCTGCCTGGCCCACGTAACAGTAAGCCGGCACATCATCGAATATTCCAATTCTGTATTTGCCGGGAGTGGGAATTGTCGGCTGGTCGGACTCCTCACCCATTGATAGATTCATTGCCAAATTGGCAATCGTCAACAGTTGTGTAAAGAGCTGATGCGTTCGCTTGGAATTGTGGCTGGTGACAGCCAGGCCGAGACAGGGCACTATAGGGCTGATATTCTTTGCCAGGAGATGTTTGTTAGAGGTCGGGGTGGGTGGAAGTGCAAAAAGAGTAACCTGCTCAATGTTGGCGAATAACTCACGACCAATGTCCAGACCCGTCAGCTTTTTGAGGGCTTTGCGTGCGCCGGCGACACCACCACCTTTGGCTTCGCTCAGAGCGAGGCTGACTACGGCAACGGCCTCAGGGGGAACAGCTTCGAAACCAGCCTTGCTGATATTCGGCGTGCGAATAAGATTGTATGCGAGACAATTGTGACCATCCTTAAAACCTATGTTGGTCTCTACAGCGATGCCGTTCTCTTCAAGAGACAGACAGGCAGTAAACTCATCGACATTCCCAATATCACCAACACTCTCAATCAACCGCCTTTGCTCGTCAGGCATTTCTTCTTTAAGCATTGGAAAAATACGGTCGACATCCGCCCAGATTGTGTAGGCATTTTGCTCGCGGGCTTTTCTGCTCAGCTTTTGAAAGGCCTTGTTCTGGGAGACAAGTGTCGGTTCGTTGGTGATGCCCTTGTATTGTTTGACGCACCAGGTTAACCGGTCTATGGGCGATGCCAGGATAATAATATTATCATCATAGGCGGCGCCGCTGATATCCCCCATCCTCAAGGTCTGCATCCCTGCGATAGGCTCACCCGCTTGAAACATCATCCCCAGGCCCGCTATGATGATTCCTCGCAGGGCGTCGCTCTCGCCCGGGTATATTACGGCCACCAGGGGAGGATTATTGCTGTGGATAGCCTGAAAACCAAGGGCCACTCCACGTATCTTCTTGAACTCGGTTATCATACTCGGATTCAAAAGGGACGCCAACGCCCCGGCAGGCCCTACGCCAACGCCCGGCCCTCCACGGGCACTTATGACGGCAAGGGGATTCTCAAGTGGAGTGCCCTTTAGCATATTGAGAATAGTTTCAATCTGCTTGCCGGGACTGCCGATTTCCAGATAGACTAACGTTTCAGCTGGCATAAGAGCAGCCGGGTCCTGAGTGCTCATCTGGTCTAACAGTGGCTGGATCTTTTCGATAATCGATTTCTCTTCGGGAAACCGGGCAATCAACTTCTCAAAGGTGGCCTTAGCATTCTGGTAGTCTTGCTTCTTCTGATAACACAAACCCAGCCGATACATCGCCTGAGCGGCATAGCGAGCGCCGGCTGATTTGTCGGCGGCGATTTGCTCATAGATTTTGATTGCAGCATCAAGGTTGCCCTCAATCTCCTCTGCGTACAGCCCCTCCTGCAACAGCACACTTGCAGGCCTGGCTTGCGCGGATGATGCAAGCAAAACAACAGCCAAAAGACAGATGACCACTATGCTCGCGATATCCCTGAATTTTCCCATAATCGTTCTCCTTTCGAAAAATAACTTAACAAAAAACCTTCGTTTCCGACAGCAGCAATATACAATTCAAATGTTACCGTTTTGTTACGCTTTCATCCTTTTTTTATTTTTTTTGACAACCGGTCAATGTTACTCCGCTCCCAAAGCTACGAGGGCCGGACTGTTCTTGAGACACTTTTTGGCCCTGAAAAATCGGACTCGTGCCTGTTGCGGGCTGCACCTCATTACAGAAGCAATCTGTGAGTAGGACATTTCTTCGAAACAGCGAAGTTGCACCACATACCTGTATTTCCTTTTTAACATCTTGACGGCGGCAGAAAGGCCCTTTTGTCTTTCTCTATCAACAACATGCTCAAAAACACTATGGTCGTTTGCTGCCGGTTTAGAATGACAAGCGTCATTAAGTGCAGCCGATTTCAAAATTTCTCTGCGACGTTGAACCCTGAACTGTTCTTGGATTTTCCTTCGGGCGATACCATATATCCACGGCCAGAAACTTTCGGGCTGCTCCAACGTGTCAACAGAACGGACCATTGCTAACAAAACATCCTGCAGTAAATCCTGTGACAAATGATGGTCAGACGTTACTTGATGCAGATAAGGGTAGAGCCTGTGACGGACACGGACGGCTAATTGCCCCATACTATCCTGGTCGCCCGCTTGTGCTTGCACAACCAAATCTAAATAGTCACTTTGCTTAACCATAAGCAATATCCTAAAGTTATTATCGAATCAAAATGTTACCGTTTTGTTACAGTTGTGTCCTTTTTCTGTTATTTTTTGAATTTTTTTACTTTTCTACTTGAGTGTTTTTTCTGTGCTTTGGTTGATTAAGGCAGCTTTTCTTGGGCCCGTAACATCAAAAATCAAAAAAAATCTGTTTTTGTTTATACTAAAATGGCCTGTACAATCGTGATATTACTGACGAACGACCGTTCAAAGATTACGCAAGCGAGTCGTGGATGATAGAAGACGAACTGCTTAAATGGAGATTTAAGTGTGGCAGTAGAGAGGCCCTCTGCCGTATCTATGAAAAGTACGAGGATTATCTGCTAACGTTAGCGATGGCTCTTTTGAATGAGGTCAATGTGGCTGAAGATGTTGTTCATGATGTCTTTGTCTCCTTTGCGAAATCTGCAGAAAACTTCAGGTTGCGCGGAAGTCTCAAGGCCTATTTGGCGACCTGTCTTATTAATCGTGCCCGTGACGAGATTCGAAGAAATCAGCGACAGCCTGCAGACCTCAACGAAGCAGCTTTGGTAAGCTCGGGCTCAGTGCGGCCGGACCAGCAGGTTTCACAGAACGAAGAATTACAGCACGTGAATAACGCCATAGCCCAGCTTCCTTATGAGCAGCGAGAGGTAGTAATCCTGCGGTTGAAGGCTGGAATGAAATTCAGGGAAATAGCAAAGCTGCAGAGCATTTCAGTCAATACGATTCAGGGCAGGTACCGGTATGGACTTAATAAACTGCGGTCAATCTTAGATGGCGAGGTGGAAAAATGAGGCCGGAAGAAAATATAGAGAATTTAATTAAAAGTCTGAATTTCAAAGCCAGTGCTGAGCTGCACAATAGGACCCTCAACGATGTCTTAGAGGCACACGAAAAATCGAAAAACACAAAATCAGCTAAGCCTGAGCAGAATGTCTGGAGAATGATTATGAAGAACAGAATAACAAAACCCGTCGCCGCCGCAGCCGTACTGGTAGGTTTGCTTATTGGTATAAGTCAGTTTGCAGGAACGCGGGCGGCCTTTGCCGAAACGAGTAAGGCGGTGCGAAACACCCTTGAATATCTCAAACAGATAGTCATCACGGGGGAAATGCCACCGCCAGAACCGCAGTCTGAAATTAGACGCGTTCGACTATGTGAAAACAAAAGCAGCGAACTCAGCAATAACATTAAGGCCCGTCTGTGGTTGTTTTCAACTGAAGCGTCGCAGGATAGTCTGCGCAATTTCTTCGAGAAACAAAATTTTGAATTTTCTCCAACAGGCTGGCCTAACGTGAGTTGCGCGACACTCGATCCTGACAGAGTAGAGAATTTGCTTGCGATTGCAAAATCGAATGATAGTATTGTATTTCTGAAATCGCAGGTGGTCTTGTTACAAAAAGATGGTCAAGAGGCGACTGTCGGCAGTTGGGCTAGCGACCTTGCATTCGCATTCGCAGTAACGCCCAATGTCTTGGATAGTGAGGAGGAGATCGATTTGAGCTTCTCTTTTCATGACGGCCAACTGGGCTTCGAAATCCCGCGCGTTAGAACCAAGATAGGCGAAGGTGTGCTTATTTGGGCAGTAAAGGCGACAACCGAGGACGGGACTGACAAACATCACACAATAATCTTAATACAGCCCGAAGGATTGTACTATCCCGAGACATAGGCCAGAAGAAACGGTTGCTGAGGCCGGGTTTGTTAGCTCGGCCTTTTTTGGGCGCTTTTGCAGCCAAAAGCCTGCATTCTCGGCACGTTGCTGGAAAATAGCCAAGAACAAACTTTTCTTGCAGTTGAACGTAATTGGCGATATAATATAAGTAGTGCAGGTGAAGATTTTTGAAAAGTGAATAAGGGGGCGAACGGCTTCGACCGGATGGCGGAGAGGCAAGTCGCATGTCCAGGACGCCGGTTGGCCTGGTTAATCATCCGGCAACAAATTTTAATTGGCGACTATCAGTTAGCCATGGCTGCCTAATTTGGCGGCCCGTCCTGCCGGACTTTGCCTGTGGGTCTGGTAAGGGCGTCAAACAGCAGGCTGCTCTCAAAGGTTGTTCGGGCCGGCGAGAAAAGACTTATTCCGAAATAGCCGAGCCGAGAGCTTGTCGTTTGGCTTTCAGTGAGGCGAAAAAAGATAAAGCGACTAAGCATGTAGAAGCTTGTCTTGAAGCATCTCGGGACGGGGGTTCGAATCCCCCCGCCTCCAGTCTTCGTTCGCTGCTTTGCGGGGAACGAAGACTGTCGCGGCGTAGCAGTGATAACTGCGCAGCCGGACATTTTACAGATTGATAAGGGCAGCGAACTACGCCTCGGCAGGCCGGTATGAAACATTACTACGTATATATATTACAATCTGAAAATGATTCTGAAAGATTCTACACAGGTTTTACTGATGATATTGAAAGCCGTTTAAGAGATCATAATCGAAGTAAATGTAAACATACCTCCAAATGCATTCCATGGAAAATCAAGACGGCTGTTGCTTTTACTGATAAGGCAAGAGCTCTGGAATTTGAGAAGTATCTTAAAACAGCCTCTGGCCGAGCGTTTGCCAAAAAACGATTATAGAGTAACTCCCTTCGAGAAATACCTTAAAATCCGGCTCCGGCCACGCATTCGCCAAGCAACATTTCTGGTGACATTTGCGAGTCCCCTTCTCCATTCTACTTCTGTAGGTCACTTTCTGCAGAGGCCTCATGTAAAAACCCTGTACCTCAAAAGGCTCTTTGGGCCAAGAACCCAACGTATGTCTCCAAATTGCATGCTTGCCGGCTGCGGCGCAAAGAGTTAGGTTACTCTAAATTTGATGTATTGCCCTGTGCTGGCTAATTATGGAAGTTTTGTAAGATGGCAAGAAAGAGGGAGAATTACGAAGGCTGGCTCTTTGATTATGGTGCCGAAGCGGAGCCGGTACTTATCAGTGCATGTTTACTTGGGATTCCGTGTCGCTGGCACGGACGCAGACCAAAGAAGCGTGATAAGCTAATCAAACGTCTGAAGAACAGATATGTCCTTGTTCCGGTTTGTCCGGAGCAGCTTGGTGGCATGTCGACACCGCGAACTGGTGAAACGCTTGAGGGAACGGGAGCACAGGTTCTTGACGAAGGGCTTCGAATCATCGCGCCGGAAACAAGAGAAGATGTAACACGATTTCATGTCAATGGTGCCAAGTATACATTGGATATCGCAAAAATCGTGGGTGCTCGCCGGGCCTACTTGAAGGGCGGAAGTCCTTCCTGCGATAAGGAAGGAGTAACCGGTGAAATTCTTAAACGCAATGGTATCAAGGTTGTCCGTATTCCATAACTGCTAATAGAAATTTCGATAAATGACTGAAGAGCACACTTTGGTTAGAAACTTGAGTGGTTTTTCGCGGGAGTAATACGGGAGTATTTGAGGTGATAAATTCTGATGAAACGTGATTAAGTCTGATTAAAGCTGGGAATAATTTAAGGCCTTTGTAAGAAAAGACGTTAAAACCTAAGTAAGGCTCACATAAAGACTTATGAAAACTCCTCGACGGGGGTTCGAATCCCCCCGCCTCCATTTCCCTAACCCCCTTATTTTTCAATAACTTAAGATTTCAACACCCCTCAGTTATATTTATTGTTATATTTATTCCGGAATCATGTTGAAAAGTGAAAGGCTTTCCGGCGTGATAGTACTCAGTAATGTTGTCTTATTATTGGAGTATTATCGCAATGGGAAGAAGAGGAAGACCTCCGAAATTCGTATTAGACCCCAATGGCAGACCCATAGTCGGGCTGTCCTACAGTAAAAGCAATAGATGCTACTACGCTACCTATTCAAATCCTCGTGTCTGGTTCGCAAGAGACTTAGCAAAGGCTTTGTTTGAGTTCGGAAAATATGAAAACAGTCAAAGGCAAGAAGAGCCAGTCGTAGAAATCCCGATTCCTGACCTCCCTCAGCCCCTCAAGAAAACCGGCATAATTGAGTGGTCAGACATCCCTAACGCAAAGAAGGTGAACTTTCAGAGGAAGAAAGGAAAGCGACTATCAAAGAATTCAACTTCACCAGGGGACTTTGGGTTGCGATATTTGCGGGGATAATGAGTGCATACATGGCATTTGGTATAGCCTGCGGAAAGCCAATCGCCCGGCTGGCGGTTGGTAATGGCACAAAATCTTTATGGCAGAACAGTGCTGTTTTTGTTTGTATCCTCGCCGGAGGGTTTACGACAAACTTTATTTGGTGTGTAGTCTTGAATATCAAAAACCGCACTTCGAAAAATTACCTCAACAGCGGTAATGCGTCGCTTGTCACCAATTATGTCTTTTCCGCTCTTGCCGGAGTTACATGGTATTTACAGTTTATGTTCTACGGAATGGGTACCACAAAGATGGGCAAATATGATTTTTCAAGCTGGACTATTCACATGGCTTTTATAATTGTATTCAGTAATATATGGGGTTGTTCTTCCGCGAATGGAAAGGGACCGGCCGGCGAACACATCAGGCTGTTCTCGTTGGAGTACTTGTGTTAATCTTATCAATATTTGTGGTTGGGTCAGGAAATTATCTTGAATCATTGGGGAAATAGTATAATACGGGCCGGAGGTTTTCGGCTTCCGTTAGATAAATTTGTGTGTATGTGAGGAACCTTAAATGACTCAAAACCGCAATACCAAAAGCGCTTATTCTATTGCAAAACAGCGTTATGCCGAATACGGCGTTGACACTGACAAAGCGTTGGAAAAGCTTGCAGAGATTGCCATTTCCCTGCACTGCTGGCAGGGAGACGATGTCGGCGGTTTTGAAACCAATGTCGGACGGGGCGGCGGCATTGTGGCTACCGGAAATTATCCGGGAAAAGCACGGACGCCCGACGAGCTGCAATCTGATTTGGTCAAGGCCTTGAGCTTGGTGCCGGGCAAACATCGCCTGAGCCTACACGCCAGCTACCTTGAAACCGGCGGTAAAAAGGTGGAACGAAACGAAATCCAGTCGGAGCATTACTCCGGCTGGATCGACTGGGCCAGGGAACAAGGGATTGGAATGGATTTCAATCACACCTTTTTTTCGCATCCGAAGGCCGAAAGTGGCTTCACCCTTTCAAGTTACAACCAGAACATACGCAATTTCTGGATTGAGCACGGCATCGCCTGTCGAAAAGTCGCAGCACACATAGGTAAACAGCTTGGTTCACCCTGCGTTACAAACCTGTGGATTCCTGATGGATTTAAGGACGCTCCTGTTGACCGCAAGATGTCACGTGAGATCCTGAAAGCTTCGCTGGACGAAGTCTTCGCCGAAAAGATTGATAAGAGATACGTGCTTGATTCGGTAGAATCGAAGCTTTTCGGTATCGGTTCAGAGAGCTGTGTAATCGGCTCCTACGAATTTTACCTGGGTTACGCTATCGAGAATAACATTTTGCTTTGCCTTGACGCAGGTCATTTTCATCCGACGGAAGTTATTTCGGACAAAATTTCGTCGGTACTGTTATACTTGGATGAAATCCTGCTACATGTGAGCAGGCCGGTGCGATGGGACAGCGACCATGTGGTTATTCTTTCGGATGAGCTGCGTGCTATAGCTGAAGAGATAGTTCGGGGCAACTACCTTGAAAGGGTTCACATCGGCCTTGACTTTTTTGATGCGAGTATCAATCGCATAGCAGCGTGGGTGATAGGGACACGTTGTATGATAAAGGCTCTGTTGATTGCACTTCTTGAGCCGACCGAACGGCTGCGTCAGATGGAGAGCACCGGCGACTACACGGGCCGACTGGCTATGCTCGAGGAGCTAAAGACTCTGCCTTTCGGTGCCGTCTGGGACTACTATTGCGAGAAGTCCGGCGTTCCAGTAGGTGACGCGTGGCTCAAAGAAGTTAAGGAATACGAAGCTAAAGTTCTCAGCAGGCGTTATTGAAAACCGTCTTACGTGAAAGGAGAAACGAATGTCCGAACCCAAAGCTTCCGGTATCATCGCCCGGCTGGACAAACTAAATGAGTTTGAACGACAGCCGGTTTCTCCTGACAAATTGCAGAGCGGGCAGCATTTTGCCGGGGTTTTTGCCGGCGAGCATGTTGCGGCCACGGAGTTTGTTATCGGAGCGTTGTTTGTCAGCAAGGGGGCGCATGCCTTTGATGTCATTGTAGGTCTAATCTTTGGTAACCTTTTGGCAGTTTTGTCGTGGGCTCTGATTTGCGCGCCCATCGCGGTTGAGACCCGTCTGACTCTTTACTGGTATCTGCGGAAGATTGGCGGGCCCGTAATGACGGTCATCTATAATATCCTCAATGCGCTTATGTACTGTATTCTGGCTGGGGCGATGATTACCGTTTCCGCCTCGGCGGTGCGCATACCGTTTGGCATTCCGGACCAGGTAAAATGGTATCCGACGGATATAAGATTTGTCTTTATTGTTCTGGTCGTTGGTGCGGTCGTGGTGACCCTCGCTATTTGGGGATTCAAGAGATTGGCCCAGTTTGCCGTGGTCTGCTCACCCTGGATGTTCCTGATGTTTATTACCGGCGCTCTGGTGCTGATACCTACTATAGTGGCGAGTGTGCCCAAAGTTGAGTCTATACGCAGCTTCGGCGATTTCTGGAAAGTAGCCAATGTCAGAATATGGCCTGGACCACAGCCGGGACAAAAGGATGCTCTGGGTTTCCTGCACATAGTCTTCTTTGCCTGGATTTGCAACTTGGCCATGCATGTGGGGCTGTCGGACATGGCACTGTTTAGATATGCCAAACGGTCCAGCTATGGATTCTATTCGGCCTTTGGTATGTTCCTGGGACATTACTTGGCCTGGATATGCGCGGGTATAATGGGCGCAGGCGCAGCTATCGTTCTGAACACCCATCTTACTCAATTGGATTCTGGCTCGGTGGCATATAATGCTCTCGGCGCCGTCGGTGCTCTTGCCGTTGTTATTGCCGGCTGGACCACCGCCAACCCTACCATTTACCGGGCAGGATTAGCACTGCAAGTTGTGACTCCAAACTGGCCGCGCTGGTTTGTAACACTCATTGCCGGCGTCATTACCACCGTTGTTGCCTGCTCGCCGTTTGTGTTTACCAAGCTGCTGGATTTTGTTGGCATTTATGGTCTGCTACTTGTGCCCGTAGGCACCATTGTCTTTGTGGAGTACTGGATATTTCCGCGCATCGGACTTACGAGGTTCTGGGTATGGCGCAAAGGGAAACTGATTAACTGGCCGGCGATGATTGCCTGGGGGGTAACGATAATTGTTGGTTTTTACGCTACTTTTATCGCCAAATCTATTCATCTGTTCTTTCTGATTATCCCCGTGTGGCTTGCCACAGCTATTATTTATATGATTCTTTCCTATGCGTTTGGTGCCGGCAAAAAGCTACCCGACTTGCCGGATGAGACCGGAGCCGCTGAAACTACAACAGAAAGTACCAAAGAAAGAGGCAAACCGGTCAAGAAGCCGACAGCATACTATATTTCCGGCCTTATTGCACTGGTATCGCTTGTGGTCTGCTTTGGTATGGCCATTTGGGTAGCTGTCTCGGCCGCGGATGCATATAGCGACCGGCTTGAGTTCGTTAAGACGGCACTCAAGTACATAACCCTGATTTATTTCATCTCCGGCACAACCTGCATCTTCTTCAGAGAGAAAGGCGAGCTGGGATAACTCCAAAAAATATGATGGGGCAAAACAGCATCCAGCTTGTTGCCGGATAAGTTTAGGTATCTGCGCATTATCTGCAAGTGTCCGCCGGGCTTATTTGAAGGGCGGAAGTCCTTCGTGCGATAAAGCGGGGGTTACAGGGGAATTACTCAGTCGCAGACCCCATCTTACCGGGGGCCGCAATGGAATAAAGGTTATTCGAGTACCCTGATAGTGGCTACGGGTCAAGACAAAAAGGTCTTTATGCCCAAACGTAAGCAATAACAATTCCGGGGCTCTCTTCTGTAGTCAATCTGGAGTTCCGCGACTCTTGCAGGTAGACGTGAAGAGTTGAAAAATTTCTGGCCAAAAGAAACGCTGCCGTTATAATTACTGCACTTAAGGCAAACGCAAAAGTCAATTGGGTCGGGTGTCTTTCTGCGAAAAACTCGCAAGCGCTGTGAACCTCGAATTGTTCAGGGGATTCAAAGCTAATACGATTCAGGAGAATATAAGAATGCCGAGAGTAGTGCTGACACTGAGCGCAATCTATATACTAATGGGGCTTGCGTCTAAAAGCTCCGGTGCGGTTGAGATGCCTGCTGGAAGCGAGTATACCAGCTCAATTGGTATGAAGTTTGTTCGGGTTCAGCCCGGCTCTTTTCAAATGGGCCAGTTGAAGACCCCGCTGCCTTGGGAAATATTGCCGGTCTTTCGCGGTCGGGGCAAGTTTGACCTGCTCAGCGAGGGTGACTTCGACGAAAAGCCAACCCATACCGTCAAGATTACCAGGCCTTTTTATATGGGTGTCTATGAGGTAACGAACTTTCAATACGAGTTGTTCGACCCCGAGCACAGGAAATTGCGAGGCAAGGAAGGTTTTTCCAGGGACGATGACGAAGCTGTTATCAATGTCAATTGGTATGATGCCCAGGCCTTCTGTCAATGGCTATCCTACCAGGAGGGACTACGCTATCGTCTGCCGACCGAGTCCGAGTGGGAATACGCCTGCCGGGCAGGCACCACCAGCAACTACTACGCCGGTGACATCTTACCTGAGAAGTTTAACAAGAGCGGCAGAGTTTCACTTGACGTAGGAAAGACTCCGCCCAACAACTGGGGGCTCTACGACATGCACGGCAATGTCGAGGAGTGGTGCTGCGACTGGTATGGTCCTTACAAGGCCGAATGCCAGCTTGACCCGGTTGGATACATCCACGGTGACTTCCGAGTTTTGCGCAGCGGCAGCCACAGCACCCCGAGTTATTATCTGCGCTCAGCCAATCGTATGGGCGCGCTGCCCGAAACCAGAAACTGGATTACGGGATTTCGTGTCGTGCTGGGCGAGTTACCCGACACGAAACCCTTACCTAAGCCTCCTGCGCCGCTTCACCAACAGAATGTGATGGCGCGCGAGCCTGAACAAGTTCGCAAAGGCCCGAACCCAAACAAGCCCTACTTCAGGGGACCATACAAGTACGTGAAGATACCGACCGACGCCATGGGTCCTGTGTATGCCGGTCACAACCATGACCCCGCTATCGTGGAGTGTCCTAACGGCGACCTGCTTGCCTGCTGGTATACCTCTGTTGACGAGGGAGCACGGGAGCTGGTGCAGGCCGCGAGCCGCCTGCGATGGCGCGAAGTTGAATGGGAGCCTGCCTCACCATTTTTTGGTGTTCCCGACCGCAACAACCACGCTCCGGCCCTTTGGTTCGACGGCAAAAAAACCGTATATCACTTTACCGGCGTGGCAGCGGCTGGTGGTCGTGGCCGGATGGCTATGGTCATGCGAACTTCCAGGGACAGTGGCGCAACCTGGTCCGCGCCCAGAGCAATTCTGCCTGATTTCGCCGGCGGCCATCAACTCAGCGAGCCCGTCTTCCGTATGCATGACGGTACCATCGTCCTCACGGTTGATGGTAGGCGAACGTTGTGGATGAGCCGGGACGAAGGCCTGACCTGGACCAATCCCGGCGGTGACATATTGGGTATACATGCAGGCGTGACTCAATTAAGAGATGAGAGCATCTTTACCATGAGCCGAAGCAACGGTGACCGCGAAAAAATGCCAATAAGTATTTCCCGCGACGGTGGAAAGACCTTTACTTATAAACCAAGCGAATTCCCTCCGATTGGCGGCGGACAGCGACTGGTGCTGCTGCGGCTCCAAGAAGGCCCGCTGTTCTTCGCTTCCTTTGCCAACGATGGAATTATCATCACCGATTCTACAGGCCAGGAACGCAGTGTGTACGGCTTGTTCGGTGCCATCTCGGAAGACGAAGGCAAAACCTGGCCTTACAAGCGCCTAATCAGCGACGATGGTCCCGGCCGAACTATTGAATGCACGGACGGCGGAGCAGTCACTCTCAGCGCCCACAGCGCAGAGTATCGGGGCTACCTTTCGGTCTGTCAAAGCGCCGACCGGCTGATACATCTTATCAGCAGCCGTAATCATTATGCCTTCAACCTCAATTGGTTAAGGACGCCACCGCCGTCACCTCTGGCGCCCCCACGCAAGGTCGAACACGTGGTAGAGACTTTTACAGGCCCGGATGATTTTGACGCCAAAGGTTGGCACAAATACAAAGGCTTTTGGGGAGGCTTCAACGGTAAAGGCCAATACACGGTCAACTCGCCGGTTCATTACAATGGCCTGAATCGTGTCGTCGGCGAGGGCTCATTCGAGGCGCTGTTTGCTGTCAAAAACATCCGTTTCAATCCGGCCGGCAAGCACCAATCAGAAGGTGTCACGCTTGGCTTCAAGGACCCTTTCGACCATGACCCATCGATGCTCGTAAGAATAAGAGAAGATGGGATAGCTGGAGCCGAAGGCGAACGTGCTTTTAAGAAGGTGAAATATTCAAAACCGACAACCTCAGCGAAAGTAAAGTTCGTTTGGAACAGGAAAACACTGCAATGGAGAATTTTTTACGGCCTAAATGGCGCAGACCCAACCACTGAGCTTCCTATAAGCAAGGCCGGGTACTATTACAAAAGCCCTTTGACCGAATCCTCGGCCGCCTTTTTCCTGATGAGCAATGGAAGCATGGACATAGACCACTATGAGGTCGTGCCACTGAATCCGTAATCCGTATCACGAGCAGTCGCAGACCCCATCTTACCGGGGGAAGAAAGGAGAACAATGAGAAAGAATCAGAAACTTCAAGTTTCTAAAGTGGGCTCACAGACGTCACGCCTTGTCCTGATCGTCGTGATAACATGCTTTAGCATACTTGTCCTGTCAAATCACGGCTGGGGATTCTCGCAAGACGCTCAACTGGTGCTGCCGACCGAGCACGTTTACACAAACTCTATTGGTATGAATATGGTTCGCATCGAGCCCGGCCGTTTCGCAATGGGCTTCGGCGAAAAAAACCTCTCAAAAGAAGTTACAACAGGAAAGGAGCAATTTACCAACGGCGACTTCGATGAGCATCCGACACATCAGGTAAAAATCACGAGACCTTTCTACATTGGTATGTACGAAGTTACCAACAAACAGTATGAGATGTTCGACCCCGAACACAGAAAGCTGCGCAGCGGACCTTCGGTCGGTGACAATGATGCCGTAATCAATGTAAACTGGTACGAAGCCCGGGCCTTTTGCCAATGGCTATCCGATAAGGACAGACTGCCCTACCGCTTACCGACCGAAGCTGAGTGGGAATACGCCTGCAGGGCAGGAACAGCTACGCCTTACTACACAGGACAAGTGCTGCCGGAGGAATTTACTGAAAAATCAAGAGCGTCTTTGACCGTCGGCCAAACCCAACCAAATAAATGGGGTCTTTATGATATGCACGGAAATGTGGAGGAGTGGTGTTACGACTGGTACGGCCCTTATGAAGCAAAGCTTCAGATTGACCCTGTGGGTCGAGTCACCGGTGACTTCCGCGTCACCCGCGGCGGCAGCCACTCGACGCCATCATACTACCTGCGGTCGGCCAATCGCCTCGGAACAATACCGGAAGATAAGCATTTGTTGATAGGCTTTCGCGTGGTGCTCGGCGAAATGCCAGCGACCAAGCCACTGCCTGAGCCCCCGCCCCAACCTTACCAAATAGGCGTCAACCAGCAAATCCCGACTGATATTAGCCAGGGACCAGACGGCACTGAACCTTACTTTCACGGCCCACGAAAGTTCATCAAGATGCCGAACACCAACAGGGGACCTTTATTCACCAGACACAACCATTTCATCTCAGTCGTCGAATGTCCCAACGGCGACCTGCTGGCAATCTGGCATACTTGCATCGGTGAATCGGGAAGAGAGCTTACCGTCGCCGGCAGTCGATTGCGCTATGGCCGGGAAGAGTGGGACCCAGCCTCGCTATTTTGGGATGCGCCTGACCGCAACGACCACGGCCACGCCCTTTGGTTCGACGGCAAAGACAAGATTTATCATTTCCAGGGACTCGCAATTCAGGCAAGGAATGTGGCCCTGGTAATGCGCACATCCAGTGACAACGCCGTCACCTGGTCACAGCCAAGAATGATTGCAGGACACGGCCCAAGCCGAATGCCGGTAGAGTCGGTCTTTCGAACAAAAGAGGGCTTCTATGCAATCTCCTGTGACAAGGGGCCCAATGTGCTCTGGATTAGCCGCGACCAGGGCCTGAGCTGGCACAAATCCGAAGGCTCCATACGAGGCAAACACGCCGCCGCCGTCCAGCTAACAGATGGACGTCTTATGGGCCTCGGACGCGAGAGAAATGTCAACGGCAAAATGCCGATGAGCATCTCCGACGATATGGGCAAAACGTGGCAATACCTGCCAAGCATTTTTCAACCGGTCAGTTGGGGACAAAGGTCTGTCCTGTTAAGGCTCAAGGAAGGACCGCTGTTCTTTGCTTCCTTCTGTAAGAAGATGATGGTCACCAGCGCATTGGGCAAGCAGCATACCGTCTCGGGCCTGTTCGGCGCAATCTCGCTGGATGAAGGAAAAACCTGGCCTTACCAGCGGCTCGTTACCGACGACGGCCCCGGCCGCGAAATCGAGACTATGGACGGCGACCCCGTCACTATGGATGCTCATAACACCGAATCCGTGGGATACTTAACCGTGTGCCAAAGCCCCGACGGTGTCATTCATCTGCTCACCAGCCGCCAGCACTTCGCCTTCAACCTAAAATGGCTTATGACACCACCACCCGCGGCACCGGCAGCGCCAACCCCGCCAAAGCCGCGCCAGTTACACACCAGGCGCCATCTGCCCAACACGTACACGGCGCGTGAATTACTCAGCGAAGATATATGGGGCCCGCAAATCACCGGTGCCAAAGAGTCAGGGATGCTAAGTCCCTCTCCCCAGGGACTTCTGCGAATCGACAACAGCCGCGGGCAGGGATTCTATTTCAGAAGTGACCGGCCTGATGGATTTGCAGCCGTCGAGCAAAAAAAGGGCTTCACAGTGGAGATTAAAACCCAGGTACTAAAAAGTTCCACGAATCAGCGCGGCATGGACATCGAACTTTATGATGGGGCAGGCAGCCGTTATGCGATTACCATCACCAACACCGGTATCTACTGGTACGAAGGGCTCGTCCTGGGTTCGGCCCTGCTGAATTTTGACCAATTCACCCCGGTTGCCGAAGGTCTGGACAACACCGATACAATGCATAACTATCGCATAGCCGTCCGCGAGGACCGCGTCGTCCAAATCTATCGTGATGGAAAATTGATTGGTGTACGGCCCACCGAGTACCGTACGCCGCGCGACGCATACATCCAGTTCGGCGCCGGTTCGGGCCTGGAAGCTTTGGTCGAGTATATGGCCTACGACCTCACGGGAGCCTATCAACCTCCCGGCGATGGTTAAGAGCGGCTACATTAACGAAGAATTAAAGCATAATTGTGGGGCAGAGATATGAAGCGTATTCTGATAATACTCGCTTTGAACGCACTTATTTGCCAGTATTCATTGGCTAAGATGCCTACCGGTCGCGTCTATACTAACTCCATCGGTATGAGATTTGTCCGCATCAAGCCCGGCCGCTTCACAATGGGTTTCGGCGACAAACCATTGCCGTCGGAACTCTTAACAACAACGTCGTACTTCCCTTACGGCGACTTTGATGAGCATCCCACCCACCAGGTCGAAATAACAGAGCCTTTCTGGATGGGTATCTTCGAAGTAACCAACGCCGAATATGAACAGTTCGACTCTTCTCACAAAAAATGGAGAGGCCGCAGCAACTACTCAAAAGAGGACAACGAACCGGCAATCTTTGTCAGTTGGCACGATGGCGTTCGTTTCTGTCAGTGGCTCTCGAAAAAAGAGGGCATGCCCTACCGCCTGCCAACCGAAGCCGAATGGGAATACGCCTGCCGGGCGGGGACCACCACTCCATTTTTCATGGGCCAAACGCTGCCGAAAGAATTTTCCAAAGATGCAGGAACATCGCTTACAGTTGGCCGGACAAGACCTAACAGATGGGGCCTCCACGACATGCACGGCAATGTCGAGGAGTGGTGCTGCGACTGGTACGGCCCCTACGAACCTACCAACCAGGTTAACCCCGTCGGACGTGCAGATGGCGATTTCAAAGTCACGCGCGGCGGAAGTCATTCTACCGCGCCTTATTACCTGCGCAGCTCCAATCGGTCGGGTACACTCCCCGATGACCGGCACTGGCTGATTGGCTTTCGCGTCGTCATCGACGAAATGCCGCGGACAATACCCCTGCCTGCGATGACTCAAGATTACCAGCGTTACGTAAAGCAGAACGTCCCTCACGACATAAAGAAAGCTCCCGACCCGGCCGAACCCTATTTCAAAGGACCTCGCCTCTTCGTCAAGATACCCAAGGATGCAGAGGGACCTCTCTATGGATATCACAACCACTTCACCGCCATTACAGAATGCCCCAACGGCGACTTGCTGGCCGCCTGGTTCACTTGCATAAGGGAAAGAGGCCGTGAACACGCAATCGCCGCCAGCCGTTTACGTTATGGCCACGAAGAATGGGGGCCGGCATCGCCATTTTGGGACGCTCCCGACCGCAATGACCACACCCATACACTTTGGCACGATGGTAAAGGTACCATCTTTCATTTCAACGGATTGGGTGTATCCAGCCATCACTATACGCTTCTACTGCGAAAGTCCAACGACAATGGCGCCACCTGGTCCAGGGCCCACCTCATCTATCCCGACCATACCAGCTCAGGCTGTTCCGTTGTCGAATCTGTCTTCCGTGCCCAAGGCGGAGAAATCATCGTACCCTCCGACGGCCGTGGAGGCTCTATCATTTCAATCAGCCGTGACGAAGGCAAAACCTGGGTCGACCCCGGTGGAAACATTCGAGGCATTCATGCTGGTGTCGCACAACTAAATGATAGGCGACTTATCGCATTCGGCCGCCGCAGACCAATTGACGGCAAAATGCCAATGAGCGTCTCCGACGACATGGGCAAATCCTGGGAATATTCCCCCTGTGAATTCCAACCCCTTGACCTCGGCCAAAGGGTTGCTCTGATGCGCCTCCGACAAGGCCCTCTCTTCTTCGCCTCCTTCGGTAAAAACGTTATGATTACTGACGCCTCCGGCAGCCAGAGACCCGTAACCGGGCTGTTTGCCGCGGTCTCAACAGATGAAGTGAAAACATGGCAATACAAGCGATTGATTTCCGATGATGGCCCCCCTAAGGACATTGAGACCATGGACGGGCACCCCGTCACTATGGACGCTCACAATTCCGAACTCGTGGGATATCTCTCCGTATGCCAGACCGCTGATGACCTCGTACATCTTATCAGCAGCCAACAGCATTATACCTTCAATCTGAAGTGGCTCACGACCCGGCCTCCTGCGGCTCCTGCCCCATCATCCCCCAAGGCGCGCCAGTTACCCGCGAGGCACAGTCTGGCCAAAATCTACAGACCAAAAGGATTACCCAGCATGGATGAATGGAAGTGGGGATTCAGGGGCGGCCCTAAAGAAGATGACGTAATTACTCTTTCCCCAGGAAATCCTCCGAAGATACATACCGCTGACAATCAACAATGCTGGTGGAGAAGTGAGAAAGCCGATGGATACGATGCAGTTGACCGGAAGAAGGGTTTCTCGGCGGAAATTAAGACGCAGATAATCAAGTCCACACTAGGCCGACGCGGCGTTGACCTTGAACTCTACGATGGTTTTGGCAGCCGTTACGCTATCACAATCACCGATACCGGCGTCTACTGGTATGAGGGTCTCGTTCGCGGCTCGGCGTTCCTCGACTTTGACCAATATACCCTTGTTGCTGAAGGTCTGGATAACACTGATATGATGCACACATACCGTCTGGCCGTTCGCGAGGACCGTGTTGTCCAAATCTATCGTGATGAGAAACTGCTCGGTATGCGGCGCTACGAGTACCGAACGCCCCGTGCCCCATACCTCCAGTTCGGTGCCGGCCACGGAGTCGAAGCACTGGTGGATTATATCGCCTATGACCTCAGCGGCCCCAGCCGGCCTTAACCGCCGAATGTCACTACCCGCCCCGACCCGTCGCAGACGGGCGGGGCCCGCCTAATGATATTCTGCATTGTATTGAGCTTGCAGTTTATTGAGTTCTACCTGCTGTGCGTTACCACGATGTACAATCAGGCGGTAACGTAGAACAAGGGGTTTTTCACGCGATAACAAAACAGGCTCTTGGCCGGGGTAAACTGCGTTCTGCATGCTCCCTGCCCGCCTCAGTATCCACCGCTGCGGATATCCAGGCAGCGAACGATGACACAGAATTGCCAAACCGCTCACTTCGCCATCTTCTTGGAAATCACCGGAAAAGTCGAGCCAGGGACCTTCTTCCATAGGCGTCCTAATAGGTGCCACGTCACCGCCTTGGCTGGCGAAACGTATGTCGTTCGGCAGTCGTATTCTCGCTGAAAACCCTCCGTAGGCCCTCTTGTTCTTGGCCCCGCCAATGCGAACCCCATCCTCCAGAGCCAGCAGACTAATCTCAAAGTCTATTTTGCGAATGTCCCCAGCCCCAGAAGCAGGATGTACGCGTATGACCGTCGTTTCCTTGACAAACGGCTTAGGCCGACCTTCGGAATCGGTCCAGAGAGGCGACTTCCAAAATACCTTCACCTTCAGAAAGGAAGAGCCGTCATCAAGTGCTAAGATTTTTGCATCATACACATCCCAGGAAGTATCTTTCAAACTCCATCCGTCACCCACCTCTTTTTTACCGACCAGCACCTGATGCCAGGCCCAGAAAATCCCCCGGTGATGAAGGTGGTCCTTCGGGAAATCCTCCGTTAAGATTTGCCCGTCAAGACTGTAAAGAGGGTGTATATAGTGACATCGCGAGTATTTACCGTCAAGGGATTTTGGCTTGCGCTGATAAAATAAGACTTTTTCTTCGCCCCCCCGGTAAGATGGGGTCTGCGACTCAAAAAATGCGAAGCCCTCCTCTGTTTCGACGACCCGTACAGGTGGAGATGCTGACCTCTCCGAATCTCGCACGCCCATCTTTGTCCGGCCACAGCCCGCAAAAAGCAGCAATAACCCCGAAAGCAAAATCGCCACCTGCCCCTTAGACATCACGACAAACCTCAAAGAACCAATAAAAGATGTGTTCTTGAAACTTCCCGTAAATTGCCTTGCCCGCTCCGTCTCCGCCGACGTGACCGGTCCTTTCCTATACTTTCTTTGGTACTGTAAACGGCTCACGATAGTCCCGCCTCAAAAGTTCGTTCGCCCAGCGAGCGGGAAAATCACCCACAAATTTCTCTTTCCCTGAATCCCACTTGAGCCAGGGACCGAGAACGGCAGGTGTCTCCTTCAGGTCCACTTCGTTGGCCGCCAAATGTGTCTGCAAACGCTCGAATGTTTCCAGGGCTTCCTTGTTCCCTCGAATGATTTCTCTGATTTGTTCCGGCGACGACTGCTGCCCAAGCCGGTAGGAGATATTCGCCATATGACAAAGCGCGGCGGAGAGGTGTCCTTCGAGTACATCAGCGTTTAGGTCACTGGCCTTTCGGCTGCGCATCGCCTTGATAAAGTTGGCCTGATGACCCCCACCACCATCACCTGGGAACTGCTTGATTTTCTTGCCGTTATTGTCGTACGCCCAGCCGCCGCCTCGACCGCCGGCAAAGTATCCGTGCTCGCATTGAATAATGTTGCCGGAACGAACACCCCTGTAATGGTCCATTTGCCGTAAATCTTTCCCTCGCGGCAGACCGCGAATTTCGATGATAATCGGAGCTGGCTTGTAATCAAATATCACAAGCTGCGTGTTCGGCGTCTCACCATCGTCAACGTACCCGAACCTCCCACCGACGCTCATCACGCGACGTGGTAACCCTGAGTACCCCGCTGCCCATCGACAGTCATCAATCTGATGAGTTCCGAGGTTGCCCATATCACCATTGCCTGTCGACCATACCCAATGCCAGTCGTAGTGCAGCCTCTGGCGCATAAGAGGTACGAGTGGTGCCGGGCCGGTCCACAAATTATAGTCAATATGCGACGGCACCTTCACAGGACCGCTGACCTTGCCGATACTTGGACGACGCTTAAACCATAATCCATGTACCCATAGAATTTTGCCAAGATTGCCTTGCCGAATGTATTTGATTGCTGCCTGAAGTCCCACATCAGAGCGGTTCTGCGTCCCGACCTGCACGATTCGCCCGTGCTTCCGGGCCGCTTCAATCATCTTCTGTCCTTCCCAGACGTTGTGCGAGGCCGGCTTTTCAACATAAACGTCCTTACCTGCTTGGCACGCCCATACCGTTATCAGCGCGTGCCAGTGATTAGGCGAACCGGTGACAACCGCATCAATCTTCTTATCATCCAGAAGCTCACGAACATCCGCATATTCATCTACTTTTTGGTTACGCTCTTTGAATTTTGCAACTTCCCGGCTCAGAATCTCCCTGTCCGGGTCGCAAAGCGCCACAACCCGCACGCCCTCAAGCTTGTTAAAAACGTCGATATGTTGCGCACCCTTGCTTTTGAAGCCTACCACCGCCACACGGATATCGCCATTTGCGCCCAGAGCACGAGAAAATGGCAACACTGCTGCGACCCCGGCAGCCACGGAACTCTTCATAAAACCCCGTCGTGTAATACCTCTCATAAACACACCCCTTCAATTACCGTACAACAAAAACCACCCAGCTCCACAGCAGCCAAATGCTATCATCGCGGTTTTGCCGCCTATACCAATGATATGCTGTCAAGACCGTACTTAAAACACCCAGGTAATAGACTACTCTAAAATAAAAGAAATAGCAAGAACTGAATTGGAAATTACAATCTGAGCGCTTGTATGCCGTGTTCGGTGCTGATTTGCGCCGTTGCGTCATCAAGGAATATGACAAGCCTTATTTCTTTATCTTTATGCCCTTTTTCCACTTGGCATATTCTTCGAGGACTCTCTCTCCCGCGCGGGAATACCATTGATAACCCGTGGTGCGCTCTTTCTCAATCTCTTCGAGGCTGTACCTGATTACGCCGTCCCGGCCGGCGAAGATTGGACGACCCGTTTTAGGTTCGTAGAAACGTGCCCAAAGTGGCGGCGCTTTGGGGTCTCTCACAATGGCCCTGCCGCCGTCTTTGCTTACCACACGAATACCGGTGATTTTGCTGCGCTCGTACCAATCGACGGCGGCTTCGATTGCCTCGATGATTTCTGGAGAGGGATTCTCAATACTCATTAGGAAAAAGACAACGCCGACACTTTCACGCCCACAAAGTGCAGGCGGCTCATAGGCCCGGGCTGGACGCGGCTCCAGAGTCTTAGGGTCGTGTTGCTGACCCCAAACGGTTCGTTTTCCTTCTATGACAACCTGGCAGTCAAGAATACACTCAAGTCCATTTTCATAGGCTTTCCTCACCTTCTTGCGATGTCTGGCATCCACCCATGCGAATTCCGGCTTTTCCAGGATGTTGCGCATAAGCCTCATTACGCCAACCATAGCGTCATCATTGAAGGTGATATAGTCACCGTAATCGCCGGCCGGGGGATAGCGCTGTGGCCAGCCGCCGTTGCCGTACTGCATCTTCAAAAGAAAGTCCAGACCTCGAATGAAAGAGTTCTTGAACCGTTTCTTTTTTGTGGCATGATGGACGCGACCAAGAAAATCCATCTGCGTATAAGTGGCGCTGTTGTCTATGGTCGTCCCCCAGTTCTTTGTGAACTTTTCACCTTGAAAACCGTGGGACATCATATCTACATTCTTGGGCCAGCCCCCAAACTTCGACTGATACGAAATCATATTGTCCCCAATCGCCACTGCCTCCCAGCTTCCATACCACTGAGCCGATTTTCTCGCATACGGCAACCACACCAAACGCAGCCCGTGGAACGTGTAGCCCTTGCCAGGCGTGTAGCCGCAGCGAACAGCCGAACGGCATTTCCACGCATAGTAGTCCCACGCGCCGCCGCGAAGCACACGAGGTGTCCCCGCCTTTGTTTGCCAGACGCTGCTGTCCGTCGGCGCACCTTTATAGTTAGGGTGATACTCGTCCAGGCACCATTCCCATACATTGCCGTGCATATCATACAAGCCAAAAACGTTAGGTAGCTTCTGCCCCACCGGTTTGGCGCCGAAGTCCGGGTCGCCCCAGGGACTGTTGTTTCCGCAATACCACATATAGTCCGAGCGTTTACCCGACAGCGTCCCCGCCTTGCAGTCCTCACTTGTGTCACCACATTCTAATGAGTCACCAAAATAAAATCGCTGCCGGCTCCCGGCCCGGCAGGCATATTCCCACTCCGCCTCGCTCGGCAGCCGAAACGTCCCCTTACCCAGTTGATTCAGCTTGCTAATAAATGCCTGGCAGGAATCCCAAGAAATGTGAGACGCCGGATAATTGTCACCGATGCCGCATCGATAAACAGGATTGCGACCCATAACCGCCTTCCACTGTGCCTGCGTCACTTCATATTTGCCCATATAGAAATCATAGTTGATGGTTACCTTACGGACGGGCCCCTCGTCACTTGACCGGCCCCGCTCCTTCTTAGGCGACCCCATTTGGAAAACGCCTGCACGTATGCGCACCATCTCCAACTTCACATCCCCCGGCAGCGTCAGAGTTATCGTCTTGCCAGCACAACTCTCAGCCGTGCATTCGACAGAACTGTTCAGGACATGTAACACCACCGTCAAAAGCAGGCCGGCTCCTAATCTTGGGAGCCATTTCGTTCTTTTTTTAATCATATTACCCTCACTCTTAAACTGAAATATTCTTTTGCAACAGTCTATGCGATATAACCGACATTTTCAACGTAATAGCTCGAACCGAGAACTCGGCTGTCAATCATGCTTCTGCGACATTGGGCACAGTCTTTCCGTAGATTGTCAGCCCATCTTCGGCCCTGTGTCCGGGAGTAAAGATGAGACTGGCCAAATAGCCCGCGACAAATACGACAATATTGCCGAGCAGCCCAACCCAGTAAATATGAATTCGAAACTTCGGCATCCACCAGGGAAGCAAAACGCTTACTTTTTCCAGGTTTGTAAGAGCTGCCCATATAATGAACGCGACGCCCACGGCCAACCCAATATACAGCCCTTTTCTGCTGCAGCGCTTTGTAAAGAGTCCCAGGAAAAACATTCCTATCATCCCGCCGGCTATTATGGCGCTGAACGTAAAGAAAGCGTCGACTATCGACTGAACTTTTGTTAGCAGCATCGCAAAAAAAATCGAAAGAATACCTGCCGCCAGAACACTGGCGCGGGAAAAGAGAAGGCGCTGCCGGTCACTGCCGCTCTTGACGACCTTGCTATAAAAATCCTCAGCCAGAACTGACGCCAGACTATTCAGGTCCGATGAAAGTGTCGACATCGACGCTGCAAAAATCCCCGCAAGAATCAGCCCCGTCACTCCAGCAGGAAGCTGATGCCCAATGAAGTACGCCAGGACCTGGTCGGGCTTGGCTCTCACGGCTTCCGGCAGTAATTCAGGTTGCATCTGGTAAAAGACCCAGAGTAACACACCGACCGTCATAAACAGGACCCAGACCACGCCTAAAAACAGAACTGATATCCAAAGCGCACGAGCCGCCTGTTTGGACGAAGGTGCCACCAAATATCGCTGCACCACTGTCTGGTCTGTTGCATACTTGGCCAGATAATGATTAAAACCAAAGCAAAGCAAAACAATCACTGATACCTTGCTCCAGTCAAAATCGAATGACACCAGTTTGAACTTCCCCGCCTCGTATGCAGCCGTCACCACCTCTCCCGGCCCGGCCTGTGTGCCGAACAGCAGAAAGCAAAGCAAAAGAATGCCGCCGCCCAACAGCAAAAAACCTTGCGTGACATCCGTCCAGACAACTCCCTCAATCCCCCCAAAGAAAGTATAGACCATCGTGGCAACGCCGACGACAACCATCAGCACAAGCACGTCCCACCCTGTCACCCCCTCAAGGGCAAGGCACATCAGATACAGCACCATGCTCATTTTGAAAAAATGCCCGGCAATGAATAAAATGTCCCCATAAAAGCGGGCAAACAAGCCAAACCGCCGTTCCAGATATTCGTAAGCGCTCAGCCGCACCTTACGCCGAAACAGCGGAATCAGAAGAAAGGTCACAATGCACACTGTTATGGGGATAGTGACAATAGTCATAAGATACTGCATGTCACTCTTAAAAGATTTGCCCGGCAATCCCAGGAAGGCCCAGCTCGAGATAATGGTGGCAAAAATCGACATACCTACTGCCCAGCCCGGCAGCCTGCGATTGCCCAGAAAGTAACGGTCGGAACTCGTCTGCTTCTTGCCGAAGTGTGAGCCAAGGTAAATGACAAAAATAAAGTATGCGGCGATAATCAGCCAATCAACGATTTCCAGAGAGCTTTCAGTGCTCAGTAGGGGCACGGCAGCGACTCCTGTGTCTTGCAAATTCGAACCGGTCCAAAGCGAGAACCGGATTATGACCTATCGTGAATCAAAGTCCTTCATCTATTCGTTTTTGCTACTTGGGCCATTTACCGTCGACAATGTCACTCAGCACGAGTTTCGAGGGGTCAATCACCACGTGCTTTACCTTCCGCCGCTTCCAGGTGTAGACAGTGTGCACTTTCCCATCCGATGTTTGAATGACCGCAGGATACGAATATTCTCCGGGCTGGTCTTCCAGTACCAAAGCTGCTTTCCAGTTCTTGCCGTCTCTTGATATAGCAACATTCAGAGGTGACCGTCCGCCGCTATGGTTGTAGACCAAAAGTTGCCGCCCATCTCTCAATGTCACCGCATCGATGCCCGCATTGGGATTCGGCAGCGAAGTAGCGACCATCTTGCTCCACGTTTTGCCGCCGTCGCTCGACCAGCTCTCCGTGATGCGGTTCTGTTCGCTGCGGCAAAGGGCCTGAATCCGCCTGTCGGAATATCTCAGCAGTGTCGGCTGGATGGCGCCGAACTTTTTGCCGTCGTGAATCGGCGGGATAAATTCCCACGTCTTACCCAAATCTGCGGTCCGCTCGAAATGAACACGCCACCCCTTATGCTCTGTACTGGAGCCGCACAGCAACACGCCGTCAGACAGTTGAATTGGCTTATTCTTGACGGGCCCCAGAATATCTTCAGGCAGCCGTCTTGGCAGAGACCAGCTCTTGCCGTAGTTTTTGGAGGTCATCAGCATACCCCACCAACTGCTTGGACTCGGCCCAACCTTATAGAAAAGGAGCAAGGGGCCCTTCTTGGGCTGAAACAGCGCCGGGTTCCAGCAAGGATAGCGCTTCTTGTCGTGCTGCACACCGTTGGCAACTTCTATTGGCTCAGACCACTTCTTACCCTTCTTGCGGGACAGCCAGATACCAACGTCTGGATTGCTCTCGTGCTTGCCGCCAAACCACGCCGCCACTAACCCTTTTTTTGTCTGCACAATGGTTGATGCGTGGCACTGTTCAAAAGGTGCCTTGTCAAAGACAAACTCCATCTTCACTATGCCCGGCTGCTCGCTCAAGTCACCTGCGAACGCAGCGGTTCCACTCATCAGAATAGTTGCTGCTATCACAAATAGGATGCATTTGTTTCTTAACATGGTTTTCCCTTTGCTTAAATCTTTCGACACACTTTTAGTTTGCAGTTTTCATACCGATCGCCTGCAAACCCTTGCGGATGCTGTCAATTTGCTCTTTCGATAACGGCCGAACTGGCCGGCGGAACACAGGACTCGAAAACTTTCCCAGAAGCCATCTTGCTACTTTCATCCGCTGATGTGCACCGCAGCCCGGTTCGCCAAGGTTGTAAATCAGTCTTGCCAAAGGCGCCACGGTTTTTTGCGCCTCTTTTGCACCGTCCAGGTCCCCATCAAGACAAGCGTGCACAAGTCTTACCATTAGTTCCGGCGCAAAACCCGCAAAACCGATTATCGCCCCGTCGCCGGCTTCCATCAACGTCGGCAGCAGATACTCATCGTGACAGGTAACAATAGAAAGTTCCGGTTTTGCCGCTTTGAGCTGCTCATAATCCCACAGCCAGCGGGCCATGTCACGCGTCCCCATTTTTATGCAGCCGACCTCCGGCAGCTTTACCATCTCTAACATCTCATCAAGTGTATACCCCGCTTTCGTCCACGCTGGATATTGATGCACGACAATGTCAATGCCGCCATCCTCGGCAACATCTTCAAAATAGCCGACAGCAGTTCTGCTTGAACGCCCGAACCGAAGCCAATGGTGTGGCGGCATAAGCAAAATCGCGTCCGCGCCCGCTTCCTTGGCCGCCTGCGCATGGTCAATCGCCTCCAGACTGCCCTCAGCCGAAACCCCGGAAACCACCTTCAAAGGTCTGCCGCTTTTTTTGACTTCTTCCGCAAAGATTCGTGTTACCTGTATGCGTTCTTCCGGCCGAAGTGACATAATCTCACCCGTATGCCCGTTGCAAACCAGACCAGCCAAGCCATCCGCCGCGCAGAGCTCGCGGATATAGCCCCGCAGACCTTCTTCATCAATACTCTCATCATCTCTAAACGCGCATAGCGTCGCCGGAAATACCCCCATCCACGGATGCTCTTTGTAGTCCATCTATTTGCCCTTCACCATTATGCAACACTAATCTGCATAGCAAACTACTTGCCCTAAGCAGACCGCGCTATCCTATGAACAGCCCAATCTATTGTCAAGAGCAAACCAACAAACCACGGTCAAATTGAGCCTGTTTCTTATTTTCTTCTAACCAAACTTTGATTAAACAATCTATAATATCAAAGGCTTGTTTTAGAAAGTGATTAAGGAATCGTGACCGATGACAGCCGAGCAAATCATTGAGTTTTTTCAAATGAAGACGCTGCCTCACGAGGGTGGATATTATGTTGAAACATATCGCTGCGAAGAGAAAACCACACAGGCCGCACTGCCGGAAAGATATACCGGCAAAAGGGACTTCAGCACCGCCATCCTTTACCTGCTAACGCCCAATACGTTCTCGGCTCTCCACAGACTAAGAAGCGATGAGATATTTCATTTCTACCTCGGCGACCCGGTCACAATGCTCCAGCTTCACCCAAAGGGCTCCAGCGAAGTCATCACGTTAGGGCAGGATATTTTCAATGACCAGCGCGTTCAGGTGACAGTGCCCAAAAACAGTTGGCAGGGCTGCTTTCTCAACGAAGGCGGCAAGTTCGCCTTGATGGGTACGACCATCGCACCGGGTTTTGAATTTGCAGATTTCGAACTCGCACAAAGAGAAGAGCTGTTACGGCAGCACCCTAATCAGCGCGAGTTAATCTTGAAGCTTACTCAGTGACTTTGCTTCCCAATTGTCGGATGACATCGGCCATCGCGCATCCGGCATCGAGTATCGAGCATCCAGCATCGAGCATCCAGCATCCGCCATCCAATCATCCACCCACTCGAACAATCCTGATGTCCTGTTTTCCTGCTCCCCTGCACCCTGATCCTCTGATTTCCTGATATCCTGAAGCGCATCCCGCGTCGAGATACGCTTCACTGCTTGTCCTGAGCATACTTGTCCCGAGTGCCGTCGAGGGAGTCGAAGGGCTTCACGAGATACGCACCGGGAGTAGCAAAAACCACCTATACTCCCTAAATTAACAAAATGTTAATCTCAAAAAGTGCTAAATTTTTCAATTCTGTTCGGCACTTTATTTGCTATCAGTGGTTTTGTGGCAGCACAGCCCCGGTTTCAGGCGGTGACGCATGAACAAGCAGTGATTCGGCATCAGCAGCAGCTATCTCAGCGCAGAACA
>Ga0114922_10000050_pt1 | contig 98382 bp, 43 predicted proteins | sample AartaG_FD_100975 | JGI IMG/M metagenome (GOLD analysis project Ga0114922, IMG submission 100975) | Deep subsurface microbial communities from Aarhus Bay to uncover new lineages of life (NeLLi) - Aarhus_00045 metaG | ecosystem: Environmental > Aquatic > Marine > Oceanic > Sediment | place...
TGCCCGAACAATGATTTCGGTAGCTTAATGCATGTATTCTATTGAGCTACTATAAGATGCATGAACCTCGTTTCGGGAGTCGTAGTTCGCCAAACACAGAGACACGCTTTTGGCACAACCTCCCGAGGGTCGACACCACGTTTAGCATACTTCTTAGCTGTTAACTTTTCTCCTTTTTCACTCCCTCAACAAGCTCATTTGTGAGCTTATGCAACTCTGACACATATTCAGGCCTGTCCATATCGCAGAATTTGCCGATTACAATTTTATTTTCGAGCTCTTCTTCAGACATATTTTTAGTTTTCTCAATCCGTATGGACTGTTCTTTAAATCGCTTCAGGAAATCGTTGGCGGTTCTCAAACCGATCCGGCGACCGTAGTTTTCCGGGCATTGAGATACAATCTCAATAAAGCTAAACCCTTTCTTTTTAATAGCATTCTGCATCGACTCCATGAGCGGGAAAACATGATAGGTCGTCCATCTGGCCACATAACTGGCGCCAGCCGCAGTCACCAGGTCGGCCGCTTTGAATGCGGGCTCGACATTTCTATGCGGCGTCGTGCTGGTCTTAACTCCTACAGGCGTAGTAGGCGCAACCTGGCCGCCAGTCATGCCATAGATCATGTTATTGACCATGAAAACCGAGAGATCGATATTACGCCGGGCGGCATGAATGAGATGATTGCCGCCAATACCGGCAACATCCCCGTCACCGGCAATTACCACAACTGTTAAATCAGGTCTCATGATTTTAACGCCGGTTGCGAAAGCTATCGGTCGGCCATGGGTGGTGTGAAGCGTATCCGATTTGAAGTACGGGCTGGGAATCCATGACGAACAACCGATACCGGAAACGCAAACCATCTTTGCGGGATCAAGGTCGAGACCGTCAATTGCATTTGTAAAGGCATTCAATACAGTTCCGCAACCGCATCCCACACAAAAGCGGTGAGGCATAATCTCTTCCCTGACATAGTCCATCAGCCTGTGCCTGTATTCGCCCATCAGGATACCTCCTGGATGGCATTATATATCTCATCGACTGTGTGAGGTACACCGCCTATCTTTGGTACAGAGACTACATCGCAGTTCACAAACCGCTCGATTTCCCTTGATAACTGCCCCAGGTTCATTTCGGGAGCCAATATAACATCAAGATTTTTACTGAATTCGGCAACCTGCTTTCGGGCAAATGGCCAGATAGTAATCAGTCTGAGGAAATCTACTTTTATGCCATCAAGGCGCGCCCGTTTAACTGCTCCGTGCGCCGGTCTGGCAGTTGCTCCATAGGATATGACGCCGACCCGGGCATTTTTATTTTTGGAAATATCTTTCTCGACACGCACGATTTTTTCTCTATTGGTATCGATTTTTTTATAAATTCTATTTATGAGAACATCATGAACCTTCTGTGTTGATACATCTCTCATACCGCTTGACAGATGAGTCGATCCGGTAACATGAACATTATGACCCTTACCGTAATGAATCATTCCCGGCACAAGCTCGGAGCCGCCGAATACTTCCTCGCCGGGTCCAGCTAACTTCCTCGATACATGTTTGATAGTTGAAAGTTTCGGCATGGTGACACTTTCCCTGATATGGCCAATTTCTCCGTCCATCAGCAGAATAACCGGGGTTCTGTAGATGTCGGCAAGATCGAAACAATCCAGCATTAGGTCAAGGCATTCCTGCACGGAATTAGGAGCCAAAGCAATTATGTTATGGTCTCCATGAGTTCCCCAGCGTGCCTGAAGCACATCTCCCTGAGCGGGTTTGGTGGCCTGACCGGTGGAGGGTCCAGAACGCTGGACATCAACAATCACACAGGGCGTTTCAGTCATTATTGCATAGCCGATATTTTCCTGCATGAGCGAGAAGCCGGGTCCGCTGGTGGCTGTCATGGTGCGAGCGTTGGTCCATGAGGCGCCGATAATTGCCGACATACTTGCCAGTTCATCCTCCATCTGAATACAGATGCCGCCTGCTTTGGGAAGCTCCTCGGCGATCAGTTCGGCCACTTCACTGGCTGGCGTTATCGGGTAGCCGGCAAAAAAATCACAGCCGGCATAAATAGCCCCATAAGCGCAGGCCTCATCTCCAAGGATAAAATAGTTTTTACCTTCGAGCCGGTTAAGATATTGCTTTCTGTTTTCGTCAATTGCCATGGTCTTTACATATATTGTTTGCTATTATTCATTCATTGGTAACAATTATGGCAAACTCCGGGCAAAGCATCTCGCATAGGCGGCATCCCACACAATCATCCTCATTGGCAACAATCGGGACATAGTAGCCTTTTCTATTGAGCTTCTCTGACTTTTCAAACACTTTCAAAGGGCAAAACTCGATACAGATATCGCATCCTTTGCATAAATTATCGTTGATCTCTATCAGCCGGTATCCTCCTTGATGTCATTCAATGCAGGCTTAAATACATCATGCAAAAGCTGCGAAGCGATTCTGATGCGGTTAAATATATTTTTAATCGAAAGTACTCTGCCATAGAACGCTTATCTTCTAAGTTCAATAATCAAACACTCTTCCCGATAACGTTTCCGCAATCATTTCATATTTAAATCAAATATAATAAACACGCCTGATCTTTCAAAACCATTTTTAAAAGCTCAAAAACAGAACCAGATCAATTTTAGTCCCGAAGATTATTTAACTCAATCTGGTTCAGTATATCTTAACCAGAAACCTTAACAACGCATCCAGCCGCTGTATCACCGGCCGCACAGCCGCCGAATAGGCCATAACCGCCGCCCTTAGCCGCCAGTTCCTCGATTAATTCAATAAGCGCTCTTAAAGCTGTCGGTCCCTGGGGATGTCCCCAGATAATCGAACTGCCGTAATTGTTCATGTTATTTACATCAAACCCCATCTCACGCGAGAAATAGATATCGTTCACGGCGAAGGGATTGTGTGTTTTGACCGCGGCAATATCAGACATTTCGATTCCAGCATCTTTTAGAGCGGCTTTTGATGCAGGCACTATAGCTTCAGCCATGAAACTTTTCTTCGCGCGGGCGGTTCCGAAACCTACAAACTGGATTTGTATTTTCGAATCTGATGAAATTTCCGCCGCATTTTCCTTTGTTGTTACAATCATCCCGGAATTGCCGTCAGCGGGATGGGTCTGCGAGCCGAAAGTCACCGAGCCGTCCGGCAGAACCGGCTTGAGAGATTTAAGGCCATCTAAGGTTGTCGGGAAAATACCTTCATCTGCATCTATCACCTTAGCCCTCTTTCCTCTGCCAACTTCCACCGGCATCATGTAGCGTTTTTGGAACGCCCGATCATCAGCAAGAGCGGTCTTGTATTGGTCATAGCGTCTCTGGGCGACTTCATCCTGCTCATCCCTGCCGATGTTATTTGCTTTGGCAACATTTTCAGCGGTTTGAATCATCGAATTTTTTGCCCAGGGATCGCTGCCAAAATTATCCCATACCCAATCCTCGGTTTGCCCTAAACCGCCGGGGCCGGTCTGGGATGGGTAATAAAGATGCGGACCATTAGAGCACCTGTCGGCAGCTACAACCAGGCTCGTTTTGGCAATGTTCCCTTCGATATCCTGTGAGGCGTACTTAACACACACTACGCCTGTTATACAGGCCTGGTTGATTACCGGCCCGGTGATGTTCCCGTTGCCGAGGAGACCGGCGATCCAGGGTCCGCCATAAAAGCAGTGAAGCTGGGGAATTGTCTGCCCCAGGTAAAGGTTGTCGAACTTATCCGGATTAATGTTGCGCAACTCAAAAAATTTGCGTGCCGTACCCGCGGCAAGTTCTATTGCATTTAGATTTGCAAAGCTGCCCTGCCATTTCGAATAGGGGCTGGTCCAGTATCCCCCGTAGGGTATGTAAGCTTTTGTAAAAGCCATATCAGACCTCCTTTAAAATTAATTTTAGTTGTTCTCTAACACTTTCAATGTTATTCGTCAACCGTCAGGTGCGGCCATACGGCTCGTAGAGAGACCTGATGGCACACTAAACAGAAATTTATTTCCGTTTCTCCAACTCCTTTACAACCATATTCCCCATCTCAGCAGTCGGGATGCCCGATTTAGCATCCAGGGACTTAATCTGTTTTGATTTTAAAAGAGAGGTCACAGCATTCTCAATAGCAACAGCGGCTTTCTTTTCGCCGAGGAAATCAAGCATCATCTGTGCCGCCATGATAGCCGCAATTGGACAGGCTACATTCTGTCCTTTGTACTTGGGAGCTGAACCATGAATAGGTTCAAACATCGAGACCTGGCCGGGATGAATGTTGCCGGAGGCGGCAATGCCCATTCCTCCTTGAACCATGGCGCCCAGGTCGGTGAATATATCGCCGAATATATTAGTTGTAACGACTACATCGAACCACTCAGGGTTTTTAACCATCCACATACAGGCGGCGTCGATATAGGCATGGTCATGAGTTATATCGGGATACTCTTCGCCGACCTCCTCTACGGTACGGGTCCAGATATCCTGGGCGCGGATAGCGTTAGCTTTGTCCACCAGAGTAACTTTCCTGTCTTTATTCCGTGACCTTGCCAGGTCGAATGCATAACGGGCGGCACGTTCGCAACCCTTACGGGTAAAAATCATATTGGCAATAGCCACTTCATCCGGCGTCCCTTTTTTCATAATTCCGCCCAGGCCGGTATAAACATCCTCGGTGTTTTCTCGCACTACAACCAGATCTACATCCTCAGCTTTTTTATCTTTGATAGGGCAAAGCGATTCATCATAGACCTTTATCGGGCGAAGGTTAATATACAGGTCGAGTTTGAACCGTATGCCGGCGATGACCGCCCGCTCTACCAGGCCGACCTCAACCCTGGGGTCGCCGATTGCCCCAAGCAGGATAGCATCATGTTCACGATATTCAGAATAGACCGATTCCGGCGCCAGTTCGCCGGTTTTAAGATAATGCTCTGAACCGAATGGATATTCGGTAGTTTCATAATCAAAACCGAAAAGCTCAGCCGATTTTTTCAGTACCTTTAATGCTTCGTTTGTGACTTCCGGGCCGATACCGTCGCCCCCTATGACTGCTATTTTGTACATGTATCACCTTTACTTTTAATTAGGTTTTCTATCCTTTTCCCAGCTTTTCCATCACCCAGCCTTTAAGGCCGCCTTTTTTGATGATGGTCTGCATGAATGGCGGGAAGGGCACAAATGAGAATTCTTTTCCTTTTGTAATATTCTTAATCCTGCCGCCGAACATATCTATTTCGACTTCGTCGCCGGCTTCAGTTGATTCGGCACATTCAGTCGATTCAAATATCGGCAGACCTATGTTGATTGCGTTACGGTAGAATATTCGGGCAAACGATTTTGCCACCACGGCAGAGATGCCAACTGCTTTGATGGATAATGGCGCCACCTCACGGGAGGAACCGCAGCCGAAATTATTATCCGCAACAATTATATCGCCGGTTTTTATCCTCTTATGGAAATCCCCGTCGTAATCCTCCATGCAGTGTTTGGCCAGTTCAGTATCATCGGTCAGATGGCACCAGCGTCCCGGCATGATAACATCGGTGTTGATATTATCCTCCATTTTGTACACATTACCTTTAAGGACCATCCCGCCTCCAGATTATCACCGTTATTATTTTATCACAATCACAGTTCATCGGGCAATCCTATTCTCCCCATCACTGCGGAGGCGGCCGCAACCGTTGTATTGGCTAAATACACCTTTGATGACAAATGTCCCATCCGGCCGGCAAAATTTCGGTTGGTTGTAGAAACACAAATTTCATTTTTATCAAGGACGCCCATATGCCCGCCTATACATGGCCCGCATGTAGAAGTAGAAAACACACAGCCGGCATCAATAAAAATCTGGGGTAATCCCATATCAAACGCCTGCCTGGCGATACGCTGTGAGCCGGGTATAACTATGACCCGAACGTTTCTGTCAACTTTTCTGCCTTTAAATATTTCAGCGGCCCTGATAAGATCGTCCAGCCAGCCGTTGGTGCAGGCGCCGATAACAACCTGATCAATTTTAACATCCTTTATTTCTGCAACCGGCATGACATTATCGGGCGAGAAAGGACAGGCGATCTGCGGCTCGATATCTGTCACATCGTATGTTTTTTCAATTATATAATTAGCGTCATTGTCCGGCCTATAGGTCTTATACGATGGCTTTTCGGCTTTAAACCTCGGCGTCGATTCCACCAGCTCTTTTGTTTTCCGGTCAAATTTGAATATACCGGCTTTACCACCCGCCTCGATAGCCATATTAGCCATAGTGAACCGGTCGGCCATGGGCAGCTCATCGAATACATCACCATGGTATTCGATAGACATGTATGTTGCGCCGGATGTTGTCAGGTCTTTAATCGCGTAAAGTATCAGGTCTTTGCCGTAAACATGCCGATTCAATTTGCCGGTGTAGGTCAACTTCGCTGATTGCGGAGTCTTTAACCAGACCTCGCCGGTAGCCCAGGCACAGGCGATATCGGTTGAACCCATACCGGTTGCCAGGCAGTTTAAAGCTCCGGCGGTGCAGGTATGCGAATCACCGCCAACCATAATCTGACCCGGAAGTATTACACCCTCCAATGGCAAAACCGCATGTTCGATACCAGCCCGGCCTACCTCGAAATACCACTTCACATCATGTTTATTAGCGAACTCTCTGACTATTGTAGAAATACGGGCGGCGTTTAAATCCTTATTGGGAGTAAAATGGTCGGGGATTAAACATACTCGCTGCGGATCGAACAGTCTATCTATGCCCCAGTTGTTCAATTCTTTTATTGATAAAGCCGCCGACAATTCGTTTGCCATGGCTATATCAACTGGCACATTTACTATCTGTCCTGCGGTTACACTTTCGAGTCCGGCATGGTCCGCTATTATTTTTTCGGCAATTGTCTGACCCATAATCTCCTTAATGGTGGGCTTAAAATCTTATTATTAAATCAAACGCAATGTTAATACCGGGATAAATCATTGGTTTTTTTTATTTCTTTTTCTTTGGTTTGATCTCTTCATCCCATTGCTTAATAGTATCAAGCGGCAACTCATTGGACAAATGCGTTTGGAATTTGATTGTCTCTTCGATTTCTTCATCGGTAAGAACTCTATTATGCTGTTTTGCTGTCCGGAATATCTCATCGACGATTTCTTTATCCGGCTTAATGCCACGTGTTTTCAGATAGTAGACTATATTCGAAACTCCCGACATAAACCCGATCTCAATAATCTGCTTTAAGCCAACCATTCCTGCCGGTACACCTGAATAAACACGGTCGGCAAGCCAGTCATCACCTTTGTTCTGGGCTTTAATTATGGCGGCGGCATGAACACCTGTGGCCGTTCTGAAAGCATCCCGACCCATAACCGGATAATTCGGTGGAATCTCTACATCGCATATTTCCGAGACGAAATGGCAATACCGCGAAAGCTGGGTAAGATCACGATTGTATATACCTTCAAGATTAAGATTAACCAGCAAGAGATCAATCGGGGTATTACCAACTCTTTCGCCGATACCCAAAGCGGTGGCATGTACCCGGTCAACTCCCTGTGCAATAGCGGCCATAGTATTGGGCAGCGCCAGAGAACGATCCGAATGACCATGCCAATCGACTTTAACCTCGGGATCGATTGTTTTTACCAGTTTCATTATATATCTCATCAGATAGTAAACACCTATAGTTGTGGCATGGCCAACTGTATCGCAAGCACATATACGCCTGGCGCCTGCATTAATTGCGGTTGTGTATAGCTTTTTCAATGTCTTGGGGTCGGCTCGTGTGGTATCCTCTGTAACATACATTACAGGTAAACCATTATCCACGGCATAGCTTACCGCTTCCTCGGTCAGCTTGATCATTTTGTCAAGCGTCCAATCCTCGGCATACTGTCTGATAGGCGATGAGCCAATAAAAGTGCTTGCTTCAATCGGATAGCCTACTTTCTGTGAAATAGCGACAAGGGGCGTAATATCCGCTTTAACTGTTCGGACGGCGCAGTTGGGTTGGATTTTCATTTTGTTTTTCTCGATATGCTTGGCTATAGCCAAGATATCGCTTTGTGCTCTTGGGCCGGAACCGGGAAGACCAATATCAGCGGAATCTATCTTAAGTTCTTCCATCAATTCCAACAATTCGATTTTTTCTTTGATGGTGGGATCTGTAACAGAAGGAGACTGAAGACCGTCCCTTAAAGTTTCGTCATCAATTTGGAGGGTTGGCTTATGGCGAAACCTGAATCCCTTGCTTTTATTCCAGTCATATATCAAGGATTTTTCGGATGGCTTCTTACTCATCATTCCTCCCCGGCAATATTTGATTGCGGTTTGATATTTTGAAGCGATATCAGAGTACGGTAGAACTGATCAGCCTCGGACTGAAGAATTTCTTTGTCCCTGTCGCTTAGATATCTGAATCTTCCCTGGAGTTTTATGTACTCGGAAACGGGAAGGCTCCGGGATTGATAATTCAGTATATATTTTTCTCCGTTGTAAATTTCATAAAGAGGAAACAGGTTACATTCCACGGCCAGCCTGGAAATGGCGATGCTATCCTTGGGGTCGGATTTCCAACCTGGAGGACACGGGGAATACAAATGAAGGAATCTTAAGCCGGTCATATTTTTTGCTTTTGTAACTTTCATTTTCAGATCATCAATAAACGCCGGCGAACAGGTGGCAACATAGGGCGCCCTGTGTGAGGCCATGATGAAATCGATATTTTTCTTGGGTTCGGATTTCAATCGCCCCTCCGGCGTTGTGGTAGTCCAGCTTCCGATAGGCGTGGCCGAACTGCGCTGGATGCCGGTGTTCATATAAGCTTCGTTGTCGTAGCAAACATAAAGAATATTCTCATTTCTTTCTGCAATAGCCGAAAGAGACCCCATCCCGATATCGAAGGTGGCTCCATCGCCGGCCCAGGCCATTACTGTCACATCCTTACGACCCGACATATCGAGACCGGCGCGGACACCGGCCGCCGCGGAGGGAGTCGCATCAAACGGCACATGCAAAAACGGGACCGGCGAAATAGTATGGGGAAAGACGCCGTCAGTAACCGCGGCACAGCCGGCAGGGCAAATAATTACAGTTTCCGGACCAAGAGCTTCCAGGACATGCCTGATTAATATCTTTTCACCGCAACCGGGACAGGCCATGTGGCCGTAAAAACTATGACTTGCGCAAAACTCGTAATCCGGCATTTCATTCATAGGTCAACTCCGGTCTTAGATTTTGGAAAGTAATTCTCATAATGATAAAACTTATTAAATAAATTTACTTATTGTTTTCCCTTCACACCGATCCAGTTTATTCCCGATGTATTAATTTCGCCATTCGCAAGCTTATTAAATATCTCCATGATATGTTGTTCGGTTATATCTCGTCCACCGAGACCGGCGACAAATTCGCTGACCCGATTCTGCCGGCCGTGACGGTTTAAAACTCCTCTTATCTCCTGGGTGAACACTCCGCCTGTGCCCGGTGAAAGATTACGGTCCAGTACACCGTATTTAACATCCGGCTTCATAAACGATAAAAACGATTTCTCGGGAAACGGCCGCAATTGCCTTAATCTCAGGAAGCCAACTTTCTTTCCCGACTCCCGTAATTTTCTCGCCGTATAATATACCGTTGATGCCGCAGAGCCGGAAGCCATTAACACGGTTTCGGCATCATTAAAAAAATACGGTTCGATATCTTTGTATGAGCGGCCGAATATATTGTTAAACTCGCCGTAGGTTTTATCTATCACTTCAGGCGCCTGTTCGAATGCTTTTTGAAGTTTATAGCGGAACTCCATGAAATTATTCGGCAAAGTACCGCCCGAAAACGTTTGCGGGTTTTTCGTATCAATGTAAGTTTCTGCTTTTCTTGATGGCAGGAATTTATCTACATCCTTCTGATCGGGGATATCCACGGCTTCATAGGTATGCGATATAAAGAAACCGTCGAAACAGACCATGCAGGGAATCAACAGTTTTTCGGCTATCTTAAATGAGCAGATGACGCTGTCTAATATTTCCTGGTTGGACCAGCAATAAAACTGCATCCAACCGGTATCGCGCTGGGCGACAGAATCGGTCTGGTCACACCAGATAGTCCAGGGAGCCGCCATGGCCCGGTTAACATTAACCATGACAACAGGCAATCTAGCGCCTGATGCCCAGAACAGCAGCTCATGCATCAACGCAAGTCCCTGAGCCGAGGTAGCAGTAAAAGTGCGAACGCCGGTGGAGGCCGCCCCGATCAAAGTCGCCATGGCTGAATGTTCCGATTCCACCTTAACGAACCTGGCATCAAGTTCCTCCGAACCGCAGAGTTCAGATAGTTTCTCGGCAATCACCGTCTGCGGGGTTATGGGATAAGCCGATATCACCTGAACCCTGGAAAGCTTTACCGCCAGAGAGGCCGCCTCATTACCCGACATCACCTTCTTCAACTCTTCGCCTCCATAATCAAAGCGCCGCGAGGACATTCATTGGAGCATATACCGCACCCCTTACAGTAGTCGAGATTGATCTGATACCCATCCGAGGATTTAATCACGGCCAGGTCGGGGCAGAAATTGTAGCAGTTGTCACATTGATTGCACACACCGCAGGAAAAACAGCGGCTGGCTTCCTCAATCGCCTTTTCTATATCGGGAATACTGCCGTTGATGGTTAGATTTTTCTGCCATTTTGCTGCATTGACCTTTGTGAAATAGATATAATTAACGTCATCAGGACCAGCAACCTCGGCGATATTCTTTTGAGAATCTAGCAGTTCTCCCTTTAGAAACGCCTCAATTTTATCAGCGGTCAACCTTCCTGTGGCAACCGCGTGAGGAACTGTCCTGGGATTAGGCAAAATATCTCCGCCGACGAACAGCTTTTCGCGCAGACTTTTTTCTACTCCGGCAAAATCAAATTCGCCGCTGTTTGAAATAACCACCTTCGGAAAGAATGACAGGTCGGGGTCCTCACCGATTGCGGCATAGATTTTATCCACGATCATATCGAAACCCGAACCCTTGATTGGAACAGGTCTTGAACGGCCGGATTGGTCGGGTTCTCCAAGTTTCATTTTTGTGAATAATACTTTCAACCTGCCATCGTTTTGCCTTTCAATTCTCTCGGGTTCCGCCAGAAACTCTATTTTAATTGGTTCGGATTTAAGCTGTTCAACCTCTTCGGCGAAAGCAGGCATTTCTTTTTGGGTCCGCCGGTAAACAAGGTGAACATCGGCGCCGAGACGATAAGCGGTGCGGGCAACATCACAGGCCGTGTTGCCGCCGCCAATAACAACAGCTTTTTTCCCTTTGAGGTCAACAGCAACGCCGGAGTTCACATTTTTTAAAAAATCAAGTCCGGGTTCTACTCCGGTGAGTTTCTCTCCATTAATATTCATTTTTTTTGACAGATGTGCGCCGGTTGCCAGGAAGACCGAGTCGAAATTTTGTAAATCACCGATACCAAAATCGGAACCGAATTTCATGTTCGATTTAAACTCGATTCCTTCCATTAGTCTTTCAAGCTCAGTTTGCAGGATATCTTTATCGAGCCGGTATGATGGTATGCCGTAATGCAGAATACCGCCCGGCAAACCGTTTTCATCATAGAGTGTTACTGCCAGGCCTTTCCTGCGAAGGAAATACGCGGCGGCCAATCCTGCCGGACCTGCTCCGATGACCGCTATCTTATGGTGACTTAAATCAGGAAGTTCTGTTTTTAATTTGTTTTCGATTCCCCAATCGCCTATGAATTTTTCAAGCAATCGCACCTGTACTTCGATATCGAAATCATGACGATTACAGTTAGCCTGGCAGGGATGAAAACATACCCGCCCGCACACAGCCGGAAGCGGATTAGTCTTGGTTAGAAGGCTGAAAGCATCGCTAAGCTGATTTTTCTTTATTAAATCTATGTAACCGCGTATATCCTCACCGGCAGGGCAGTTGAAATTGCATGGCGGGGTCTTGTCCCTGTGAACAGGAGTGGACGATCGCCAGGAACCGGTTTTATTCCAGTCCATTGGCGATCCGGCAACCGCCATCTCCGGCATCTCATCGACCGAATTAAAAACGATTAATTTACTCAAAACCTATTACCGATTCATATGCTTTGATTACAGCTTTTATGTTCATATCAGTTTTTTGCGGCACGCTGCCTTTGACTGCCTCCAGCAGGTTGTCCAGTTTCAGATCGCCCGATATTTTAGCAAATGCTCCAAGCATTGCGGTATTGACCAGCGGCTGAGCCTTTGACCCCAGACCATATTCTAAGGCGATGCCGGTGGCATCAACATAAGAAGCTCTAATTCCATCAAGCTGAGGCAACTTTTCTCGGGAATTTATCAAGATCACTGTCTCGGCTTTTAATGTTGGTTTAAAGATTGGCGCATTAACTATATCAGGGGCCAGGATCACGCCGAAATCAATTTTGTATATCATGCTTCTGAGATATATGAACTCCTTATCGACTCGTAAGAACGCCATAACCGGCGCCCCGCGCCGTTCAACGCCAAAAGATGGAAAACTCTGAACCTGGTAACCCTCATGGAAATAAGCGTCGGCAAGCATTTCAGAGGCAACTACAGCGCCCTGTCCGCCCCTGCCAAAAAACGTGATCTCTTTCATAATACTGTCAGAAAAGCCTATGAGGCTGTATATAATTCTCAGTCATCGTGAGGAAACAGCGGGATGACAAATCAATCATGCAAACTCTTAGAATGTTTGGAAGCGTCCCGGAGTTTCGTTTCACTCTTAAGAAACAAATCGATTTGGGTAAACCAATGCGAAGACATATAGATCGCAAGCTTTAGTAGGACAGACTTTCAGTCTGTCCGGGCAGGTTGAAAATCCACAAGACCTTGACGGCCTGTCCTGCGGCCGGGCTTACATTGCTATTTTGTTTGTTTTTCAAATCTCTCGCCTTACGGGTCAGATGCTCGCAATGACTTTTCAGAGAATCACAATCAAGATTCATTTATTACTACAACCTCTTATTCTCCTTATAAAACTCCTTTTCTATTTTCCTTTGAGAAGGTTTCTGGCGATAATCAGCCTTTGCACCTCCGATGTCCCCTCGAAAAGCTCGGTTACGCGGGCGTCACGGTACATCCTTTCGACCTGGTAATCCCTGATATATCCATAACCGCCAAGAACCTGAATCGCTTTATGAGTCACTAAAGTAGAAATTTCCGAGGCGTAAACTTTAGCCTGGGCCGCCTGCAATGTATAGGGCATTCCTTTATCTTTCATCCAGGCTGCCCGGTAGACCGAAAGCCGGGCGTTTTCTATCATAATAGACATATCCGCCAGGTGAAACTGAATAGCCTGAAACGCTGAGATCGGTTTGCCGAACTGCTCGCGTTCCTTCGAATATTTCAAGGCAATTTCAAAAGCAGCCTGAGCCAGACCAACCGCCATCGCTCCACAACTGATCCTGCCGCCATCCAGGGTAGACATCGCCACCCGGAAACCTTTCCCTTCCACGCCAAGCATATTCTCTTTAGGAACAAAACAGTCATTGAATATTAATTCGGTCGTGGGTGACGCCTTAAGTCCCATTTTCTTTTCGATTGTGCCGATATCAAATCCCTCGGCGCCTTTATCGACTATGAAAGCGGTGATGCCTTTGGGACCGGAACCTTTTTTAGAGGTTGCGAATACTATAACGCTGTCCGCCACAGCGCCCATGGTAATAAATATTTTTGTGCCGTTAAGCACATAGCCGTCGTCCTTTTTTTTGCAAGTAGTAGCAACGGCCGCGGCATCGGAACCAGCGCCGGGTTCAGATAGTGCAAAGGCGCCTACCTGTTCTCCGCTGCAGATGCCGGGAAGATATTTTTGCTTTTGTTCTTCTGTTCCAAATTCGACAACCGGATAGCCGTAGAGAGAGTTATGCAACCCTAAAACAGCTGCATGAGAGGCGCAGCCTTTAGCCAGCTCCTCCGATGCTACCATATAGGATATCGTATCCATTTCACCGCCGCCGTACTTTTCTGGGAGAGTAATCCCCATCAGGCCCAGTTCGCCCATTTCTTTCAATAAACCGCTGTCCATCTTGGATTCGGCGTCAAACTCCTCAGCCCTGGGTTTCAGTTTCTTTTCAGTAAACCCTCTGGCTACCTCCTGAACTGCCAGCTGGTCTTCGGTTAATTCGAAATTCATTCGTTCTCCTGTTTAAATCATGTATTTTTACTTAAAATCATATTTAAGAAATCTTTATCCATGATTTTACTTGTTTTAAATAATTTAACTTTTTCTGACAACCTGGATTTAATATTAGCGGGCGTATATAGTTCTTCATGTGCTTTTTCAAAATTATTATCAGAGACAATTACACTTAATCTAATATCCAAATTTGGAGCAATTGTAAGTAAATTTCTAAATCTATCGTTAACTGCCTTGTTAAAAGTTGAAATAGTAGTAGCAACCTCAACAGCGGCTATGATATTAGAACCTTTCAATATTATAATATCAATTTCTTGAATTAATTTGAAAACTTCAGGGGGCAATCCCAATTCAAAACCTGACAATTCCAGGCTTAAAGCTTTTAATGTCGGGGATTTTCTTTGTTCTGTTTTACCGACATGAACATTATAACCGGCATTGTTTGCTGATTCTGAGATGATTTTAATTATATTATTATGATCCAATGCAATGGCAGTATCAAAACCCAGGGGAATCTGTGTTGACAATGCTTTTTCAATCTGTTCAGGAGTTTTCACCTTAGGATTCCAAATATATAGTTCACGTTTTTGGCCTTTTACTTTCTTTTTCTTACAATATTTATTTACAACTTTATCTATTGTGCTAATCTGAGGCCGGTGAGAGTTAACAAGATTTTCATAAATGACGACTAAAAGCTCATCCATCGTTGCCTGCTTATGTTCAAATAAATAACTATGGATAAGATTTTGGACAAACACTTCAGCATCGATCATATTCAAAGGTTTTAATGAGCCAGTTGGTTCTACCATGTCCTCCATGAACCATTTTTTTTCTTTAGATAGGAATTTGAAAGGTCCATTCTCCAGTAATATATTCAAATCATATTTACCGATACGATGCAGTAATGATGCCTCGTGCAAATATGGAATAAGACCGGTCATCAATGTTGTGTCATCAGCTCCGCCATGATATCTTATGATTTCCTCTGCCTTATCTTGAAGTTCTTTTTCTTCTTTCAATGTCAATTGTGCTTTAATTGCTTCTAATTGAACAGGGGGAGCTGCGGGCTTAAAAGATAATATAAAATCACCCAGCATAGAACCGGCCGCCCGTTGATGAATAGTTTGAGTATAATTTTGCACAGGAGGCTGATAAACCATTCCTCGATTAGAACATTCGTTTTCCAAAGGAAGTCTGAAACCAGCCCTTAATGCGGCTCTATGCAAAGACATCCAAACACCTATGTCTCTATTGTGAAACGTTAAGACCATCCAGCCATCTGGTTTGATGACTCTTCTGCATTCTTTAAATATTAAATAAAGCATCTCTTCATAAAATTCTCTATCTTTTGCCTCTTTAAAACCTTGATTACGCGTTTCAATGGCCTCCATTGATTTATCAGAAAGATTTTTCAAACCTAAGAACTCTTTAAGCCATACTAAATAGAAATCTGACAACTCGCCATATTGAACATTACCTCCAAATGGAGGGTCAGTAATAATCGCATCCACTGATTCGTCAGGTAATTTGATATCATGGCTTGATTGAGTCAATATCCAACAGGTTAAACCATTTTCTAATTCATCCCAGGGTTTTCTCGATTTTGGAAATTTGCAGTATTCTCCAATAAATTTTTCCTGCTCTATTTTGCCGTTTATTAGTGCCTTATATTTTTTCTTAATTGGATTTAATGGATTCAATTCAAAATAGCAAAAAGGCATCCAATAATTATGCCCGGCCCACTCAATAGGTTTGCCGCTTTGCCAATTTGAACTTTGAAACACAAACTTGTTTACATACCGTAAAGAAGCAGAGAAAACATGGTATAATGCATCTATCTCATTTGCTTCTTTATTCCGGGGAAGATATCTTTTTATTAAGCCTAATGAAATACGTTGTCTGACAGTCATCATATCTTTAAAATATTTAATACCTTTGCCGAAAATATTATCGTCTCTGGCACGATCCATATCTGGAAATTTTTCATTTGGTATTTTGATTTTTTCTTTTTTGATGTATTGTTTTTCATCTTTTAATATCTTTTTATATCTTTTTATATCATCCGGGATAGATTCTCTTTTTATAACTTTTTTACAATTTTTACAATCTATCATAACCGTTAATATAATATCCGGTTTTCTTTCACATTTATTTGGCTGAATGCGGGTTTTACATTGTTTATTATTGCATTCAAATAATCCGGGCCTTATTTTTTTGGTTCTTCCTAATATTACATTTTCCTCACAGTTGGGACAAACTACTACATTCGACCATTCATACCATTCAGCAATGCCAAATTTTCCGCATTCTGTACATTTAGCTTTAAATAACTTTGGTATATTTTTCTCAATTAATTTGAGCCACTCATTATACAATTCTTCCAAGATTTCAAAATCCACCGGTTCAACTTCAACTTTAGTTATCCAGGTGGCTAACGGATTTATATCAATCCCAATGACTCTACGTCGTAATTTCAATCCCTCAAATACTGTAACTCCTCCGCCGCAAAACGGATCCAAGACAATATCTCCTGGATTTGTATAATGCTCAATCAATTTAGCGAAAACATTATGAGGTCTTCTTGCATAATAACGATGCATTTTATAGACTGCAGTATGAGGCTTGGCTAAAACAGGCGCTACAAGCGGTTTAACAGGTTTGGGCTTAAATCCTTCTTTTTTTACCTGTAATTCAATCGCCTCATGAATGCTTTTGGCATTTAGATTTAGTTCTCTATTCATATTTAATTCTAAAAGGGGCAAAGGCTTCCTTTGCCCCTGTCTATATAACTACTTCCCTTTAAATTCCGCCTTGCGTTTTTCTAAAAATGCACTTGTGCCTTCAGTTTTATCCTCGGAAGCACAGATACCGGCGAATAAAACCGCTTCATGTTCACAACCTGATTTGATATCAACATCGAGGCCAAGGTTTATCGCTTCCTTGGCGGCTTTTATAGCCAGCGGTCCTTTTGATACGATTTTACCGGCCATCTCTTTAGCTTTTGCCATAAGCTCATCCGGCGGATAGACCTCATCTACCAGCCCGATGCGATACGCCTCGGCGGCGTTGATAAAATCACCGGTGAGTATCATCTGCTTGGCTTTGCCGCGGCCGACAAGGCGAGCCAGCCGCTGGGTGCCGCCATACCCGGGAATGATGCCGAGGCTGACTTCAGGCTGTCCGATTTTCGCCTTTTCCGAGGCTAAACGAATGTCGCAGGCCATAGCAAATTCGCATCCGCCGCCAAGAGCAAAACCGTTGATAGCCGCAATAACGGGCTGAGGGATATTCTCGATTTTAAACAGCAGTGATTGCCCGCGATCGCATTTAGCCCGGCCGGAGATCACATCACAGACCGCCAGTTCGCCGATATCGGCTCCGGCTATGAACGATTTTTCTCCGCCGCCGGTTAGGATGACACACAATATCGAGCTATCGTCGGCAATAGATGTGAAGCAATGATCGAGTTCGGCGATCGTTTCATCGTTTAAGGCGTTCAATACTTTTGGACGGTCAATTGTAACAGTTGCGACAGCACCGTCTTTTTCAAATTTAATATTTTTATATTCCATAACTCTTACCTACTTCTTTGCATAATCATAAAAACCGCGGCCAGCTTTACGCCCAAGATAACCGGCTTTAACCATTGCCTTCAAAAGAGGAGGCGAGGCATAATGATGGTCTTTGAACTCATCGAAAAGAATTTCGGCGATATAGTAGGTCGTGTCCAGGCCGACAAAATCAGTCAATTCAAGCGGTCCCATCGGATAACCGCAGCCAAGCTTCATCCCGTTATCGATATCCTCTTTGCTTGCCACGCCGGCCTCAAGAGCCCGGATAGCATCAAGCAGGTATGGCACCAAAAGACGGTTGACTACGAAGCCCGGCGAATCGCTGCATGATACCACAACCTTCCCCAGCTTCTCGCCGAAAGCTTTAGCCGCCTCGAAAGCAGCGTCTGAGGTGGCCACAGTCTTAACGACCTCAACAAGCTTCATAACCGGCACTGGATTGAAAAAATGTAAACCGCAGAACTTATCGGCGCGGTTAGTCGATGCTCCCATTTCCGTTATCGATAACGACGAAGTATTGGAAGCGAAGATCGCGTCTTTTTTAGCAATAGAATCGAGCTCTTTGTAAAGCTTAATCTTCTCCCCGAGATTTTCGATTATAGCCTCGACGATTATATCACAGTCAGCCAGATCATTAACGCTGGTTGTCCCTTTGATTTTATCCAGGACTGCTTTTTTACCCGTCTCGTCAAGCTTGCCTTTGCTGACCGCGCGAGAAAGAGACTTATCGATTCGACCCATTCCCTTTTTCAAAAAATTATCATTTACCTCGCGAATAATAACATCCATACCGGCCTTGGACGCTATTTCGGCTATACCTGAGCCCATAAGCCCGCATCCGCAAATACCAACTTTCTTAATCTCCATTACCACTCCTTGTTTTGTTTCAATAATTTATAAACTTACATTCTTTCCATGACCTTTAGTTTTCCAAATGTCACAAACATGAGTAAAACTTAAAAAATTTCTTCATCTAATCTTTCTTGAATGATCGATATTGTGAAGCAGATTTTATTATTGTCTGCATACCCTCCATTGGACAGATTTAATCATCTACAATTGCCTGACCATCAAAGTAGGATACGAAATTCGTTTGCTGATATCAAGTGTTTAGACGAATTTTTATTGACCTTTGTTGTAAATGGAAATCATGGGATTTCCTTTACGCCAGTACTTTTTATCAACAATTATATCTATTAAAATAAAGGCTAAAAGGTAATAATGGATCTGAGTCCTTCGCCTTTTCTCAGTAGATCAAATGCATCATTGATTTTATCTAATGGAAATCTGCCTGTTACCAGTTCCTTAACCTTGATTTTTCCCACACGGCAGAGTTCAATCAGTTTGGGGTAATCGACTGGCCGGCAGCCTAACGAGCCGACAATCTCCATCTCGCGAAACATTATCCTGCCGGCATTCAATGAAATATCTTTATGAGTATAACCCAGTACGACCAACCGTCCCCCGATTCTGAGTGAGTTGAAAGCGGTTTCGATTGTTGCTGGATTTCCAATGGCCTCAATGGCAATATCTGCGCCGCCGCCGGTCATCTTCTTAACGGTCTTGGTCCATTTTTCATCTTCTTTAGGATTGATTGTGACATCAGCGCCCAGCTTTTTTGCCCACTCAAGCTTTTCCGGCGAAATGTCAACCGCAATAACCGACCCGCCGACGGCCGCGGCTACCTGGACTATGTTTATCCCGATACCACCGCAACCCAATACTACCACTGAATCGCCGGGTTTTACCTCGGCGCGGTTCTTGACAGCATGAAAAGGCGTTGAGATGGCATCGGCTATGATTGAACCTTCCTCAAGAGGAATCTCTTCCGGAAGATGAAAAGTATCCTTAGCCGGAGCCAGCAGGTATTCTGCGTAAGCGCCGTCGATATTGTTGCCGAACATAACCATCGATACACATATATTTTCCCTGCCGGTACGGCAGAAATCGCACCGACCGCAGGTTAAAACCGCAGGTAATAAAATCCTGTCGCCTTCTTTGAAACCGCCGACTCCCTCGCCAATGGCGGCAACAGTTCCGGATGGTTCATGGCCCAGGATAAGCGGCGGCTTTTTAAATGTCGGCACTCCGTGGTCTATATAGTGTAAGTCGGTATGACAGACTCCACAGGCCGAGGTTTTAATTAAGAGCTGACCGGGAGCCGGCTCTGGCGTCGGGACCTCTTCAATTTTTAATGGCTGGTTTGGACCATAAAATACAGCGGCTTTCATCATAATCTCCTTTCCCTCATATCAATCTTTAATATTACTGTTGTTTTCTAAAGACAGCTAATCAATATTATCATACAGTTCATCCACTATTTTCGCATCAGTTTTCCGGGTGAAAATCATAACCGTTTCATCGCTTTCGTCATCAAAGCAGACGCTGCAGCCATCATTAACCAGCTCTCTTGCCGGAATTGTCATCACCTCGAAGCCAAGTTTCCGGTAATTATCGACAGCTTCCCGCAGTCTTGCGCCCGAGGCTGAAAACTGCTTCTGCCATCCCTTGGAACTCAATTTATTTAATAAATCATCAGCCATTAAAAAAGATCGTCATTGAGTTCGCCGCCCGATGGGAGTTCGCCATGTTCCTGAAGATACTGCTGTATCAGTTCACTTTCGCGTTTAGTATACATAGGGTCTTCCTCATAGATAAAATAAACAACATCTCCGGGATTTTCAAGACATTCTGACAAGTCTTTTTTGATATTGGCTGTTCCTGTAATTTGAATCACCTTCTTTTCGGAGTTTAGAAGTTGAAATACGCCTTCTGTTTCGGTGATAGAATCCACAGTTTCTTTTTTCAGTGGCAGCCACTTTTCCGGAGGCAAAATGTCTGGTGTAATCATCTGGCGAAGATGACACTGCAAGCATCGCCGGGCTTCCGCTGTTGCCGCTTCCTCTTTGAAAGTCTCTTCAATCAGTCCGAATCCCAACTTGCGTTTTTCGGGTTTAGAAATCTTTGCAGTATGTCTGCTTTTTACAAACGATTCAGCGGTATAGTCTATTTTGGGACCGTCAAGTTCCTCAAACTTATAAATAATCTCATCAATACCGCTTCCGCCGAGGTGCTTGTCGATAGCATCGGCGGCTTTACGTCCATCGGCTATGGCCTCGACAACAGATGAAGGACCGCGAATCACATCACCGGCGGCAAAAACATCACCGATGCCGAGAGCATAGTTTTCATCAACCTTTAATATATTACCAGTAATTCCCGTTAAGCTTACAATATGATGAAGGAGTTCACTATCGATTTCCTGGCCAATAGTAATAATCACATGATCGGCTTGTATATGGTGCATTTCTTCATCATTGTATTCAGGAGAAAACCGGCCATGTTCGTCAAACACCCTCGTACAGCGCTTTAAATCGACACCCGCTACTTTGCCTTTCTGGCCGGTAAAACATTTTGGTCCCCAGGATGGATTTATCTTGATGCTTTCTTCTTCAGCCTGCCTAATTTCCCAGTCATGAGCGGGCATCTCATCACGCGATTCCAAGCATACGAGTTGAACAGTTTTTGCCCCAAGCCGTACCGCTGTCATGGCGGCATCAACAGCAACATTCCCACCGCCAATGACTACAACATTGCCATCCAGTTTCGGTTTATAGGGCAGTTTTGCTGATTTTAAAAATTCCAGACCGAGAGTAATTCCATCGAGATTTGAATTTTCTACAGGCAGACTTATACTTTCAGATATCCCCGTGGCAACCAGAATTGCATTGAAGCCCTGAGATTTTAGTTCAGGGATTCCAAAATTATCGCTGATTGGGGAATTCAGATGAAAATCGATGCTTAGCTTATTAAGAGATTCCAATTCTCGTTCCACAGCATCCTCTGGCAATCTGTAATCAGGGATGCCCTGACTGAGCATGCCCCCCGGCTTACCGGTGCTGTCGAACAGTTCAACCTGATGACCCATAATACTAAGATAATATGCCGCTGTTAAGCCGGTTGGACCAGCGCCAATGACAGCGATCTTTTTTCCGGTATCCGGCTGTTTTTCCGGCAGTTGAATATCATCAATCGATACTTCATCGGCGACGAAACGTTTAAGGGCACAGATAGACACCGGCTGGTCGATTTCTTTTCTGCGGCAGACATCCTCGCATGGATGAAAACAGACGTATCCCAGGATACCGGGAAAAGGCACATAGAAGCGAATGAGATTAAGCGCATCACGATAACGACCGAGAGCGATCAACTTTATATAGCGCGGGATATCAATGCCCGCCGGACAATTACCTACACATGGCAAGGGGGCATCTTTTTTGATTGCCAGTATGCCTTCTTTATCTGTCAATGCTCCGGTAGGGCAAATCTCCACGCAGGCGCCGCAAAACCGGCACTCAGCTTCTTTAAGTCCCGGGCCATTAATCGTCCCTACCCACGAACGACCGTTCTTCCAGACAGCTCCGATGGCATTGACGCCCCTTACATCACGACAAACCCGTACGCATCTTAGACAGCCTATACAAAGATTGTAATCGCGATCGAAAAGCGGATCATCTTTAATTACAGGAAGATGCTTGGGAATATATTTTGAAGTATCGCCTGGAATGCCTATGTAATCACAGACTTTTTCAAAATGGCAGTGTCCAAGAAGCTTACAGCACCTTTCATTTTCAGGCACGTTAGTTGAGCAATCTGTCCGACTGCAGCCCTCTTTCTGGGCGCATGTCAGGCAGGCATGCGGATGATCAGCCAGAATTCCGGCAAGAGCCTGTTGCCTGTTTTGAATTACCTTATCGGTATCCGTTTTGACAATCATCCCATCCTCGACAGGCGTAATACAGGATTTTACCGGCTCGGGATTTCCATTAATTTCAACGAGACACAGACTGCAATGAGCGTCTTCTCCAGCTTTTTCACCCGGTTTTTCACCGACGATTTTTTTGTCACCCTGAAAAATGTAATCTGCCCAGGTTGTTTCACGAGCAGCCGGCAAGTCTGCATGATAACACAAACGCGGTATATAAATACCCGCCGAGTCGGCCGCTTCGAGTATAGTTTTACCCTCGGAACACTCGATTGTTTGTCCGTCAATTTTAAGAGTCAACATCGCAATAGCGCTCCCGATAACTACCGTTTTGCCAGTATAGTTTTAAAGTTATTCAACTGCTCTGCTAATCTGAAAAATGATTTCCGCGTTACCATGAATGCGTAATAGCCCCTGGCGTACAGGCCTCAACGCATGGTAATGGCGGCCGATCGGATACCGGTTTACAGGCACTGCAGTCGTATTTCACTTTTTTACGGTGTTCCTCTTTAATAGCGGCAACTTTATCATCGTAATCATCCACAATGATTTCAAACATGCCCACAGGGCAGGCATCCACACACCCATGATGAGAACATTCGATACAGAGGTCGGTATCGATCGTGATAAAAAATTCGCCGCTGCCGTCTAAATATCCGTAATTAGCTTTCATTTGGCCTTCATCCTCTGTTTTTCTATCAGTGTTTTGCCGAACAGAGCGGCGCCAAGCGCCCCGGCGATCTGGGTATCGTAGTTTGATTTCAAAGACGTGAGATTCAATTCCTTTTCGAGTCTTTTTATTACGCCGATATTTTTGGCGATGCCGCCGGTAATAGCGAAATCCTTTTCCACACCGACACGTTCCAAAAGAGTGACTACCCGATGAGCCATAGCCGAACAATAGGCGGCCAGCACTTTCTTCTTTGACCATCCTTCCCTGAGCAGAGATGTGGCTTCAGATTTAGCAAACACCACGCAGGTTGATGATACCGGCGGCGGCTCCTCCTCAACATCAAGCGATTGTTCGCCGACATCTTCAATAGAAACAGCCAGCAGATCGGCGAAAACTTCCATGCCCCGACCGGTTCCGGCGGCACACTTATCATTCATCAAAAAATTTGACACCTTTCCGCGTTCATCACAGCGAATAGCTTTGCAGTCCTGACCTCCCATATCGAGGATAGTCCGGACAGTTGAGCCATACATCATGTTGCCGCCGCGAGCATGGCAGGCGATTTCGGTTATGGCCCGGTTAGAGAAAGGTACATTAACCCGGCCGTAACCAGTCCCAACAATATAATGAATGTCGTCCAGAGTCATGCCGGTATCTTCCAACGCCCAGCTCATGGCCTTACGGGCGCTGTCGGGGCTGTCGGAGCCGGTGCGCATGTTTGAATATGCGTACAGCTCGCCATCAAGCATTATCACAACCTGTGAGCTGACTGAACCAACATCCACGCCGGCAGTGATTGTCTCGACTCCTTTCCAGTCTTTGGCTTCATCATGCCAGTTGTATTCTTTCCAGCGCCAGAATTCTTTTTTCTCCTCAGTCATTTTTATTCCTTTCAGCCGCGACAATTGCCGCTCCCAGAGCGCCAGTATACTCAGCGTTTTCCGGGATAATAACTGTAGTTTCCAGCCCGCGATTTAAAGAATCTACAAACCCGGGATTATAGGAAACGCCGCCAATAAGAGCTACGTCATTATTGATGCCCACTCGCCGCACCATAGATACTATCCGGCTGGCAATAGCGTCGTGAACCGCCCGCGCAATATCAGCTTTAGGCGTTTTGGCATGCACCAGCGAAACAACCTCGCTCTCGGCAAATACAGCGCATTGGGCGTTCATCGGAATCGACTTACTGGATGTAAGAGAAATTCTCCCGAACTCATCAAGCGGCACTTCCAGCGCTCTTGACATTGCTTCGGTAAAAGAGCCGGCGCCGGCGGCGCATTTTTCGTTTATCGCAAAATCTTCTACTTTGCCCTGCTCGTTGCATTTTACAGCCCGGCCCTCCTCGGCGCCCACTTCGATAATAGTGCGCACAGATGGATGAGAATGTGTCACTCCTCTGGCGGCGGCGCCTACTTCTGTAATAGAATCCTGAGCAAAAGGCGCTGCTTTTCTTCCGGCACCTGTGGCGAAAATAGCATTTACATCTTCCTTGCTTAAACGTGATTCAGAAAGAGCCTTGCTGAAAGCCTTCTCGGCGGCTTCTACAGGCTCGAATCCGGCCATCTCCTGAGCTTTTGCCATGATCTCGCCATCTTTTAGTAACAATACTTTGATAAATTTCGCCCCCATATCAATTCCGGCGGTAATCATTCTACCTCCTTTAAATAATCTCGTTTATTGTCATGAAGCTGCTTCTATCAGACGGTCATCATTTGCAATCCCAGTGTTTCCATAAAGGAATCGATTCTGGTCATGACCTGTTTTTCATCAAATTCCCGTTCATCTCCCATGTTGCCCTCAAATGTCATAATCGGCGTTCCGGTTTTGGCGATACCCAGGCGGTTTTCCATGATACCGCAGGTGAGTCCCTCACAGCCGCGGTTTAGGTGAAGCATGACTCCATCCAGTTTCCACTGTTTGACTATCTGAAGCATCATTTCGGTTTTAAGGTCGGGGTCATAGAAATGCTGCCACTCCGGTTTGGACAGGTTCCAATCAGCCAGTATCCTCAACGCCTGATCGCGGTTGGTGATCTTTTCACCTTTCTGCATCGGGGTGGTTCTTGGACCCCAGGCGCCATCCGGTTTTGTTTCCCAGATGCCGATAAGGCCAAAGGTGTAAAGCGACCCGATTGATATTGCGCCATATTTTTCAAGATAACGGAATACTTTTAAAAATCCCCATGGCGGCTGTGTATCAGACATTAGGCGGCACTTCTCATTGGGCAGGGCGGCGATATTGTTTTCCACCCGGTATTTGACCTCATCACGGAGTTCTTCATAGAAGTCTGCTACCTCTTTTTTATGTTTGGCCAGGGTGCCATGAACATAAAGCGAATACATCGTTTTTTCATCAAGCGGCGCCGGTTTAGCCATATTAAGACAGCAGATCTCCGCCCAGGTTGATGTTGACCGGCACTCATTCTCAACAGCCTCAATCAAAAGCTCGTCCTGGTACTTGCGGCCGGTGGTCTTTTCCATCCACTCAATCGCTTCATGCAACTGGTTGACTACAAACATCAGCCTGTTTTCATCGAGCTCATTGTAAGGTCCGACCGATACATCGACGCAGAAATAAGGTGTCTTTTTGTATTCAGCCACATGCTGATACCATTTGGCATGACTGCAGCAGATATGATCCTGGTAACAGAAATCGGGTTCAGGATATTCGCCGCCAAAGGCAAATTTATTGAGATACATCGAGCCCCAATAATTTCGCATGTAGCTGCACAGGTCGCGGGCCCAGCCTTTAGCTTCTGTAGCTTCCATACATTCTAAAGAGAATTTTTTATCGAAAGCTATTGAAGCGCCATAAGGTTCGCCGGTGATATTATAAACATCACGACCAAGTCCGGCTGGAACGGCATCCAGAGCCCAGGCGCCGCCGGTCCAGCGGATACCGCCTTTCTTGTGCGCCTCCTGGTAATCCTTATAATATTTGAGCCGGAGTTCTTTGGCCTTATTCCAGCATTTCAACGGCTCGGTTTTATATTCAGCCATATTTTCTCCTATCTCTTAAGGTCAGTTAAAACAGTTCCTCTTCGCTCAACATCTCCAAAAACGCCTCAACCCTGACCCGCATCGGCCCAAGCGGCACAGTCACATCAAACTCGAGGAACAACGTCGGAAAGCCATTTTCCTTAAGATATTCTGATAAAATCGGAATGTCGTTCTCATGGGGATCGCAGAATTTTTGCTGAATAATGATAACGCCGTCAATATTGAAATCCTTTGCCATTTGAAGAATATGCGGAAATCTTGTGCGCTCTTCCCAGTCTTTGGAGGGACAGGCGGGACGGTCTATATATCTGTCGGCTAAATCCTGAAGGATATCGCCGTTCTCAAACTTTGTTTCGTTCCAGAAATAACGCGTTCCCGTACAATGGTCGTCACAAATAATAGTAGCTCCGACTGATTCAACCATTTTTATAAATTTGGTATCGTCATTCTCGGAACCGACTATCATAAGACGAGAACCGGTTTCTCGGTCGAGTGTACGGGATTTCAGCTCGGGCAGGATGCGTTTCAGCTCGGCGTTGTGATCTTTCTTATCGACAAGGAACGACGAAACCACCATGACCATTGCCTCTGATCCGGTAACCGATGGATTGGGGTCCTTGCGCAAGTCGTAAACCTCATGCATAAGCCGGCGGTTTTCGTTGTGAAGTTCTGCCGACTCTCTGAGCGCTTCATTGCTGATTCGTTTGCCTGTCCATTCCTCAAGCGACTTAATATACCTTTCATATTCACCTTTGAGGTAAGGACGGGCATGTCTGGTCTGAACCTTACTGGGCATTGGCAGGTAATAGGCGTAATCGACCGGCACATGGTTTTCCCATGAGGTGAACGACTGCCTCAGGTGAAGACATGACTGGGCGATTGTGATACCCTTCATGTAATCGCAACGTCCTTTTAATCCCTGCGCCAGGACGTCACGGCAAAACGGGCAGAACATGCCGAAAATGTGCGGCTCGGTGACATCCTGCGGTTCATGCGAACCGAGCAGGCGCACCGGCAAAAGCCCGGCGGCATAAATTATCTCCTCGGGGACATAACTGCAGAAACAACCGACTACATCGCTGTTGTTTTTAGCAATCCAGTCCCGGGCATAATCGTGCCTTTTCTCATACCATTCGAAAAATTGTTTAAACATAAGCCTCCTACAGCGCTTAAGTTGCTTTTATACCATTTAAAAATATCGTTAACAGTTGGTCTCTTAATTTCGTTATATCAGGATTTTCCTTGGGGTTATACCACATATATATCCAGTTTAACGACCCGAATAGGAATAACGTCGCCAGGTTGACATCATAAAGACCCGGCTTTTTTATTATCTCTGCAACAACAGACCTGACCAGTATGAAATATTCTCTTCGTATTTTCAGGATTTTTTTGTAATAAGCTCCCGACAGCGATCCTATTTCATGCACACACACCTTGAGGTCATCCATGTTGTTGATAAAGAAATTGAAATGATTTTCGATGACCGCTTTCAATTTATCCTCAGGCGTACCGGCTGTTTCGAGCCTTTCTTTAAGGGTTTCAACCAGAGTGGAGAAGGCATAGTCTTGCAGGGCAAAGAGCATTTCGTCCTTGCTGTTGAAATAGTAGTAGATGCCAGACAGCCCGATTCCGGCTTTGGCGGCCACCTTGCGGATGGAGGCGCCCTCGAAACCGTCCCGGGCGATTATTTTCGAGGCGGCTTTAAGTATCGAGGCTAACCGTTTTTCGTATCGCCTGTTGCGCCGGGTTACGGTTGATTTTAATTTAGCAGTCGGCATCTTCAGTCCTCTCCAGTCCGTAATAATATCGAACGTTCGTTCTAATAATAAATATATCGGCGGGTGATGTCAAGAAAATAATGAATTTCAAGGGGGTATTATGGGCCGGTGTTTGGTATATTACTTGACAAATGCATAAACTATTCTATCTTTAAACGTCTTGGATATAGATTAGAAAAGATTTAAAGATATTACTTGGGGTAAATAAAATGACATTGCTTGAAGAGATTAAAAATGATGCTGTAAATTCCTCCAGCGATCTTGGGGCATTGCTTAGAAAGTGCAAAGTACTAGCTGCTAGGCTTAATAGCAAACCATTAGAAGATTGGTTATTATGGGAATCTAATGGTTATCCCGATAATGTTGATGTTCCTGATTATCGAAAATGGCCCTTGGAACTAAAGGGACATTTTTCTGGACCTTTTGGGTCTGGATTAAGAAACGCTCCAATTCCTTGGATAAGTTTACCACCGGAAGCAAAAGAATTGCAAGATTATCACTGCAGGCAAAGTATTGCCAGTATCGAACAAACTGTCAAAGATGGTAAGGTTGACACATTACAAGTACCTACTGGCGACCTAAATGTAGTTTTAGGTATGAATGTATATGAAGGTCAAAATTGTTTACAGGCATGGGCTGAATTTGGCAAAGGGAATCTTGTTGAATTATTAAATGCCGTACGAAATAGGATTCTAGATTTTAGTCTAGCTATTTGGAAAGAGGAGCCCACTGCTGGTTCCAATATTAATGGCACCGGACCAGAAATCGAACCAGCTAGAGTTGAGCAAATCATCAATACTACAGTTTATGGCGGGGCAGTTAACGTTATAGGGTCATCTCAAGATTCTCAGTTTACTATTAATATAAAGCCTAATGATGTTGAATCGTTAGAAAATTTCTTGCGTGAAAAGGGAATACATGACCAAGATATTCATGAGCTAAGTAAAGCATTGAAAAAAGATACACCTCCGACTTCAAAAGATCAATTAGGCTCACATGTCTCAAAGTGGGTAGGTAATATGGTCAAAAAGGCTTCCGAAGGAAGTTGGAATATCGGTATTGGCGCAGCCGGTAATCTACTCGCAGAAGCAATTTCCAAATTTTATGGATTTTAAATATACACTGGAGTTCTATTAAAACCTTCGTCTATTAACATCACCTTCCAAATAGCAAAGTAGGACAGTCCGCCGTGGCGGATGACTCCTGCCGGTAGTTGGCAGTAAGTAGGTCGGCCTCCGACCAGCGGGAGAAGGCCGACAATTATATCGTGTCGGGTTTTTCCCTCCGGTCAGAACCCGACCTACTATACTTGTTCGGCTTTGATCGTATCGCACGCCATAAGTTAATCCAATCTGAATATATCACTGGCGGTCAAATTGCTTGACTATTTACATGACCTTTCTATTTTAATCTTGAATGGGTGATACAATTATGAGAATAGTCGGAGTTATATTAGCCGCGGGCGCCTCCTCGAGGATAGGCAAAAATAAGCTTTTGCTGCCTTTCAAGCATCATACTGTAATAGAGGAGGTAATATACCAGCTGTCGAAATCCGATGTTGATAATATCCTGCTTATTACCGGTTTTGAGAGCCGGCGCATTGAAAAACTGATTGACGATAACGCTGCCGACAGGATAAGAATTGTTTTTAATGATAAGTACCGTCTTGGCCGTGCCGAGTCGATTAAATGTGCTGTAAAGAGCGCCGGCCGTGATACTGATGCTTTATCGTTTATGGTGGCGGATAAGCCGACCGTTTCAAGCGGCCTGATAAACAGGGCGATTGATATGTATAAGCAAAAGTCGCCCGGAATTCTTTATATAAAAACGCCGACGGGTCGCGGACACCCCATAATATTTTCGAAAGAATTCTTTCCGGAACTAATGGTTCTTAACGGCGATACTGTGGGTGAAGAGTTAATCGCCGGGTATAAAGAGAAAGTGATCGAACTGGAAGATGATGAAATACAGGTTGATATCGATACGCAGGATGATTATAAATCTATATTAAAAAGAGTTGATAAGCGCAAATCTTAAACTGAGGACCTGCAAACACTATGGACATTTTCACAGAAATAACAAAAAAGAAAAGTGCCGGCGAGACGTTTGTCCTGGCTACAATAGTAAAAACCGCCGGTTCATCGCCCAGAGATGCCGGAGTTAAAATGCTGGTCTTTCCCGATGGCTCAATATCGGGAACTATTGGCGGCGGCTCTTTCGAGAAACTGGTCATCGAAGACTGCCTTGATATGATCAAAAATAACAGCCCGCATCTTCTAAAAACGTATCAGTTCTCGTCAAACGGACCCGAATCCACCGGTATGTATTGCGGCGGCGAAGCGGATGTTTTCATGGAGCTTTCCGGCAGGCCGGACAGGCTGTTTATTTTCGGCGGCGGACATGTAGGGCAGGCGCTGGTTAAAGCAGCCGCCGGATTAAATTTTAAAATAGCCGTAATCGACGACCGTCAGGATATATTAAACCAATACAACGCCCCGGTTGAGACCGTTCTTACCGACCCTGATTTTAATGATAATTTCCCGGCGTTGGATTGTGACAGTTATGTTGTCATAGTTACACACGGTCATAAAGGCGACAGGTCAGTTCTTGAAAAGGTGATAGGTCAAAATTGTGCGTATGTCGGCATGATAGGTTCAAAGGCCAAGATTGCCAGGATCTTTGAGGAGTTAAAAAAATCCGGGATCAAAGAATCTCTTTTAAAGAAAGTACATTCCCCCATTGGTCTTGATATCGGCGCTGAAAGTCCTTATGAGATTGCAATCTCCATAGCCGCCGAGTTGATAGCTGTAAAAAGAAAAACCTCTACGAGTAAAGATTGACCGGTCAATTTGTCGAAAACAGAGCGGTAATCAGAGGCGCCGGCGAAATGGCCTCGGGCGTTATAAGACGTCTTTTTATGGCAGGTTTTGAGGTGGTTGCCCTGGAGCAAGAATCACCCAACTGCATCAGGAGGACTGTATGTTATGCAGAGGCGGTTTATCAAGAAAAGGTCACGATCGAGAGAGTAACCGCCAGGCTGGCAAAATCGTTTGATGCCGCTCTAAATATAATCGACGAAAACTGTGTTCCTGTGCTGATTGATCCTGATGCTGGGCTGCTTACAAGCTTCAAGCCCCTATCTCTTATTGACGCCCGGATGTTAAAAAAGGAAAATGATACCCGGCTGGATATGGCGCCTGTTGTTATCGGTCTTGGTCCCGGCTTTACGGCAGGGAAAAATTGCCATGCGGTTGTTGAAACAAACCGCGGATTTAATCTGGGACGAGTCATTTATCAAGGAACTCCCCAGGTCTACACAGGCATACCTTCGGCTGTGGACGGCTATGCCAAGGAACGAGTATGGCGGTCTCCGGCTGACGGTATTCTAAAGACATATTGCAGTATCGGCGATAATATAACGGCGGGAGAAGTTGTTGCCGAGGTTTCCGGCAGTCAGGTTGTTAGTCAAATTGGCGGAGTAATAAGAGGATTGGCCCGTGACGGTTTGAAGGTGAATAAAGACGATAAAATCGGGGATGTCGATCCACGGGGCATTAAGGAATATTGCTTTAAAATGTCGGATAAAGCCAATGCTGTTGCCGGCGGTGTCTTAGAAGCTATTTTTTCAATGAAAAATGCGCTGAATATGAAATAATTCAAGGCTCTTTCGGAATACCTGCCAGGCGCTAATGATACCAGATACTGTGGCAGATTCATCGTTGAATCCAATCGTTGAAAACATAAACGCCTGCTTTTTTGCCCTTACCGTTAAATATTCTTGCTCCTGCAAACCTTTTTACTTAAGTTCACGGCGGAAATAGAAATAAACCGGAGGTAAATTAAATGACTTCGAGTCTTGACGGAATATTCAGACCAAAATCAATCGCTGTAATAGGGGCATCAACAAAAAAAGGAACCATAGGCCGGGAGATTCTTCATAACCTTATTGAATCCGAATTCAACGGCAAGGTGTTTCCTGTAAATCCGAAAGCCGGTGTAATCCACTCAATAAAATGTTATTCAACTATTCTTGATGTACCCGATGCGGTAGACCTTGCGATAATTATTGTCCCCCGTGATTATGTTAAAACGATAATGGAGCAATGCGGTGAAAAAGGGGTAAAAGGGGTTGTGGTAATAACCTCCGGCTTTAAAGAGACCGGCGAGGAAGGCGCAGAGAAAGAATTGGAATTGCTGGAGGTTGCCAGAAAATATAACATGCGTATGGTCGGCCCTAATTGCTTTGGCGTGTTGAATACTGACCCGAATGTTTCAATGAACGCTACTTTCTCAAAGACCAAGCCGCTATTTGGAAAAGTAGGCTTTACGTCGCAATCGGGCGCATTGGGCGAGGCTATTTTAGATTATGCCAATCAGATAAAACTCGGGTTCTCGATGTTTGTATCTGTTGGAAACAAAGCGGATATTTCAGGCAACGACCTTCTGCGTTACTGGCAGAATGACCCGAACACCGAAATCATTCTTCTTTATCTGGAAAATTTCGGAGATCCCCGACAATTTACCCGGATTGCCCGAGGCATCACTCGCAAGAAACCCATTATAGCAGTAAAAGCGGGTCGGACTGCTGCCGGCGCCAAAGCGATCAGTTCACATACTGGAGTTCTTGCTGCTTTGGATGTTGGTACGGAGGCATTATTCAACCAGTGCGGCGTTCTTAGAGTGTCTTCTGTGGATGAGCTTTTTGATGTTGCCCTGGCGTTGTCCAATCAGGAATTGCCCAAAGGCGACAGAATTGCGGTTATCACAAATGCCGGCGGGCCGGGAATCCTGGCTACCGACGCTATTGTGAGTCTGGGCATGAAAATGGCTGCATTCGAGGATAAAACTCTTAAATATCTTAAAAAGAACCTGCCTGCCGTAGCCGCTACCACCAATCCTGTTGATGTAATCGCTTCCGGCGGTCCGGATGCTTACCGGGCGGCAATGGATGCGGTCCTGTCGGATAAAAACGTCGATGGAGTAATCGTTATTTTTGTTCCGCCTATCGTTGTTGATCACAGGTCTGTAATAAAAGCCATCGTCGAAATGATCGAAAAGCATAAGAACAATAAGACTGTGCTGGGTTGTTTTATGAGCGTTCCCGATATTATAGCCGGTTCGGAGGAGATGGCTAAACATAAAATACCGATCTACACTTTCCCCGAATCAGCGGCCAAGGCGATGTCGGCAATGGTTCGTTATCACAGGTGGACCCAAAGGCCCGAGGGGAAAAGTGTAAAATTTCAAGTTAAAGATAATAAAGTTCAAAAAATCGTCGATGCTGCAGTTAAGGCCAAACGGAAAATGATAGTCGGCGAAGAGGCGCTTGATATACTTGACGCTTACGGAATCAATGCCGCCAAATCTAAGAAAGCAAAGACCCCGCCGGATTTGAAAAAAGCCGTTGCAAAACTGAAATACCCTCTGGTTATGAAAATAGACGATCCGAATATTACCCATAAGACCGACGTTGGCGGTGTAATAGCAGACCTTCGCAGTCAGGCGGAAATAGCTGAAGCATTCAAGACTATGAAAAAGAATTTCACCAAGCCCAAAAAAAGTTTTGCCGGCGTGATCATTCAGGAAATGGTCAAAGGCGGCGTGGAAATTATAATGGGGATGAACCATGATCCGTCTTTTGGCCCGATAATGATGTTTGGCATAGGCGGCATATATGTCGAGGTTATGAAAGATGTAGCCTTTAAAATACATCCGCTAACCGACTACGATGCCGATGAAATGATCAAATCGATAAAAGGATATCCCTTATTAACGGGTTTCCGCGGAGCACCGGCAGTCAATCTTGATGTTGTTAGGGAAAATATTTTGAGGCTGTCTCAACTGGTTACCGATTTCCCGATCTTTGAATCTTTGGATGTTAACCCGTTTATCGCAACCTCAAAAGCAGAAAAATCCAAAGCAGTCGATGCCCGGTTTGTTTTGAGTTTAGAATGATATTTTTGCAGCCAAGTCGGGGATCCTACAGATCCGAAGGATCCACACGGTTTGTAACCTTAATAATCTTACACTGCAAGAAAATGATCTGCTAATCGCAAATTGACTTCAATTTCTCCTTGCGGTTAATTTTCAATACTGTTATTATTTATGAAATTTATAAGCTGGATACTAAAGCCAGCCAGAATTTTAATAATTCCCGGTTTAATCTGTTGTAATCGGCTAAACTTGGTGTAAGCAATAAATGAGTTTTTAAATAACATATAACAGAAAATGAGGGAGAACATGAATTATTTTGAACCCAAAACTCCAGAAGAGTATGATTTTAAAGAGGTCATTTACGAAAAGAAAGACTGGGTGGCTCGTATCACCATAAACCGGCCTAAGTTTTACAATGCGTACAGCACCCCATGTTTAAAAGAGCTGATAACAGCTTTCACCGACGCTAAGTGGGATGATAATGTTGGAGTCGTAATTTTTACCGGCGCCGGCGATAAGGCGTTCTGTACCGGCGGCGATGTCAAAGAGTATGCCGCCTACTACACCCAGAAGCCACGTGACTATTTTAAGTATATGGGAATTTTCGCGGGTTATATCGAGTCGATTCTCAAGTGCGGCAAGCCGGTCATCTGCCGTCTAAACGGCATGGCTATCGGCGGCGGCAATGAATCACACATGGCCTGCGACCTCTCGATTATGGCCGATGACACTTATATCGGTCAGATCGGCACCAATGTTGGTTCAGTAGCCTGTGGCGGCGCAACTCAATGGCTGCCAATATTTGTCGGCGATAGGCGAGCCAGGGAGATACTTTACCTTAATGAAAAAATAACCGCTGGTAAAGCGTTGGAATGGGGTCTTGTCAACCTGGTCGTGCCCCGCAACAAACTTGATGATGCCTGTAACGAAATGGCTCAGAAATTACTGAACAAGTTTCCGGAGTGTATGCGCTATACTAAAAGCCAGGTCAACTATTGGAAAGAGCAGGTCTGGTTTGCCACAGTCGGTCATGCCAGCGACTGGCTGGCTTTGCATTTTGTCTCATGGGAGCCGAACGAAGGTATGCAGTCATTTGTCGAAAAACGTAAAGCCGATTATATGGGGCTGCGCAAGCTTGCGGCAGAAGGCGGTTCGTCCGAGTTCAAATATGGTCCGTATAAGCATACCTGCAAAGCCTGCGGCGCTACTCAGCTGCCCGGCCTGCATAAGTTCTGCGGCATGTGCGGCGCCAGATTGGAATAGCAAATGCCAAAAAAACAATCAGGCTGGTGGAATGATTTTTTCCCGGCTTTTCGATCAGCTTTTGATATGATTCCTCAAAGGGTTTCTAATGCCGAGTCACGGTATATTATCAAGAAGCTTGGCCTGAAACCCGGTAGTAAATTTCTCGATTGCCCCTGCGGTATCGGCAGGATCTCGATTCCTCTGGCTAAGAGGGACATCAAAGTTACCGGAGTGGATATCACCGAATCATACCTGGATGAGCTTGATAAAAAGTCAAATAAGAATAAATTGGGAATAAAAGCGGTTCATTGTGATATGAGACGAATCGATTTCGACTCGAAGTTCGATGCGGCCGGTAATCTCTGGACATCATTCGGTTTTTTCGACAAAGAATCGGACAATCTGCTTGTTTTAAAAAAAATGTATAAAGCCCTCAAACCCGGTGGAAAATTCATGCTTCATATTATAAACCGCGATTGGATTATGGCAAATTATTCATCCAACGGCTGGTTTGAGGTAAAAGGCGCAATAATTGCCGAAAAACGGAAGTTCGATTACAGCAAATCGATCAATTACAGCGTCTGGCATTTTATCAAGAACGGTAAAGAACGGGTTTTTGAGATAAACCTCAGGATGTATTCCTTTCATGAATTAATTGCCATGTTTAAGTCTGTTGGCTTCACCAATATTGAAGGTTACGGTTCGCTGAAAGATGAACCTGTCAGCCGTGATAAGCAGATGATGTTCATAATCGGCGCCAAACCGAAGAGGAGATAATATGTTCGATTTAAAAGGCAAAGCCGCTATTGTAACCGGTTCATCTCTGGGGATCGGTTCCGCCACCGCGTTATACCTTGCTGAGTGCGGCGCAGATGTGGCGGTCAATTATCGCACTCACGATGCCGAGGCAAACGCTTTAGGATCTAAGATAGAAAAGCTCGGATGCCGGGCAATGGTAGTTCAATGTGATGTCGCCTCGTTTGAGGATGCCAGCAAGATGGTCAATGAAGTTATCGCCAGGTTCGGCCGCCTGGACATACTGGTTAATAATGCCGGTATCAACCGTGACGGCGTTATCTGGAAGATGACCGAACAAATGTGGGATTCGGTGCTCAATACTGACCTCAAAGGGTATTTCAATTTCATCCGGGCCACCGCTCCTCATTTTCGTGAACAGAAATCGGGTAAAATCGTCAACGTGACATCTATAAATGGCCTGCGAGGCAAATTCGGGCAGGCCAACTATTCAGCGGCCAAAGCCGGAATCGTCGGGCTTACCAAGGCGGTAGCCCGGGAACTGGGAAAGTACTCTGTCAATGTCAATGCTATTGCGCCGGGAATGATACTGACTGATATGATGGCTGGACTGCCTGAGGATGTCAAGCAGAAAGCGGTCGATGAGACCGTTCTGGGACGGTTGGGAACGCCGGAAGAAGTGGCCTCTGTCGCGGCGTTTTTATGCAGCGATGAGGCGAGTCATGTAACCGGTGAAGTTATCAAGATTGACGGCGGACAGTATATTTAGTCTCTCTCATATATAATTGTAGGCGGTCGGCACGTAGTGTCCATTGGATTTATCTGGCCGCAACCCTGTCGGGGACAAGTCCTACAGGTCTGTAGGACTCCCAACCTATTTCCAGTATCCCCGATAAAACTTATACATCGCCACCCCGGCGGCGACTGCTGCATTGAGTGATTCCACTTTCTTCGACTGTTCGATTTTAAACCTGTAATCGGCTTTGGCTTCGATAGCCGGGCTGACGCCGGAAGTTTCTCCGCCAAAAACCAGCGCCGGCCTTTTAATACGGGGCGCTTTCGACAGCCATTTTTTTGCCTTGCCGGAAAAAGTGACAATATTAAACTGATCGCCAAACAATTTTAAAAACTCTGCTGGTTTGCCAATATCAACAACTGGGAGCGTGAATATTCCGCCCTGGGTTGATCGAACTGTTTTCGGGTTGTATATCTCGGCGCAATTGCCCACACAGGCAACCAGGTCATAATCGAAAGCGGCGGCAGTGCGGATAATTGTACCGAGATTGCCCGGATCGGAGATGTTGTCGGCAACAACGATCTGTCTGGCTTTCTTGATAAGGCTGCGTATATCTTTCTTGAAATCCTTGATTTTTACAACAGCCAGTATCCCCTGGGGAGTTTTCGAGGGAGACAGTCTATCGAATTTTGTCGAATTGGTAATGGCAACGAGTTGTTCCGGCAGAGTGAGCGTTTCGATAAAGTCACGATTTTCGTACCTGATGATGATTTTCTTTATCTTCCAGTCAGAATTAACAGATTCCTGCACAAGGTGAGGACCATCGGCAATAAACAAACCGCGTTCACGTCGGTATTTTTTCTGTTTAAGCGAAGCGTACCGTTTTAATTGACTATTTGTCAATCCGGGTATATCATTTAATGATGTTTGCTTGATTTTCTGCCTCCTCTGCGATATAATTTCATCGGGAATGAATTGCTATGAAACGATTGATATTGGTTTTATCATTACTTACCATAATCTCCATCGGTCACACCTCTGACTCCACAATTATTATAGGACCGGATTACCGGTTTAATCAACCCAATTATGATAATAGTCCCTACCGTCGATTTCTTAAAAATGAAAACGGGGTAGCCCTGGCGCTTTCAGGAGGCGGAGCCCGCGGCTTTGCCCAGATTGGAGCGCTTGAGGTACTTAATGAAAACGACATCCCGATAAAGTTTGTCGCCGGAACGAGTATGGGGGCTATCCTGGGCGGGTTGTACTGCGCCGGTTATTCGCCCGAGGAACTTCACCGCCTGGCGCTCTCCGTTAACTGGCCTGACCTGTTCTCATCCGCTCCAATCAGGTCATCTATTCTGGTTTCCGCCAAGGGACGCCCCGAAAAGGCATTGGTTAAGATCGGATTAGAAAGATGGCGTCCGGTGGTACCGCGGGGCATAACCTCCGGACAAAAGTTGTCGACCTTACTGACCAAGCTCTGTTACCGGGGCGGTGTTAAGTCCACCATAAGTTTTGACTTGTTAAACCCGCCGTTCAGGGCTATAGCTGCCGACTTAGCCACCGGCGAGCTTGAAGTGATTTCAAACGGCGACCTGGCCGAGGCCATGAGAGCGTCAATGGCTTTCCCGATCGGTTTTACTCCTGTTGTTACTAATGGCCATCTTTTCGCAGACGGCGGTCTGCTTAATCCAATTCCTGTTGATTTGTGCTGGGAAATAGCCGGAGGTCCAGTAATAGCAATCAACACTACAGCGCCGTTGTTACCGGTTGAGAATGTCACCAATGCTATCGATATGGTCAACCAGTCAACCACGGTGATGTCGCTAAACAAGCTTAAAGAACAGCTTGGCCTGGCAGACGTTGTAATTACACCGGACATCGGCTTTCAAAAGACATTCGATTTCAAAAACATCGAAAAGGCAATCAACGCCGGCAGAATGGCTGCAATAGAGCAGTTGCCTTATATTCAGGAGGCTTTAAAAAAAGGGGAAACAGCCAGCGACCGCCGGTTTAAAATATCTGAGACTGAAATCACGGGGCTGAAATATATGCCAAAGACATTTTTCCTGACCACCCTGTATAGCGGCGATACGTTGACAGAATCTGAAATCAAAAACAACCTGGCGGTTATTCTAAGAAGCGGCTATATAATTAGCGCAAAGGCCGAGCTTCTAAAACAATCGGAGCATTACAGAATAAACTACATTCTTCAGGATAATCCCCGGATAAGCGGCTTCAGTTTTTCAGGTTTGACTCTGTTTTCGCCGCAAACTGTAATGAATAATATAAAATCAAACCCCGGGCAAGTTGCAAATTTAAATGCCCTCGCTTCCGACATCAAATGGATAGAAAAACTTTATACTGCCTCGGGCTACACATTGGCAAGCGTAGAATTTCCCCGGATCGACCAAAACGGTACTGTTTCGTTTTATATCAATGAGGGTAGAATCAATCATATCGGCGTCAAAGGCAACAGCCAAACCAGGGACTGGGTGATTATGCGTGATTTCCATCTTCATACAGGCGATATTTTCACTGTAGAAAAAGCCCAGCAAAGCCTTAATGACCTTTACGCAACCGGCCTTTTTAGTACAGTCAAGCTGACTGCCCTGCCCTGCAGTTCTGGCGTCGACCTGATAATTAAAGTCGAGGAGAAATCGTTTGATTATGTCCGGGCTGGCATCAGGTACGATAACGAATATAAAAGCGCCGGCTTTGTCGATCTGGTGGGAGATAATATCTTTGGCACCGGAAACGAGGTTTACCTGTCGGGGCAGTTCGGCGAAAAAAAGCGTGGAGGACTTTTTAATATCAAGGCCGATAGGATTTTCAAAACCTACCTGACATACCACCTTACTTTCAGCTACTCAATATTTGAGAGGAATCATTATATCGATCACGATTATTCGCATCACCTTGAGGAGGAAGCCACCGGTGTCGAATTTGAGATCGGCCAGCAGTTCCCGCGATTGGGCAAGCTGTCGGCAGCGCTCAATTTATCCCGCCATATAAACGATAACCCTGATGGTTCCAAACCGATTGACAAAACCCGGACCTCGCTGTCAATCCGTTCTTTGGTCGATACATTCAACTCGCTGCCGATTCCCGAATCGGGCAAACTTCATTATTTCGATCTTGAGTTCGCCAACGATGTACTGGGCGGCGAGATGGTCTACACCCGGTTTTATACCAGTATTGAGGCTTACTATCCGCTTTATGGCGGTTTGAATTTTCATCCCCGGGCAGAGCTTGGCTTTTTCAACAGAACGCCGCCATATTTCAGGCTGTTCAGCCTTGGCGGACGGAACTCATTCTACGGCCTGTATGAACATGAGCTCACCGGGGAAAAGATATTCAACGGCTCGATGGAGCTTCGTCAGCGGATTACCGGCTACCTGTATACCGCTGTCCGTTACGATTTCGGCGAGGTCTGGAACAAACTGCAGTCGATCCGATTCGATCAGCTTCAGCATGGTTTCGGCGGCTCGCTGATTTTAAAGACATTGATTGGTCCGGTAGGCATCGCCTATGGCCGGACAACAAAAGGCCAGCAGGCTGTTTATTTTTACGCCGGGTATGATTATTAAAATAAACGGGTAACAGTTCTTAGAAAAAACAGCCCAGCTTTTCTTTAAACAGACTTATTGGTGTCCGGGCTTTTTAAAAAGCAGGATGAATAGCTTGAAGATTATAAATATTAATAGAAATTATTCTTTTATGTTTCAAGGCGATAGAGTTCTGGCGTCATGTATGGTTGTTTTCAAAGATTATAGATTTTGTTTTTAGATACGAAAATTTATTATTTATGGAAAGACCGGACATTAATGAAACAAACTATTAATTGATTTATTATCAGAATACTTTTAGATTTCTAATATGATTATTGCATCGATTTCAAATGTTTCCAAATCGTACCCGTCAATATCTGTGCTGGATGACATCTGTCTGGCTGTTAAAAAAGGGGAGAAAATCGGCCTGGTCGGGGCAAATGGCTCAGGTAAGACCACATTGTTAGAGATTGTTTGCGGTTTGATAGATATCGATTCCGGATCAGTCGACATTATCAAGGGGACCAAGACCGAGTATCTGCCGCAGTCGTTTGACTATTCGCTTTCGGGGAAACAGGCGCTGGAAAACAGCCTGTTTGAATTTGTCAAAGAGGGATTTGGCGATCTGCTTACATTAAAAGAAGAAATTTCAAGACTTGAAAAGAAGATTGCCGATGGTCAGGCAATTACCATAGAGAAAAACCGTTACGGTGAGGCTCTTCACGCCTTCGAGTTTCGAAGCGGATATGGTATTGAGGCTAATATTGAAAAAATCACTGCCGGCCTTGGTTTCACAAAAGAAATGTTTGATATGCCGGTTGCCTCGTTATCGGGCGGCGAGAAAAACCGCGCCTTGCTGGCTCGTTTGCTGGTGGCAAATCCCGACGTGATGCTTTTAGATGAACCGACAAATCATCTCGATATCGAGGGTATCGAGTTTTTGGAAAATTATCTGAAAGCCTCACCGGCGGCCGCAGTCATTATATCGCACGACAGGAGGTTTTTAGACCGAACGATCGATAAAGTCTGGGAGATTTATGCCGCCAGAATAAAAACATACCCGGGCAATTATAGCGCTTATTTGCGGGCAAAACTAAAACAGGATGAACTGGAGCTGAAGGCATACACTCAACAGCAGGAGTTTATCAGGAAAACTAAAACGTTCATTGCCAAAAATATTGCCGGGCAGAAAACCAAACAGGCTCAGTCCCGCCGGAAGATGCTCGCCAGGTTGAAACGTCTCGATAAACCATCCTCAGCCCAGAAAATTATCGGGATTAGGTTTAACGATGTTAAAAGGTCGGATCGCATCGTCCGCTGTTTTAAGGATGTTGATTTCAATTATGAAACGAAACCTGTATTGAATGGCGTTGAATTCACTATCGAGCGAGGTGAAAAAATCGGCCTTATCGGCAGTAATGGATCGGGAAAGACAACCATCCTTGAACTAATCGCCGAAACCTATAAACCCGATCATGGTGAAATCATAATGGGAAAAAAAATTAATATCGGGTATTTTCGTCAATCCCGCAACGAGTTCAATCCTGAAGACAGGGTTATTGATATTATCGCCAGAGTTTTGCCTGATTCCACTGAAGGAAAACATCGCGACTATTTAGCGGGGTTTCTTTTTCAGGGTGAGGATGTCTTCAGGCCAATTGGCACGTTTTCCGGCGGTCAGCAAAGCCGTCTGGGGCTGGCGGTTCTCATGGCCAAACAGCCAAATTTCCTCATCCTTGATGAGCCAACCAACCATCTGGATATCCCCTCACGGGAGGCGTTGGAACGGGCTCTGGATGATTACAATGGAACATTATTAGTGGTCTCACATGACAGATACTTTTTAGACGATGTAGTTGATAAAATTTATGTTATCCAGGAAGGAGCAATTAAAACATACCTGGGCAACTATTCATATTATGAGTCTAAAAAACATGAAATGACGGCAACAACTGAAAAAATCGTTAAAACAAAAAAGGCAAAAACGTCAAAAGCAAAGATCAAAAGAATAAATCCTCAAATTATTCAGAAAATAAAGGATGAAATCGAAATTTCAGAAGCGAGATTGCAGGACACTTATAATGAAATCGAATCGGGAAAATATGTTTCCGATTGGGAAAAACTTCAAACCCTCCGGTACGAGCAGGAAAAGCTGGAAAAACGGCTTATTTTGATGTACGAAAAGCTGGAGGATATTTCATCTGATGAATAGCAGTTTAAGTCATAAATTAAGCATAATCCACATCCTTTTTTTATTTTTCATCCTTATTTATCTATTACTACCCAACAACGATCAGGGCAACGATTCTTACAGTTATGCCCTTGATGCCCGGGATGGCAAGGAGCTGATTCATCCGCATCATCTTCTCTACAGCCTGTTTGGTTTTATACTTTACCAGTTATTCAAGTTTACCGGTTTTGGCAGTATGAAGATTCTTTCGCTTGCCAACTTAATCTTTGGTGTAATTGCATTGATTTTGATCTACAGAATTACTAAAAGCTATTCAACAAAGTTTATGGCTATTACCGGAACGCTCCTGATAGGTTTTTTATTTTCGTTCTGGTATTATTCAACCTCGGTGGAAGTAAACATGCCGGCGTTGATGTTTTTACTATTAGCGCTTTTTTACTTAATAGTCAAACAACGACCTATGATAAATGCGATATTGGTATATGTATTTCTTTCAGCAAGCATCTTGTGTCATCAGATTATGGCGCTGGCCGTTTTACCGATCTTGATTTATGATATCAACCGCAGCAGGTCTTTTTCTGAAACGATTAAACTTGCCCTTCCCGGACTGCTGCTTGGATTATTTATCTACATGGCAATTGCCCTGACCCAGACTTCTGAAAAAAGTATTATTGGAATCTATAGATGGCTGACTCTTTATGGTCACCTTGACGCCTGGGGGTCGCTTCAAGCCATTAACTTCACTGCCAGCGCGTGGGGGCTTTTAAAGACATTTTTTGGCGGTGATGTTATCAGGCAGGTATTTTTCGGAGGCGCCTGGTCGTTAACGGCAATCATATATTTAATAGCGGTTGCGGTCTTTTCTATCGCCATGCTGTGGCTTGTTGTGGTTGCCATCAGAAAATTATTTAAAACCAACGATGCTTGTCTATATCTGCTTTTATCGCTGGCAATTATTTATAGCCTGTTTGCATTCTGGTGGGCGCCTGCCGATGATGGTTTCTGGCTTTACCCGATAGTAATGCTTATAATTTTCATCTTCAGTTTCGAGCACAGTTCATCTGCCGGTAATAAAATATTAGAAAAAGTTTCATTTTCCGCTCTTGTGATACTGGTATTTTTAAATGTCGCTTTCGAATTCATTCCTGCCGCCGACAAAAATAATTCGGTCTTCTGGAGGGGCGCAACGGCATTTAATCGTCTTGGCTTAACCTCGGATGACCTGGCGCTCACCAGCTATAGCCAGATGCGGAAAGCATACAACTACCATTACAATATCTACCTGCCGACTACCTGCGTTTTATATCAGCAAAAGGGCGATAAGGATGAAATCATCCGCAACTATTATACAATAATCAACGATGCCCTCCAGAAGGGAAGGGTAATCGTCTTTGAAAATGAAATCTACCCTGAACCTGAGTTATATTATATGTTCGAACGGTTTTCGCTTGAGGAGTATGTCAAAATCTACAGCCCCTACCTGGATTATCTGATGCCGGTCGATTCGATCATGGTGCATGGGAAGAATGTGCGATTGTATGAGATTGCAGCAGAAGCGATTGAAACGGGATGGGATACTGAATAAAGGAAGCAGCTGCAGTTCTATAAGTAACCTGAAAAACTTTGCATCTCCATTGAATATTTCCCGTATATAAGTGTATGGTAATATAGAAAGGAGTTATAATGGCTAAGAAACTGTACAGATCGATTGATGACAAAAAGATTGCCGGTGTCTGCGGCGGTTTGGGCGAGTATTTCGATATCGACCCGACGATAATACGGCTGGCGTTGGTGGCGCTGGTTTTAGCCGCCGGTTCGGGAGTGCTGGCTTATATCCTGGCCTGGATTATCGTGCCGGAACAGCCGAGAGTGCAGGTGGTGGAGGAAGGGATAGTGGAATCATAGGTTAAAAGCGCTGGCCTTTTTAATATCATTAGCGGTAGGCCGAGTTCCGATTGAGTGAAACGAATAGACGGATGAAACAGGTGGCGCTGTCGAGATCCCCCAGGAAGCGTTCTTAGCTATCCTCCAGAGTGAGCGGTAGAATAAATATTCTTTATCAGTATAAGCAGACCTTGCGTCTCACTTTTTTATATCATTAATCAAAGTAGAAACAAGTTTAACAGCTACTCGTTTGCAGCCTGTCCCAATCCAACCTTAGCCAAAGGCGTATATGTCGGGCCACGGGGCGATAGGTCTGATTTAAAGACAACTACCTCATCAACCTGAAACTGCTCCGGCTCAAATTCGGTATTTTGCAGGCTTGTTGTCAATTGATCAAGTCCTTTAGGATATTTAACCCGCCCGATCGTTAAGTGCGCCGAAAATGGCTTATCGGCTTTTTCGAATCCGCTGTTGCGGCAGGCAGACTCAACTGACCGTGCCAGCTTCTTCAGCTCATCCAGGTCGCCATCCGCGCCTACCCAGACGACTCGCGGCCGTCTCATGTTCGGGAAACAACCCAGACCGGACAGCTTTAGAGAAAACGGTTTGACATCGACAAGATTTCCTTTAAGGTTATCCTCCAATATCGAAATCGAATCATGTTCTATATCGCCCAGGAAACGAAGAGTAAAATGCAGGTTGGCGGCTTTGACCCAGCGTACGCCGTCGGCCAGCGGCTTTAAACCAACAATCAATTTGTCGGTTTCACGCTTGAGATGGTCGGGCAGTTCAACAGCGATGAAAGTACGTACCTTTGCCATGGTTAAATAATAGTATAATATATTCAGCCAAGCAAGATAAACAAAAAAAGCCCGCCTGAGGCGGGCTGCAGCATATATCCTTATTACTATTCTCGGAATGTATTAAAATCCCTTTAGCGGTTTGTTATAAATCTATACCTCATTCTTAATCTCGAACAGGCTTTTACAAAAATCATCGATTTCATCCTCCGTATGTACCGCCATTGCGGTTATCCGCAGCCCCCAGCGATTTTTTACGTTTACCGGCACAACAAAATATCCTTTGTTCCTGAGCCTGTCTATTACCCTCATTGTTGTTTTCTGAGTTTCGAAATAGATATTTATAATATGTCTATCTGGACCGTTTAATTGAAAGTCCTGTCGATTAAAAACATCGTAGAGCCGTTTAACGTTGGCTCTCATTTTTACAACTAATTCAGGTTCCCGTTCAAGTATCGATAATGACGCCAGCGAGGCGGCAACCGATGGCGCTGAGATCGAGGTAGAATATTTATATGCTCTAAGTGGATTTTTCAACTTTTTCTCCGCCTCTTTTGAGAATGTCAAAAATCCGCCCTGCGAGCCGAGCGCCTTGGAGAAAGCGCCCATTATGAAGTCGGCTGCGCCTTCAAGCGAATATAATTCCTCCAATCCTCTGCCGGTTTTGCCAATACAGCCGGTAGCGTGTGCCTCATCGAGAATGAGAGTAAACTGGTATTTATATTTAAATTTTACAAACTCATCTAAAGGGCAAACGGCGCCGTCGAGAGTGAATACCGAACAAGTTGTGACAATTTTATGCCTGCAATCAGTCTCTTTCAACAATTTTTCCAGATGGTCGACATCGATATGCCGATAAATCCTCTGCGGACAGCCCGATAGTTTTATACCGTCGCCTATAGAGGGATGGTTTCTCTCATCGCTGAAGAATATTGTGTCTTTATCGCTCAGGCTCTGATGAAGGGCTATGTTTGCAGCATAACCAGATGGGAAAACATAACCTTTCTCACGCTGTTTGAATCGGGCTATTTCATTTGCCAGCCTGACATGAAGCGACGTTGTTCCCGAGGTCCCGGGAGCGCCGCCGGTCCCGCAGCCAAACCTGTCAATCGCCTCGGTCGATTTTTTGATAACCTCGGGGCGATGCGATAGACCCAGGTAATCGTTCGAGGAAAAAATTACAAGCGACTGACCATCAACTGTTATATACTGCGCCTGGCGAGACTGTAAAGAATGTTCCACCGATCCTCCCCGTTAAATATCGCTTTATCTATCAAATCGGTCAAGTATGAAAAACATTCATAGATGAATATGTACAGTTTTGTGCTGTCGGAAGTTACTTCCGACAACTCTGGCAGAAGAATCCGCCTATGGCGGATGCCAGCACATATTAAGATTTGTGAATAATAAGGGATAGATGAATATATACAATTTATAGATATAGGGAAAACGGTAAAAATAAACTACTGCATTAAGTCATCTGTTTGCATCGCAAGGTTGATAAAACCGCTAAGACGGTTTAATGTTGTACCATAACTATCAAGCAAGAAATCCTCAAGCGCTGAAAAATCAGTAATTGTCGAGTTTTCGATAGTTGTTAAGTATTCATCGCGGCTGCGATAATCGACTACACAATAAGTCATCCCGCAGTAAAGCAGAACATAATTGGTCAGCGCCCGCGCAATGCGCCAATTGCCATCGCGAAACGGGTATGTATGAATAATCCGACGCTGAATATCGGCGGCCACGTGAAAGATTTCAAAAAAGTTGCCAGGGCTTACCGGTCCCATAAGCTTTAAAAGACCGTCAATCCAGGTTAAGTGCTGATATATTATCTCGTGAATCTGTAAGTAATGCGGCGGTCGAAGTTTTATTCCTCTTATACGAACGTCGATATCCCGAAAACGCCCGGCAATATCCGGCCAGCTTCTTTCAAATAGAAGCTGATGGATTTTCAGCAGAAATGATATAGTTAATTCTGCTTTTCTAAGAGCCTTTTTCTCGAGGTATTGAAGCATCCTGTCATGACTTTTTACCTCTAAGAACGCTTTACGATATACTGGATTGGAAAATTCCTTCACCCGGATGTTCCCTCTGTATATGCCTGATTGTAAAAAAATCGAATCGATAATATTATTTTCAATAGCATTTGAGTTGATTATATTTTCTATTCTAAGAGCGGTGGTTAACTCTTTGCAGGTTAACGGTGATTTGCTGTATACCTCCTGTATCTTGAAAAAAAGATCTCTGGTCCGGTTTTTGTCAGGTTTTTTCATATTAATATGTATGATATAATAATTAACTTGTATATAACAAGCAGATTTTTTACATTTCTGAGCCTCATGTAAAACTCATATATTTACAATTCATTGATATCTGCAGTTTAAATATGAAACTCAATAACATCCTTGTCCGACAGGACATAACTGTTTTTAACGCGTTGCCCCTCGAACTTGCCCTGCCCCCAGATTTTGGCATATTGAAGCTTTCTGGCGAAATCTTTATGCAGAGCGTAGGCGGCATCATCAACGGTCCCGCCTATGGGAAGGATAACCGGATCGCGGTAATCGGCATCATGGCCGACACGCTTGGTGTAAATCCGTATAATTCCAAGCGCCTTAAAAATTGCTGCCTTGAAATTGTTCAGGGACTCGTCATTAAGAATAGATGTCGGTATAATAGTAAAATCGGGATATTGCTTTTTTAATTCCTGTAAACCTGTTTTTCCATTTTCATCGAGATACTTATGAGCGGCAATGATCGTTTTCTTAAAAGCGAACTGGGGGTCGTCAATTTTTTCGGGAACCTGAGGAGTTAAAATAATCCTTTTTTCTTCCATTCGCTCAAACAGGACTTTTAAGCATTCGGCAAAACCAGCAACTGAGACATCCACAACCAGCGCTGCCAGGTCTGCCTGACGGGTCAAGTTAAAGAGGTAGGATTCAAGATACTCTGCCGAGATCGGCGGAGTGTCAATAAGCTGAAATTGAACGGTATCGTATTCCATCATTCCGCCCATCGGTTCACGAGTAGTGTATGGATAGTCGCCAATCAGCGGTTTGGAATTTGTCAGACTGTCCAGCAGGCTTGATTTGCCGGAATTGGGCGGTCCGAGCAGAATAATCTGAGCCGCCCCCTCTTTTTCGATATGAGTCAGGACATCTACATGACGGGCGCCGTGCTTTTTAGCGCCGCCTTCGATCTGCTTTTTCAGTCTGGAAATCTTAGCTTTAAGTTCGGCTTGAAGTTTGTCGGTTCCCTTATGCTTCGGTATAGTTGCCAGGCATTCTTGGGCCAGGCGCAATTTTTCATGGGGGTCCGTTTCCTTTTTGAATTCTCTCTCCAGCGCGTAATACTGGGGCGGTAGATTTGCCGGCATAATATAACTCCGTAGCTGAAATTTAATGAATCAGTATCGGATTATCAAGGGGAAATCGATAGAGGAGTTTTCTCGATTTTTTTAGGGCCCTGGGTGCCCCATAGCTTGCTATGGGAATGTTGTGTTCTGGCACAAGCCCTAACCATCAGCCTAATCGTCAGGAGCGCACGGCTCCTGACCTACGCTGCTAAGTTGCCTACACCTCATAGCTTTCCTCTTTCCCCGGAAATTTCCCATCACGAACGTCATCGCAGTATTTACCGACAGCCTTGCGTATTTGCGGGGCTAATTCTGTATATACACGAACGAATTTCGGGCGGAACTCCTCGAACAGCCCCAGCATATCGGAGATGACCAGCACCTGGCCGTCGCAGGCGACGCCGGAACCAATGCCGATAGTTGGTATCTTAACCGATTCGGATATCTCCTTAGCGACTTCCGGTACGACTGCCTCCAGCACCATCGCAAATGCACCGGCTTCCTGCAGGGCTTTAGCCGAATCGAGCATATATTTCCGCTGGCGTTTGGTTTTGCCCATGATCTTATAACCACCGAATTTATTCACGGATTGCGGCGTCAGCCCGATGTGCCCCATAACCGGAATGCCCAATTCGACCATTCGGTTTATCGTTTCGGTCATTTCCAGGCCGCCCTCGAGCTTGACTCCTTTAGCGCCCGCCTCCTTGAGGAACCGTCCGGCATTGGTTATCGCCTCGGCTATCGAGGACTGATAGCTTAGAAAAGGCATATCGCCGATGACCAGCGCGCGCTGGTCATCGGCGATATGCCTTTTCTAAGCTATCAGTCCTCGATAGCCGAGGCGATAACCAATGCCGGACGGTTCCTCAAGGAGGCGGGCGCTAAAGGAGTCAAGCTCGAGGGCGGCCTGGAAATGACCGAAACGATAAACCGAATGGTCGAATTGGGCATTCCGGTTATGGGGCACATCGGGCTGACGCCGCAATCCGTGAATAAATTCGGTGGTTATAAGATCATGGGCAAAACCAAACGCCAGCGGAAATATATGCTCGATTCGGCTAAAGCCCTGCAGGAAGCCGGTGCATTTGCGATGGTGCTGGAGGCAGTCGTACCGGAAGTCGCTAAGGAGATATCCGAATCGGTTAAGATACCAACTATCGGCATTGGTTCCGGCGTCGCCTGCGACGGCCAGGTGCTGGTCATCTCCGATATGCTGGGGCTGTTCGAGGAGTTCCGCCCGAAATTCGTTCGTGTATATACAGAATTAGCCCCGCAAATACGCAAGGCTGTCGGTAAATACTGCGATGACGTTCGTGATGGGAAATTTCCGGGGAAAGAGGAAAGCTATGAGGTGTAGGCAACTTAGCAGCGTAGGTCAGGAGCCGTGCGCTCCTGACGATTAGGCTGATGGTTAGGGCTTGTGCCAGAACACAACATTCCCATAGCAAGCTATGGGGCACCCAGGGCCCTAAAAAAATCGAGAAAACTCCTCTATCGATTTCCCCTTGATAATCCGATACTGATTCATTAAATTTCAGCTACGGAGTTATATTATGCCGGCAAATCTACCGCCCCAGTATTACGCGCTGGAGAGAGAATTCAAAAAGGAAACGGACCCCCATGAAAAATTGCGCCTGGCCCAAGAATGCCTGGCAACTATACCGAAGCATAAGGGAACCGACAAACTTCAAGCCGAACTTAAAGCTAAGATTTCCAGACTGAAAAAGCAGATCGAAGGCGGCGCTAAAAAGCACGGCGCCCGTCATGTAGATGTCCTGACTCATATCGAAAAAGAGGGGGCGGCTCAGATTATTCTGCTCGGACCGCCCAATTCCGGCAAATCAAGCCTGCTGGACAGTCTGACAAATTCCAAACCGCTGATTGGCGACTATCCATACACTACTCGTGAACCGATGGGCGGAATGATGGAATACGATACCGTTCAATTTCAGCTTATTGACACTCCGCCGATCTCGGCAGAGTATCTTGAATCCTACCTCTTTAACTTGACCCGTCAGGCAGACCTGGCAGCGCTGGTTGTGGATGTCTCAGTTGCTGGTTTTGCCGAATGCTTAAAAGTCCTGTTTGAGCGAATGGAAGAAAAAAGGATTATTTTAACTCCTCAGGTTCCCGAAAAAATTGACGACCCCCAGTTCGCTTTTAAGAAAACGATCATTGCCGCTCATAAGTATCTCGATGAAAATGGAAAAACAGGTTTACAGGAATTAAAAAAGCAATATCCCGATTTTACTATTATACCGACATCTATTCTTAATGACGAGTCCCTGAACAATTTCAAGGCAGCAATTTTTAAGGCGCTTGGAATTATACGGATTTACACCAAGCGTGTCGGCCATGATGCCGATTACCGCGATCCGGTTATCCTTCCCATAGGCGGGACCGTTGATGATGCCGCCTACGCTCTGCATAAAGATTTCGCCAGAAAGCTTCAATATGCCAAAATCTGGGGGCAGGGCAAGTTCGAGGGGCAACGCGTTAAAAACAGTTATGTCCTGTCGGACAAGGATGTTATTGAGTTTCATATTTAAACTGCAGATATCAATGAATTGTAAATATATGAGTTTTACATGAGGCTCAGAAATGTAAAAAATCTGCTTGTTATATACAAGTTAATTATTATATCATACATATTAATATGAAAAAACCTGACAAAAACCGGACCAGAGATCTTTTTTTCAAGATACAGGAGGTATACAGCAAATCACCGTTAACCTGCAAAGAGTTAACCACCGCTCTTAGAATAGAAAATATAATCAACTCAAATGCTATTGAAAATAATATTATCGATTCGATTTTTTTACAATCAGGCATATACAGAGGGAACATCCGGGTGAAGGAATTTTCCAATCCAGTATATCGTAAAGCGTTCTTAGAGGTAAAAAGTCATGACAGGATGCTTCAATACCTCGAGAAAAAGGCTCTTAGAAAAGCAGAATTAACTATATCATTTCTGCTGAAAATCCATCAGCTTCTATTTGAAAGAAGCTGGCCGGATATTGCCGGGCGTTTTCGGGATATCGACGTTCGTATAAGAGGAATAAAACTTCGACCGCCGCATTACTTACAGATTCACGAGATAATATATCAGCACTTAACCTGGATTGACGGTCTTTTAAAGCTTATGGGACCGGTAAGCCCTGGCAACTTTTTTGAAATCTTTCACGTGGCCGCCGATATTCAGCGTCGGATTATTCATACATACCCGTTTCGCGATGGCAATTGGCGCATTGCGCGGGCGCTGACCAATTATGTTCTGCTTTACTGCGGGATGACTTATTGTGTAGTCGATTATCGCAGCCGCGATGAATACTTAACAACTATCGAAAACTCGACAATTACTGATTTTTCAGCGCTTGAGGATTTCTTGCTTGATAGTTATGGTACAACATTAAACCGTCTTAGCGGTTTTATCAACCTTGCGATGCAAACAGATGACTTAATGCAGTAGTTTATTTTTACCGTTTTCCCTATATCTATAAATTGTATATATTCATCTATCCCTTATTATTCACAAATCTTAATATGTGCTGGCATCCGCCATAGGCGGATTCTTCTGCCAGAGTTGTCGGAAGTAACTTCCGACAGCACAAAACTGTACATATTCATCTATGAATGTTTTTCATACTTGACCGATTTGATAGATAAAGCGATATTTAACGGGGAGGATCGGTGGAACATTCTTTACAGTCTCGCCAGGCGCAGTATATAACAGTTGATGGTCAGTCGCTTGTAATTTTTTCCTCGAACGATTACCTGGGTCTATCGCATCGCCCCGAGGTTATCAAAAAATCGACCGAGGCGATTGACAGGTTTGGCTGCGGGACCGGCGGCGCTCCCGGGACCTCGGGAACAACGTCGCTTCATGTCAGGCTGGCAAATGAAATAGCCCGATTCAAACAGCGTGAGAAAGGTTATGTTTTCCCATCTGGTTATGCTGCAAACATAGCCCTTCATCAGAGCCTGAGCGATAAAGACACAATATTCTTCAGCGATGAGAGAAACCATCCCTCTATAGGCGACGGTATAAAACTATCGGGCTGTCCGCAGAGGATTTATCGGCATATCGATGTCGACCATCTGGAAAAATTGTTGAAAGAGACTGATTGCAGGCATAAAATTGTCACAACTTGTTCGGTATTCACTCTCGACGGCGCCGTTTGCCCTTTAGATGAGTTTGTAAAATTTAAATATAAATACCAGTTTACTCTCATTCTCGATGAGGCACACGCTACCGGCTGTATTGGCAAAACCGGCAGAGGATTGGAGGAATTATATTCGCTTGAAGGCGCAGCCGACTTCATAATGGGCGCTTTCTCCAAGGCGCTCGGCTCGCAGGGCGGATTTTTGACATTCTCAAAAGAGGCGGAGAAAAAGTTGAAAAATCCACTTAGAGCATATAAATATTCTACCTCGATCTCAGCGCCATCGGTTGCCGCCTCGCTGGCGTCATTATCGATACTTGAACGGGAACCTGAATTAGTTGTAAAAATGAGAGCCAACGTTAAACGGCTCTACGATGTTTTTAATCGACAGGACTTTCAATTAAACGGTCCAGATAGACATATTATAAATATCTATTTCGAAACTCAGAAAACAACAATGAGGGTAATAGACAGGCTCAGGAACAAAGGATATTTTGTTGTGCCGGTAAACGTAAAAAATCGCTGGGGGCTGCGGATAACCGCAATGGCGGTACATACGGAGGATGAAATCGATGATTTTTGTAAAAGCCTGTTCGAGATTAAGAATGAGGTATAGATTTATAACAAACCGCTAAAGGGATTTTAATACATTCCGAGAATAGTAATAAGGATATATGCTGCAGCCCGCCTCAGGCGGGCTTTTTTTGTTTATCTTGCTTGGCTGAATATATTATACTATTATTTAACCATGGCAAAGGTACGTACTTTCATCGCTGTTGAACTGCCCGACCATCTCAAGCGTGAAACCGACAAATTGATTGTTGGTTTAAAGCCGCTGGCCGACGGCGTACGCTGGGTCAAAGCCGCCAACCTGCATTTTACTCTTCGTTTCCTGGGCGATATAGAACATGATTCGATTTCGATATTGGAGGATAACCTTAAAGGAAATCTTGTCGATGTCAAACCGTTTTCTCTAAAGCTGTCCGGTCTGGGTTGTTTCCCGAACATGAGACGGCCGCGAGTCGTCTGGGTAGGCGCGGATGGCGACCTGGATGAGCTGAAGAAGCTGGCACGGTCAGTTGAGTCTGCCTGCCGCAACAGCGGATTCGAAAAAGCCGATAAGCCATTTTCGGCGCACTTAACGATCGGGCGGGTTAAATATCCTAAAGGACTTGATCAATTGACAACAAGCCTGCAAAATACCGAATTTGAGCCGGAGCAGTTTCAGGTTGATGAGGTAGTTGTCTTTAAATCAGACCTATCGCCCCGTGGCCCGACATATACGCCTTTGGCTAAGGTTGGATTGGGACAGGCTGCAAACGAGTAGCTGTTAAACTTGTTTCTACTTTGATTAATGATATAAAAAAGTGAGACGCAAGGTCTGCTTATACTGATAAAGAATATTTATTCTACCGCTCACTCTGGAGGATAGCTAAGAACGCTTCCTGGGGGATCTCGACAGCGCCACCTGTTTCATCCGTCTATTCGTTTCACTCAATCGGAACTCGGCCTACCGCTAATGATATTAAAAAGGCCAGCGCTTTTAACCTATGATTCCACTATCCCTTCCTCCACCACCTGCACTCTCGGCTGTTCCGGCACGATAATCCAGGCCAGGATATAAGCCAGCACTCCCGAACCGGCGGCTAAAACCAGCGCCACCAACGCCAGCCGTATTATCGTCGGGTCGATATCGAAATACTCGCCCAAACCGCCGCAGACACCGGCAATCTTTTTGTCATCAATCGATCTGTACAGTTTCTTAGCCATTATAACTCCTTTCTATATTACCATACACTTATATACGGGAAATATTCAATGGAGATGCAAAGTTTTTCAGGTTACTTATAGAACTGCAGCTGCTTCCTTTATTCAGTATCCCATCCCGTTTCAATCGCTTCTGCTGCAATCTCATACAATCGCACATTCTTCCCATGCACCATGATCGAATCGACCGGCATCAGATAATCCAGGTAGGGGCTGTAGATTTTGACATACTCCTCAAGCGAAAACCGTTCGAACATATAATATAACTCAGGTTCAGGGTAGATTTCATTTTCAAAGACGATTACCCTTCCCTTCTGGAGGGCATCGTTGATTATTGTATAATAGTTGCGGATGATTTCATCCTTATCGCCCTTTTGCTGATATAAAACGCAGGTAGTCGGCAGGTAGATATTGTAATGGTAGTTGTATGCTTTCCGCATCTGGCTATAGCTGGTGAGCGCCAGGTCATCCGAGGTTAAGCCAAGACGATTAAATGCCGTTGCGCCCCTCCAGAAGACCGAATTATTTTTGTCGGCGGCAGGAATGAATTCGAAAGCGACATTTAAAAATACCAGTATCACAAGAGCGGAAAATGAAACTTTTTCTAATATTTTATTACCGGCAGATGAACTGTGCTCGAAACTGAAGATGAAAATTATAAGCATTACTATCGGGTAAAGCCAGAAACCATCATCGGCAGGCGCCCACCAGAATGCAAACAGGCTATAAATAATTGCCAGCGATAAAAGCAGATATAGACAAGCATCGTTGGTTTTAAATAATTTTCTGATGGCAACCACAACAAGCCACAGCATGGCGATAGAAAAGACCGCAACCGCTATTAAATATATGATTGCCGTTAACGACCAGGCGCCTCCGAAAAATACCTGCCTGATAACATCACCGCCAAAAAATGTCTTTAAAAGCCCCCACGCGCTGGCAGTGAAGTTAATGGCTTGAAGCGACCCCCAGGCGTCAAGGTGACCATAAAGAGTCAGCCATCTATAGATTCCAATAATACTTTTTTCAGAAGTCTGGGTCAGGGCAATTGCCATGTAGATAAATAATCCAAGCAGCAGTCCGGGAAGGGCAAGTTTAATCGTTTCAGAAAAAGACCTGCTGCGGTTGATATCATAAATCAAGATCGGTAAAACGGCCAGCGCCATAATCTGATGACACAAGATGCTTGCTGAAAGAAATACATATACCAATATCGCATTTATCATAGGTCGTTGTTTGACTATTAAGTAAAAAAGCGCTAATAGTAAAAACATCAACGCCGGCATGTTTACTTCCACCGAGGTTGAATAATACCAGAACGAAAATAAAAAACCTATCAGGAGCGTTCCGGTAATAGCCATAAACTTTGTTGAATAGCTTTTAGTAATTCTGTAGATCAAAATCAATGCAATTACACCAAAGATTAAGTTGGCAAGCGAAAGAATCTTCATACTGCCAAAACCGGTAAACTTGAATAACTGGTAAAGTATAAAACCAAACAGGCTGTAGAGAAGATGATGCGGATGAATCAGCTCCTTGCCATCCCGGGCATCAAGGGCATAACTGTAAGAATCGTTGCCCTGATCGTTGTTGGGTAGTAATAGATAAATAAGGATGAAAAATAAAAAAAGGATGTGGATTATGCTTAATTTATGACTTAAACTGCTATTCATCAGATGAAATATCCTCCAGCTTTTCGTACATCAAAATAAGCCGTTTTTCCAGCTTTTCCTGCTCGTACCGGAGGGTTTGAAGTTTTTCCCAATCGGAAACATATTTTCCCGATTCGATTTCATTATAAGTGTCCTGCAATCTCGCTTCTGAAATTTCGATTTCATCCTTTATTTTCTGAATAATTTGAGGATTTATTCTTTTGATCTTTGCTTTTGACGTTTTTGCCTTTTTTGTTTTAACGATTTTTTCAGTTGTTGCCGTCATTTCATGTTTTTTAGACTCATAATATGAATAGTTGCCCAGGTATGTTTTAATTGCTCCTTCCTGGATAACATAAATTTTATCAACTACATCGTCTAAAAAGTATCTGTCATGTGAGACCACTAATAATGTTCCATTGTAATCATCCAGAGCCCGTTCCAACGCCTCCCGTGAGGGGATATCCAGATGGTTGGTTGGCTCATCAAGGATGAGGAAATTTGGCTGTTTGGCCATGAGAACCGCCAGCCCCAGACGGCTTTGCTGACCGCCGGAAAACGTGCCAATTGGCCTGAAGACATCCTCACCCTGAAAAAGAAACCCCGCTAAATAGTCGCGATGTTTTCCTTCAGTGGAATCAGGCAAAACTCTGGCGATAATATCAATAACCCTGTCTTCAGGATTGAACTCGTTGCGGGATTGACGAAAATACCCGATATTAATTTTTTTTCCCATTATGATTTCACCATGATCGGGTTTATAGGTTTCGGCGATTAGTTCAAGGATGGTTGTCTTTCCCGATCCATTACTGCCGATAAGGCCGATTTTTTCACCTCGCTCGATAGTGAATTCAACGCCATTCAATACAGGTTTCGTTTCATAATTGAAATCAACATCCTTAAAACAGCGGACGATGCGATCCGACCTTTTAACATCGTTAAACCTAATCCCGATAATTTTCTGGGCTGAGGATGGTTTATCGAGACGTTTCAACCTGGCGAGCATCTTCCGGCGGGACTGAGCCTGTTTGGTTTTCTGCCCGGCAATATTTTTGGCAATGAACGTTTTAGTTTTCCTGATAAACTCCTGCTGTTGAGTGTATGCCTTCAGCTCCAGTTCATCCTGTTTTAGTTTTGCCCGCAAATAAGCGCTATAATTGCCCGGGTATGTTTTTATTCTGGCGGCATAAATCTCCCAGACTTTATCGATCGTTCGGTCTAAAAACCTCCTGTCGTGCGATATAATGACTGCGGCCGCCGGTGAGGCTTTCAGATAATTTTCCAAAAACTCGATACCCTCGATATCGAGATGATTTGTCGGTTCATCTAAAAGCATCACGTCGGGATTTGCCACCAGCAAACGAGCCAGCAAGGCGCGGTTTTTCTCGCCGCCCGATAACGAGGCAACCGGCATATCAAACATTTCTTTTGTGAAACCAAGGCCGGCAGTGATTTTTTCAATATTAGCCTCAATACCATATCCGCTTCGAAACTCGAAGGCGTGAAGAGCCTCACCGTAACGGTTTTTCTCTATGGTAATTGCCTGACCATCGGCAATCTTCTTTTCAAGTCTTGAAATTTCTTCTTTTAATGTAAGCAGATCGCCAAATCCCTCTTTGACAAATTCAAACAGGCTGTTTTCCAGCGCCTGTTTCCCCGAAAGCGAATAGTCAAACGACTGCGGCAGATACTCGGTCTTGGTCCCCTTGATAATGTCGACTGATCCGGAATCGATATCTATCAAACCGCAAACAATCTCTAACAATGTGGTCTTACCTGAGCCATTTGCCCCGACCAGGCCGATTTTCTCCCCTTTTTTAACAGCCAGACAGATGTCATCCAGCACAGATATTGACGGGTACGATTTGGAAACATTTGAAATCGATGCAATAATCATATTAGAAATCTAAAAGTATTCTGATAATAAATCAATTAATAGTTTGTTTCATTAATGTCCGGTCTTTCCATAAATAATAAATTTTCGTATCTAAAAACAAAATCTATAATCTTTGAAAACAACCATACATGACGCCAGAACTCTATCGCCTTGAAACATAAAAGAATAATTTCTATTAATATTTATAATCTTCAAGCTATTCATCCTGCTTTTTAAAAAGCCCGGACACCAATAAGTCTGTTTAAAGAAAAGCTGGGCTGTTTTTTCTAAGAACTGTTACCCGTTTATTTTAATAATCATACCCGGCGTAAAAATAAACAGCCTGCTGGCCTTTTGTTGTCCGGCCATAGGCGATGCCTACCGGACCAATCAATGTCTTTAAAATCAGCGAGCCGCCGAAACCATGCTGAAGCTGATCGAATCGGATCGACTGCAGTTTGTTCCAGACCTCGCCGAAATCGTAACGGACAGCGGTATACAGGTAGCCGGTAATCCGCTGACGAAGCTCCATCGAGCCGTTGAATATCTTTTCCCCGGTGAGCTCATGTTCATACAGGCCGTAGAATGAGTTCCGTCCGCCAAGGCTGAACAGCCTGAAATATGGCGGCGTTCTGTTGAAAAAGCCAAGCTCTGCCCGGGGATGAAAATTCAAACCGCCATAAAGCGGATAGTAAGCCTCAATACTGGTATAAAACCGGGTGTAGACCATCTCGCCGCCCAGTACATCGTTGGCGAACTCAAGATCGAAATAATGAAGTTTGCCCGATTCGGGAATCGGCAGCGAGTTGAATGTATCGACCAAAGAACGGATTGACAGCGAGGTCCGGGTTTTGTCAATCGGTTTGGAACCATCAGGGTTATCGTTTATATGGCGGGATAAATTGAGCGCTGCCGACAGCTTGCCCAATCGCGGGAACTGCTGGCCGATCTCAAATTCGACACCGGTGGCTTCCTCCTCAAGGTGATGCGAATAATCGTGATCGATATAATGATTCCTCTCAAATATTGAGTAGCTGAAAGTAAGGTGGTATGTCAGGTAGGTTTTGAAAATCCTATCGGCCTTGATATTAAAAAGTCCTCCACGCTTTTTTTCGCCGAACTGCCCCGACAGGTAAACCTCGTTTCCGGTGCCAAAGATATTATCTCCCACCAGATCGACAAAGCCGGCGCTTTTATATTCGTTATCGTACCTGATGCCAGCCCGGACATAATCAAACGATTTCTCCTCGACTTTAATTATCAGGTCGACGCCAGAACTGCAGGGCAGGGCAGTCAGCTTGACTGTACTAAAAAGGCCGGTTGCGTAAAGGTCATTAAGGCTTTGCTGGGCTTTTTCTACAGTGAAAATATCGCCTGTATGAAGATGGAAATCACGCATAATCACCCAGTCCCTGGTTTGGCTGTTGCCTTTGACGCCGATATGATTGATTCTACCCTCATTGATATAAAACGAAACAGTACCGTTTTGGTCGATCCGGGGAAATTCTACGCTTGCCAATGTGTAGCCCGAGGCAGTATAAAGTTTTTCTATCCATTTGATGTCGGAAGCGAGGGCATTTAAATTTGCAACTTGCCCGGGGTTTGATTTTATATTATTCATTACAGTTTGCGGCGAAAACAGAGTCAAACCTGAAAAACTGAAGCCGCTTATCCGGGGATTATCCTGAAGAATGTAGTTTATTCTGTAATGCTCCGATTGTTTTAGAAGCTCGGCCTTTGCGCTAATTATATAGCCGCTTCTTAGAATAACCGCCAGGTTGTTTTTGATTTCAGATTCTGTCAACGTATCGCCGCTATACAGGGTGGTCAGGAAAAATGTCTTTGGCATATATTTCAGCCCCGTGATTTCAGTCTCAGATATTTTAAACCGGCGGTCGCTGGCTGTTTCCCCTTTTTTTAAAGCCTCCTGAATATAAGGCAACTGCTCTATTGCAGCCATTCTGCCGGCGTTGATTGCCTTTTCGATGTTTTTGAAATCGAATGTCTTTTGAAAGCCGATGTCCGGTGTAATTACAACGTCTGCCAGGCCAAGCTGTTCTTTAAGCTTGTTTAGCGACATCACCGTGGTTGACTGGTTGACCATATCGATAGCATTGGTGACATTCTCAACCGGTAACAACGGCGCTGTAGTGTTGATTGCTATTACTGGACCTCCGGCTATTTCCCAGCACAAATCAACAGGAATTGGATTAAGCAGACCGCCGTCTGCGAAAAGATGGCCATTAGTAACAACAGGAGTAAAACCGATCGGGAAAGCCATTGACGCTCTCATGGCCTCGGCCAGGTCGCCGTTTGAAATCACTTCAAGCTCGCCGGTGGCTAAGTCGGCAGCTATAGCCCTGAACGGCGGGTTTAACAAGTCAAAACTTATGGTGGACTTAACACCGCCCCGGTAACAGAGCTTGGTCAGTAAGGTCGACAACTTTTGTCCGGAGGTTATGCCCCGCGGTACCACCGGACGCCATCTTTCTAATCCGATCTTAACCAATGCCTTTTCGGGGCGTCCCTTGGCGGAAACCAGAATAGATGACCTGATTGGAGCGGATGAGAACAGGTCAGGCCAGTTAACGGAGAGCGCCAGGCGGTGAAGTTCCTCGGGCGAATAACCGGCGCAGTACAACCCGCCCAGGATAGCCCCCATACTCGTTCCGGCGACAAACTTTATCGGGATGTCGTTTTCATTAAGTACCTCAAGCGCTCCAATCTGGGCAAAGCCGCGGGCTCCGCCTCCTGAAAGCGCCAGGGCTACCCCGTTTTCATTTTTAAGAAATCGACGGTAGGGACTATTATCATAATTGGGTTGATTAAACCGGTAATCCGGTCCTATAATAATTGTGGAGTCAGAGGTGTGACCGATGGAGATTATGGTAAGTAATGATAAAACCAATATCAATCGTTTCATAGCAATTCATTCCCGATGAAATTATATCGCAGAGGAGGCAGAAAATCAAGCAAACATCATTAAATGATATACCCGGATTGACAAATAGTCAATTAAAACGGTACGCTTCGCTTAAACAGAAAAAATACCGACGTGAACGCGGTTTGTTTATTGCCGATGGTCCTCACCTTGTGCAGGAATCTGTTAATTCTGACTGGAAGATAAAGAAAATCATCATCAGGTACGAAAATCGTGACTTTATCGAAACGCTCACTCTGCCGGAACAACTCGTTGCCATTACCAATTCGACAAAATTCGATAGACTGTCTCCCTCGAAAACTCCCCAGGGGATACTGGCTGTTGTAAAAATCAAGGATTTCAAGAAAGATATACGCAGCCTTATCAAGAAAGCCAGACAGATCGTTGTTGCCGACAACATCTCCGATCCGGGCAATCTCGGTACAATTATCCGCACTGCCGCCGCTTTCGATTATGACCTGGTTGCCTGTGTGGGCAATTGCGCCGAGATATACAACCCGAAAACAGTTCGATCAACCCAGGGCGGAATATTCACGCTCCCAGTTGTTGATATTGGCAAACCAGCAGAGTTTTTAAAATTGTTTGGCGATCAGTTTAATATTGTCACTTTTTCCGGCAAGGCAAAAAAATGGCTGTCGAAAGCGCCCCGTATTAAAAGGCCGGCGCTGGTTTTTGGCGGAGAAACTTCCGGCGTCAGCCCGGCTATCGAAGCCAAAGCCGATTACAGGTTTAAAATCGAACAGTCGAAGAAAGTGGAATCACTCAATGCAGCAGTCGCCGCCGGGGTGGCGATGTATAAGTTTTATCGGGGATACTGGAAATAGGTTGGGAGTCCTACAGACCTGTAGGACTTGTCCCCGACAGGGTTGCGGCCAGATAAATCCAATGGACACTACGTGCCGACCGCCTACAATTATATATGAGAGAGACTAAATATACTGTCCGCCGTCAATCTTGATAACTTCACCGGTTACATGACTCGCCTCATCGCTGCATAAAAACGCCGCGACAGAGGCCACTTCTTCCGGCGTTCCCAACCGTCCCAGAACGGTCTCATCGACCGCTTTCTGCTTGACATCCTCAGGCAGTCCAGCCATCATATCAGTCAGTATCATTCCCGGCGCAATAGCATTGACATTGACAGAGTACTTTCCCAGTTCCCGGGCTACCGCCTTGGTAAGCCCGACGATTCCGGCTTTGGCCGCTGAATAGTTGGCCTGCCCGAATTTGCCTCGCAGGCCATTTATAGATGTCACGTTGACGATTTTACCCGATTTCTGTTCACGAAAATGAGGAGCGGTGGCCCGGATGAAATTGAAATACCCTTTGAGGTCAGTATTGAGCACCGAATCCCACATTTGTTCGGTCATCTTCCAGATAACGCCGTCACGGTTGATACCGGCATTATTAACCAGTATGTCCAGGCGGCCGAACCTGGCGATAACTTCATTGACCATCTTGCTGGCATCCTCAAACGAGGCGACATCACATTGAACTACCATTGCCCGGCATCCGAGCTTTTCTATCTTAGATCCTAAAGCGTTTGCCTCGGCATCGTGAGTGCGATAATTGACCGCCACATCTGCGCCGCACTCAGCAAGGTATAACGCGGTGGCGGAACCGATCCCCAGAGATGAACCGGTTACAATAGCGGCTTTGCCTTTTAAATCGAACATATTATCTCCTCTTCGGTTTGGCGCCGATTATGAACATCATCTGCTTATCACGGCTGACAGGTTCATCTTTCAGCGAACCGTAACCTTCAATATTGGTGAAGCCAACAGACTTAAACATGGCAATTAATTCATGAAAGGAATACATCCTGAGGTTTATCTCAAAAACCCGTTCTTTACCGTTCTTGATAAAATGCCAGACGCTGTAATTGATCGATTTGCTGTAATCGAACTTCCGTTTTTCGGCAATTATTGCGCCTTTTACCTCAAACCAGCCGTTGGATGAATAATTTGCCATAATCCAATCGCGGTTTATAATATGAAGCATGAATTTTCCACCGGGTTTGAGGGCTTTATACATTTTTTTTAAAACAAGCAGATTGTCCGATTCTTTGTCGAAAAAACCGAATGATGTCCAGAGATTACCGGCCGCATCGAACTTCGAGTCGAAATCGATTCGTCTCATATCACAATGAACCGCTTTTATTCCCAATTTATTCTTATTTGACTTTTTATCAAGCTCATCCAGGTATGATTCGGTGATATCCACTCCGGTAACTTTGATGTCCCTCTTAGCCAGAGGAATCGAGATCCTGCCGATACCGCAGGGGCAATCGAGAAATTTACTACCGGGTTTCAGGCCAAGCTTCTTGATAATATACCGTGACTCGGCATTAGAAACCCTTTGAGGAATCATATCAAAAGCTGATCGAAAAGCCGGGAAAAAATCATTCCACCAGCCTGATTGTTTTTTTGGCATTTGCTATTCCAATCTGGCGCCGCACATGCCGCAGAACTTATGCAGGCCGGGCAGCTGAGTAGCGCCGCAGGCTTTGCAGGTATGCTTATACGGACCATATTTGAACTCGGACGAACCGCCTTCTGCCGCAAGCTTGCGCAGCCCCATATAATCGGCTTTACGTTTTTCGACAAATGACTGCATACCTTCGTTCGGCTCCCATGAGACAAAATGCAAAGCCAGCCAGTCGCTGGCATGACCGACTGTGGCAAACCAGACCTGCTCTTTCCAATAGTTGACCTGGCTTTTAGTATAGCGCATACACTCCGGAAACTTGTTCAGTAATTTCTGAGCCATTTCGTTACAGGCATCATCAAGTTTGTTGCGGGGCACGACCAGGTTGACAAGACCCCATTCCAACGCTTTACCAGCGGTTATTTTTTCATTAAGGTAAAGTATCTCCCTGGCTCGCCTATCGCCGACAAATATTGGCAGCCATTGAGTTGCGCCGCCACAGGCTACTGAACCAACATTGGTGCCGATCTGACCGATATAAGTGTCATCGGCCATAATCGAGAGGTCGCAGGCCATGTGTGATTCATTGCCGCCGCCGATAGCCATGCCGTTTAGACGGCAGATGACCGGCTTGCCGCACTTGAGAATCGACTCGATATAACCCGCGAAAATTCCCATATACTTAAAATAGTCACGTGGCTTCTGGGTGTAGTAGGCGGCATACTCTTTGACATCGCCGCCGGTACAGAACGCCTTATCGCCGGCGCCGGTAAAAATTACGACTCCAACATTATCATCCCACTTAGCGTCGGTGAAAGCTGTTATCAGCTCTTTTAAACATGGGGTGCTGTACGCATTGTAAAACTTAGGCCGGTTTATGGTGATACGAGCCACCCAGTCTTTCTTTTCGTAAATGACCTCTTTAAAATCATACTCTTCTGGAGTTTTGGGTTCAAAATAATTCATGTTCTCCCTCATTTTCTGTTATATGTTATTTAAAAACTCATTTATTGCTTACACCAAGTTTAGCCGATTACAACAGATTAAACCGGGAATTATTAAAATTCTGGCTGGCTTTAGTATCCAGCTTATAAATTTCATAAATAATAACAGTATTGAAAATTAACCGCAAGGAGAAATTGAAGTCAATTTGCGATTAGCAGATCATTTTCTTGCAGTGTAAGATTATTAAGGTTACAAACCGTGTGGATCCTTCGGATCTGTAGGATCCCCGACTTGGCTGCAAAAATATCATTCTAAACTCAAAACAAACCGGGCATCGACTGCTTTGGATTTTTCTGCTTTTGAGGTTGCGATAAACGGGTTAACATCCAAAGATTCAAAGATCGGGAAATCGGTAACCAGTTGAGACAGCCTCAAAATATTTTCCCTAACAACATCAAGATTGACTGCCGGTGCTCCGCGGAAACCCGTTAATAAGGGATATCCTTTTATCGATTTGATCATTTCATCGGCATCGTAGTCGGTTAGCGGATGTATTTTAAAGGCTACATCTTTCATAACCTCGACATATATGCCGCCTATGCCAAACATCATTATCGGGCCAAAAGACGGATCATGGTTCATCCCCATTATAATTTCCACGCCGCCTTTGACCATTTCCTGAATGATCACGCCGGCAAAACTTTTTTTGGGCTTGGTGAAATTCTTTTTCATAGTCTTGAATGCTTCAGCTATTTCCGCCTGACTGCGAAGGTCTGCTATTACACCGCCAACGTCGGTCTTATGGGTAATATTCGGATCGTCTATTTTCATAACCAGAGGGTATTTCAGTTTTGCAACGGCTTTTTTCAAATCCGGCGGGGTCTTTGCTTTCTTAGATTTGGCGGCATTGATTCCGTAAGCGTCAAGTATATCAAGCGCCTCTTCGCCGACTATCATTTTCCGTTTGGCCTTAACTGCAGCATCGACGATTTTTTGAACTTTATTATCTTTAACTTGAAATTTTACACTTTTCCCCTCGGGCCTTTGGGTCCACCTGTGATAACGAACCATTGCCGACATCGCCTTGGCCGCTGATTCGGGGAAAGTGTAGATCGGTATTTTATGTTTAGCCATCTCCTCCGAACCGGCTATAATATCGGGAACGCTCATAAAACAACCCAGCACAGTCTTATTGTTCTTATGCTTTTCGATCATTTCGACGATGGCTTTTATTACAGACCTGTGATCAACAACGATAGGCGGAACAAAAATAACGATTACTCCATCGACGTTTTTATCCGACAGGACCGCATCCATTGCCGCCCGGTAAGCATCCGGACCGCCGGAAGCGATTACATCAACAGGATTGGTGGTAGCGGCTACGGCAGGCAGGTTCTTTTTAAGATATTTAAGAGTTTTATCCTCGAATGCAGCCATTTTCATGCCCAGACTCACAATAGCGTCGGTAGCCAGGATTCCCGGCCCGCCGGCATTTGTGATAACCGCAATTCTGTCGCCTTTGGGCAATTCCTGATTGGACAACGCCAGGGCAACATCAAAAAGCTCATCCACAGAAGACACTCTAAGAACGCCGCACTGGTTGAATAATGCCTCCGTACCAACATCCAAAGCAGCAAGAACTCCAGTATGTGAACTGATCGCTTTGGCGCCGGCAGCAGTCCGACCCGCTTTTACTGCTATAATGGGTTTCTTGCGAGTGATGCCTCGGGCAATCCGGGTAAATTGTCGGGGATCTCCGAAATTTTCCAGATAAAGAAGAATGATTTCGGTGTTCGGGTCATTCTGCCAGTAACGCAGAAGGTCGTTGCCTGAAATATCCGCTTTGTTTCCAACAGATACAAACATCGAGAACCCGAGTTTTATCTGATTGGCATAATCTAAAATAGCCTCGCCCAATGCGCCCGATTGCGACGTAAAGCCTACTTTTCCAAATAGCGGCTTGGTCTTTGAGAAAGTAGCGTTCATTGAAACATTCGGGTCAGTATTCAACACGCCAAAGCAATTAGGGCCGACCATACGCATGTTATATTTTCTGGCAACCTCCAGCAATTCCAATTCTTTCTCTGCGCCTTCCTCGCCGGTCTCTTTAAAGCCGGAGGTTATTACCACAACCCCTTTTACCCCTTTTTCACCGCATTGCTCCATTATCGTTTTAACATAATCACGGGGGACAATAATTATCGCAAGGTCTACCGCATCGGGTACATCAAGAATAGTTGAATAACATTTTATTGAGTGGATTACACCGGCTTTCGGATTTACAGGAAACACCTTGCCGTTGAATTCGGATTCAATAAGGTTATGAAGAATCTCCCGGCCTATGGTTCCTTTTTTTGTTGATGCCCCTATTACAGCGATTGATTTTGGTCTGAATATTCCGTCAAGACTCGAAGTCATTTAATTTACCTCCGGTTTATTTCTATTTCCGCCGTGAACTTAAGTAAAAAGGTTTGCAGGAGCAAGAATATTTAACGGTAAGGGCAAAAAAGCAGGCGTTTATGTTTTCAACGATTGGATTCAACGATGAATCTGCCACAGTATCTGGTATCATTAGCGCCTGGCAGGTATTCCGAAAGAGCCTTGAATTATTTCATATTCAGCGCATTTTTCATTGAAAAAATAGCTTCTAAGACACCGCCGGCAACAGCATTGGCTTTATCCGACATTTTAAAGCAATATTCCTTAATGCCCCGTGGATCGACATCCCCGATTTTATCGTCTTTATTCACCTTCAAACCGTCACGGGCCAATCCTCTTATTACTCCGCCAATTTGACTAACAACCTGACTGCCGGAAACCTCGGCAACAACTTCTCCCGCCGTTATATTATCGCCGATACTGCAATATGTCTTTAGAATACCGTCAGCCGGAGACCGCCATACTCGTTCCTTGGCATAGCCGTCCACAGCCGAAGGTATGCCTGTGTAGACCTGGGGAGTTCCTTGATAAATGACTCGTCCCAGATTAAATCCGCGGTTTGTTTCAACAACCGCATGGCAATTTTTCCCTGCCGTAAAGCCGGGACCAAGACCGATAACAACAGGCGCCATATCCAGCCGGGTATCATTTTCCTTTTTTAACATCCGGGCGTCAATAAGAGATAGGGGCTTGAAGCTTGTAAGCAGCCCAGCATCAGGATCAATCAGCACAGGAACACAGTTTTCGTCGATTATATTTAGAGCGGCATCAAACGATTTTGCCAGCCTGGCGGTTACTCTCTCGATCGTGACCTTTTCTTGATAAACCGCCTCTGCATAACATACAGTCCTCCTGATGCAGTTGGGTGATTCTTGCTCCAGGGCAACCACCTCAAAACCTGCCATAAAAAGACGTCTTATAACGCCCGAGGCCATTTCGCCGGCGCCTCTGATTACCGCTCTGTTTTCGACAAATTGACCGGTCAATCTTTACTCGTAGAGGTTTTTCTTTTTACAGCTATCAACTCGGCGGCTATGGAGATTGCAATCTCATAAGGACTTTCAGCGCCGATATCAAGACCAATGGGGGAATGTACTTTCTTTAAAAGAGATTCTTTGATCCCGGATTTTTTTAACTCCTCAAAGATCCTGGCAATCTTGGCCTTTGAACCTATCATGCCGACATACGCACAATTTTGACCTATCACCTTTTCAAGAACTGACCTGTCGCCTTTATGACCGTGTGTAACTATGACAACATAACTGTCACAATCCAACGCCGGGAAATTATCATTAAAATCAGGGTCGGTAAGAACGGTCTCAACCGGGGCGTTGTATTGGTTTAATATATCCTGACGGTCGTCGATTACGGCTATTTTAAAATTTAATCCGGCGGCTGCTTTAACCAGCGCCTGCCCTACATGTCCGCCGCCGAAAATAAACAGCCTGTCCGGCCTGCCGGAAAGCTCCATGAAAACATCCGCTTCGCCGCCGCAATACATACCGGTGGATTCGGGTCCGTTTGACGAGAACTGATACGTTTTTAGAAGATGCGGGCTGTTATTTTTGATCATATCAAGGCAGTCTTCGATGACCAGTTTCTCGAAAGAGCCGCCGCCAATAGTTCCCGATATTGAGCCATCGGGAAAGACCAGCATTTTAACTCCGGCATCTCTGGGCGATGAACCGGCGGTTTTTACTATTGTAGCCAGGACAAACGTCTCGCCGGCACTTTTCTTTTTTGTTATTTCTGTGAAAATGTCCATAGTGTTTGCAGGTCCTCAGTTTAAGATTTGCGCTTATCAACTCTTTTTAATATAGATTTATAATCATCCTGCGTATCGATATCAACCTGTATTTCATCATCTTCCAGTTCGATCACTTTCTCTTTATACCCGGCGATTAACTCTTCACCCACAGTATCGCCGTTAAGAACCATTAGTTCCGGAAAGAATTCTTTCGAAAATATTATGGGGTGTCCGCGACCCGTCGGCGTTTTTATATAAAGAATTCCGGGCGACTTTTGCTTATACATATCAATCGCCCTGTTTATCAGGCCGCTTGAAACGGTCGGCTTATCCGCCACCATAAACGATAAAGCATCAGTATCACGGCCGGCGCTCTTTACAGCACATTTAATCGACTCGGCACGGCCAAGACGGTACTTATCATTAAAAACAATTCTTATCCTGTCGGCAGCGTTATCGTCAATCAGTTTTTCAATGCGCCGGCTCTCAAAACCGGTAATAAGCAGGATATTATCAACATCGGATTTCGACAGCTGGTATATTACCTCCTCTATTACAGTATGATGCTTGAAAGGCAGCAAAAGCTTATTTTTGCCTATCCTCGAGGAGGCGCCCGCGGCTAATATAACTCCGACTATTCTCATAATTGTATCACCCATTCAAGATTAAAATAGAAAGGTCATGTAAATAGTCAAGCAATTTGACCGCCAGTGATATATTCAGATTGGATTAACTTATGGCGTGCGATACGATCAAAGCCGAACAAGTATAGTAGGTCGGGTTCTGACCGGAGGGAAAAACCCGACACGATATAATTGTCGGCCTTCTCCCGCTGGTCGGAGGCCGACCTACTTACTGCCAACTACCGGCAGGAGTCATCCGCCACGGCGGACTGTCCTACTTTGCTATTTGGAAGGTGATGTTAATAGACGAAGGTTTTAATAGAACTCCAGTGTATATTTAAAATCCATAAAATTTGGAAATTGCTTCTGCGAGTAGATTACCGGCTGCGCCAATACCGATATTCCAACTTCCTTCGGAAGCCTTTTTGACCATATTACCTACCCACTTTGAGACATGTGAGCCTAATTGATCTTTTGAAGTCGGAGGTGTATCTTTTTTCAATGCTTTACTTAGCTCATGAATATCTTGGTCATGTATTCCCTTTTCACGCAAGAAATTTTCTAACGATTCAACATCATTAGGCTTTATATTAATAGTAAACTGAGAATCTTGAGATGACCCTATAACGTTAACTGCCCCGCCATAAACTGTAGTATTGATGATTTGCTCAACTCTAGCTGGTTCGATTTCTGGTCCGGTGCCATTAATATTGGAACCAGCAGTGGGCTCCTCTTTCCAAATAGCTAGACTAAAATCTAGAATCCTATTTCGTACGGCATTTAATAATTCAACAAGATTCCCTTTGCCAAATTCAGCCCATGCCTGTAAACAATTTTGACCTTCATATACATTCATACCTAAAACTACATTTAGGTCGCCAGTAGGTACTTGTAATGTGTCAACCTTACCATCTTTGACAGTTTGTTCGATACTGGCAATACTTTGCCTGCAGTGATAATCTTGCAATTCTTTTGCTTCCGGTGGTAAACTTATCCAAGGAATTGGAGCGTTTCTTAATCCAGACCCAAAAGGTCCAGAAAAATGTCCCTTTAGTTCCAAGGGCCATTTTCGATAATCAGGAACATCAACATTATCGGGATAACCATTAGATTCCCATAATAACCAATCTTCTAATGGTTTGCTATTAAGCCTAGCAGCTAGTACTTTGCACTTTCTAAGCAATGCCCCAAGATCGCTGGAGGAATTTACAGCATCATTTTTAATCTCTTCAAGCAATGTCATTTTATTTACCCCAAGTAATATCTTTAAATCTTTTCTAATCTATATCCAAGACGTTTAAAGATAGAATAGTTTATGCATTTGTCAAGTAATATACCAAACACCGGCCCATAATACCCCCTTGAAATTCATTATTTTCTTGACATCACCCGCCGATATATTTATTATTAGAACGAACGTTCGATATTATTACGGACTGGAGAGGACTGAAGATGCCGACTGCTAAATTAAAATCAACCGTAACCCGGCGCAACAGGCGATACGAAAAACGGTTAGCCTCGATACTTAAAGCCGCCTCGAAAATAATCGCCCGGGACGGTTTCGAGGGCGCCTCCATCCGCAAGGTGGCCGCCAAAGCCGGAATCGGGCTGTCTGGCATCTACTACTATTTCAACAGCAAGGACGAAATGCTCTTTGCCCTGCAAGACTATGCCTTCTCCACTCTGGTTGAAACCCTTAAAGAAAGGCTCGAAACAGCCGGTACGCCTGAGGATAAATTGAAAGCGGTCATCGAAAATCATTTCAATTTCTTTATCAACAACATGGATGACCTCAAGGTGTGTGTGCATGAAATAGGATCGCTGTCGGGAGCTTATTACAAAAAAATCCTGAAAATACGAAGAGAATATTTCATACTGGTCAGGTCTGTTGTTGCAGAGATAATAAAAAAGCCGGGTCTTTATGATGTCAACCTGGCGACGTTATTCCTATTCGGGTCGTTAAACTGGATATATATGTGGTATAACCCCAAGGAAAATCCTGATATAACGAAATTAAGAGACCAACTGTTAACGATATTTTTAAATGGTATAAAAGCAACTTAAGCGCTGTAGGAGGCTTATGTTTAAACAATTTTTCGAATGGTATGAGAAAAGGCACGATTATGCCCGGGACTGGATTGCTAAAAACAACAGCGATGTAGTCGGTTGTTTCTGCAGTTATGTCCCCGAGGAGATAATTTATGCCGCCGGGCTTTTGCCGGTGCGCCTGCTCGGTTCGCATGAACCGCAGGATGTCACCGAGCCGCACATTTTCGGCATGTTCTGCCCGTTTTGCCGTGACGTCCTGGCGCAGGGATTAAAAGGACGTTGCGATTACATGAAGGGTATCACAATCGCCCAGTCATGTCTTCACCTGAGGCAGTCGTTCACCTCATGGGAAAACCATGTGCCGGTCGATTACGCCTATTACCTGCCAATGCCCAGTAAGGTTCAGACCAGACATGCCCGTCCTTACCTCAAAGGTGAATATGAAAGGTATATTAAGTCGCTTGAGGAATGGACAGGCAAACGAATCAGCAATGAAGCGCTCAGAGAGTCGGCAGAACTTCACAACGAAAACCGCCGGCTTATGCATGAGGTTTACGACTTGCGCAAGGACCCCAATCCATCGGTTACCGGATCAGAGGCAATGGTCATGGTGGTTTCGTCGTTCCTTGTCGATAAGAAAGATCACAACGCCGAGCTGAAACGCATCCTGCCCGAGCTGAAATCCCGTACACTCGACCGAGAAACCGGTTCTCGTCTTATGATAGTCGGTTCCGAGAATGACGATACCAAATTTATAAAAATGGTTGAATCAGTCGGAGCTACTATTATTTGTGACGACCATTGTACGGGAACGCGTTATTTCTGGAACGAAACAAAGTTTGAGAACGGCGATATCCTTCAGGATTTAGCCGACAGATATATAGACCGTCCCGCCTGTCCCTCCAAAGACTGGGAAGAGCGCACAAGATTTCCGCATATTCTTCAAATGGCAAAGGATTTCAATATTGACGGCGTTATCATTATTCAGCAAAAATTCTGCGATCCCCATGAGAACGACATTCCGATTTTATCAGAATATCTTAAGGAAAATGGCTTTCCGACGTTGTTCCTCGAGTTTGATGTGACTGTGCCGCTTGGGCCGATGCGGGTCAGGGTTGAGGCGTTTTTGGAGATGTTGAGCGAAGAGGAACTGTTTTAACTGACCTTAAGAGATAGGAGAAAATATGGCTGAATATAAAACCGAGCCGTTGAAATGCTGGAATAAGGCCAAAGAACTCCGGCTCAAATATTATAAGGATTACCAGGAGGCGCACAAGAAAGGCGGTATCCGCTGGACCGGCGGCGCCTGGGCTCTGGATGCCGTTCCAGCCGGACTTGGTCGTGATGTTTATAATATCACCGGCGAACCTTATGGCGCTTCAATAGCTTTCGATAAAAAATTCTCTTTAGAATGTATGGAAGCTACAGAAGCTAAAGGCTGGGCCCGCGACCTGTGCAGCTACATGCGAAATTATTGGGGCTCGATGTATCTCAATAAATTTGCCTTTGGCGGCGAATATCCTGAACCCGATTTCTGTTACCAGGATCATATCTGCTGCAGTCATGCCAAATGGTATCAGCATGTGGCTGAATACAAAAAGACACCTTATTTCTGCGTCGATGTATCGGTCGGACCTTACAATGAGCTCGATGAAAACAGGCTGATGTTTGTAGTCAACCAGTTGCATGAAGCGATTGAGTGGATGGAAAAGACCACCGGCCGCAAGTACCAGGACGAGCTTTTGATTGAGGCTGTTGAGAATGAGTGCCGGTCAACATCAACCTGGGCGGAGATCTGCTGTCTTAATATGGCTAAACCGGCGCCGCTTGATGAAAAAACGATGTATTCGCTTTATGTTCATGGCACCCTGGCCAAACATAAAAAAGAGGTAGCAGACTTCTATGAAGAACTCCGTGATGAGGTCAAATACCGGGTGGAAAACAATATCGCCGCCCTGCCCAATGAGAAGTGCCGCCTAATGTCTGATACACAGCCGCCATGGGGATTTTTAAAAGTATTCCGTTATCTTGAAAAATATGGCGCAATATCAATCGGGTCGCTTTACACCTTTGGCCTTATCGGCATCTGGGAAACAAAACCGGATGGCGCCTGGGGTCCAAGAACCACCCCGATGCAGAAAGGTGAAAAGATCACCAACCGCGATCAGGCGTTGAGGATACTGGCTGATTGGAACCTGTCCAAACCGGAGTGGCAGCATTTCTATGACCCCGACCTTAAAACCGAAATGATGCTTCAGATAGTCAAACAGTGGAAACTGGATGGAGTCATGCTTCACCTAAACCGCGGCTGTGAGGGACTCACCTGCGGTATCATGGAAAACCGCCTGGGTATCGCCAAAACCGGAACGCCGATTATGACATTTGAGGGCAACATGGGAGATGAACGGGAATTTGATGAAAAACAGGTCATGACCAGAATCGATTCCTTTATGGAAACACTGGGATTGCAAATGATGACCGTCTGATAGAAGCAGCTTCATGACAATAAACGAGATTATTTAAAGGAGGTAGAATGATTACCGCCGGAATTGATATGGGGGCGAAATTTATCAAAGTATTGTTACTAAAAGATGGCGAGATCATGGCAAAAGCTCAGGAGATGGCCGGATTCGAGCCTGTAGAAGCCGCCGAGAAGGCTTTCAGCAAGGCTCTTTCTGAATCACGTTTAAGCAAGGAAGATGTAAATGCTATTTTCGCCACAGGTGCCGGAAGAAAAGCAGCGCCTTTTGCTCAGGATTCTATTACAGAAGTAGGCGCCGCCGCCAGAGGAGTGACACATTCTCATCCATCTGTGCGCACTATTATCGAAGTGGGCGCCGAGGAGGGCCGGGCTGTAAAATGCAACGAGCAGGGCAAAGTAGAAGATTTTGCGATAAACGAAAAATGCGCCGCCGGCGCCGGCTCTTTTACCGAAGCAATGTCAAGAGCGCTGGAAGTGCCGCTTGATGAGTTCGGGAGAATTTCTCTTACATCCAGTAAGTCGATTCCGATGAACGCCCAATGCGCTGTATTTGCCGAGAGCGAGGTTGTTTCGCTGGTGCATGCCAAAACGCCTAAAGCTGATATTGCGCGGGCGGTTCACGACGCTATTGCCAGCCGGATAGTATCTATGGTGCGGCGAGTGGGCATCAATAATGACGTAGCTCTTATTGGCGGCGTTTCCTATAATCCCGGGTTTGTAGATTCTTTAAATCGCGGGCTGGAAACTACAGTTATTATCCCGGAAAACGCTGAGTATACTGGCGCTCTGGGAGCGGCAATTGTCGCGGCTGAAAGGAATAAAAATGACTGAGGAGAAAAAAGAATTCTGGCGCTGGAAAGAATACAACTGGCATGATGAAGCCAAAGACTGGAAAGGAGTCGAGACAATCACTGCCGGCGTGGATGTTGGTTCAGTCAGCTCACAGGTTGTGATAATGCTTGATGGCGAGCTGTACGCATATTCAAACATGCGCACCGGCTCCGACAGCCCCGACAGCGCCCGTAAGGCCATGAGCTGGGCGTTGGAAGATACCGGCATGACTCTGGACGACATTCATTATATTGTTGGGACTGGTTACGGCCGGGTTAATGTACCTTTCTCTAACCGGGCCATAACCGAAATCGCCTGCCATGCTCGCGGCGGCAACATGATGTATGGCTCAACTGTCCGGACTATCCTCGATATGGGAGGTCAGGACTGCAAAGCTATTCGCTGTGATGAACGCGGAAAGGTGTCAAATTTTTTGATGAATGATAAGTGTGCCGCCGGAACCGGTCGGGGCATGGAAGTTTTCGCCGATCTGCTGGCTGTTTCTATTGAAGATGTCGGCGAACAATCGCTTGATGTTGAGGAGGAGCCGCCGCCGGTATCATCAACCTGCGTGGTGTTTGCTAAATCTGAAGCCACATCTCTGCTCAGGGAAGGATGGTCAAAGAAGAAAGTGCTGGCCGCCTATTGTTCGGCTATGGCTCATCGGGTAGTCACTCTTTTGGAACGTGTCGGTGTGGAAAAGGATTTCGCTATTACCGGCGGCATCGCCAAAAATATCGGCGTAATAAAAAGACTCGAAAAGGAATTGAATCTCACGTCTTTGAAATCAAACTACGATACCCAGATCGCCGGGGCGCTTGGCGCCGCTCTGTTCGGCAAAACACTGATAGAAAAACAGAGGATGAAGGCCAAATGAAAGCTAATTACGGATATTTAGACGGCAGCGGCGAATTTTTTATCACGATCGATACCGACCTCTGTATCGAATGTTCTCATCATGGGTGTGTGGATGCCTGCCCTGTGGGCATGTTTGAAATCATTGTGGATGATTACGATGATAAAGTTGCCGCTATTAAAGAGGAACACCGTAAAAAAGTGAAATACGACTGCAGTGCCTGTAAACCGGTATCCGATCGGCCGCCATTACCATGCGTTGAGGCCTGTACGCCAGGGGCTATTACGCATTCATGGTAACGCGGAAATCATTTTTCAGATTAGCAGAGCAGTTGAATAACTTTAAAACTATACTGGCAAAACGGTAGTTATCGGGAGCGCTATTGCGATGTTGACTCTTAAAATTGACGGACAAACAATCGAGTGTTCCGAGGGTAAAACTATACTCGAAGCGGCCGACTCGGCGGGTATTTATATACCGCGTTTGTGTTATCATGCAGACTTGCCGGCTGCTCGTGAAACAACCTGGGCAGATTACATTTTTCAGGGTGACAAAAAAATCGTCGGTGAAAAACCGGGTGAAAAAGCTGGAGAAGACGCTCATTGCAGTCTGTGTCTCGTTGAAATTAATGGAAATCCCGAGCCGGTAAAATCCTGTATTACGCCTGTCGAGGATGGGATGATTGTCAAAACGGATACCGATAAGGTAATTCAAAACAGGCAACAGGCTCTTGCCGGAATTCTGGCTGATCATCCGCATGCCTGCCTGACATGCGCCCAGAAAGAGGGCTGCAGTCGGACAGATTGCTCAACTAACGTGCCTGAAAATGAAAGGTGCTGTAAGCTTCTTGGACACTGCCATTTTGAAAAAGTCTGTGATTACATAGGCATTCCAGGCGATACTTCAAAATATATTCCCAAGCATCTTCCTGTAATTAAAGATGATCCGCTTTTCGATCGCGATTACAATCTTTGTATAGGCTGTCTAAGATGCGTACGGGTTTGTCGTGATGTAAGGGGCGTCAATGCCATCGGAGCTGTCTGGAAGAACGGTCGTTCGTGGGTAGGGACGATTAATGGCCCGGGACTTAAAGAAGCTGAGTGCCGGTTTTGCGGCGCCTGCGTGGAGATTTGCCCTACCGGAGCATTGACAGATAAAGAAGGCATACTGGCAATCAAAAAAGATGCCCCCTTGCCATGTGTAGGTAATTGTCCGGCGGGCATTGATATCCCGCGCTATATAAAGTTGATCGCTCTCGGTCGTTATCGTGATGCGCTTAATCTCATTCGCTTCTATGTGCCTTTTCCCGGTATCCTGGGATACGTCTGTTTTCATCCATGCGAGGATGTCTGCCGCAGAAAAGAAATCGACCAGCCGGTGTCTATCTGTGCCCTTAAACGTTTCGTCGCCGATGAAGTATCGATTGATGATATTCAACTGCCGGAAAAACAGCCGGATACCGGAAAAAAGATCGCTGTCATTGGCGCTGGTCCAACCGGCTTAACAGCGGCATATTATCTTAGTATTATGGGTCATCAGGTTGAACTGTTCGACAGCACCGGTAAGCCGGGGGGCATGCTCAGTCAGGGCATCCCTGATTACAGATTGCCAGAGGATGCTGTGGAACGAGAATTGGAATCTCTTAATAAGCTAAGCATCGATTTTCATCTGAATTCCCCAATCAGCGATAATTTTGGAATCCCTGAACTAAAATCTCAGGGCTTCAATGCAATTCTGGTTGCCACGGGGATATCTGAAAGTATAAGTCTGCCTGTAGAAAATTCAAATCTCGATGGAATTACTCTCGGTCTGGAATTTTTAAAATCAGCAAAACTGCCCTATAAACCGAAACTGGATGGCAATGTTGTAGTCATTGGCGGTGGGAATGTTGCTGTTGATGCCGCCATGACAGCGGTACGGCTTGGGGCAAAAACTGTTCAACTCGTATGCTTGGAATCGCGTGATGAGATGCCCGCTCATGACTGGGAAATTAGGCAGGCTGAAGAAGAAAGCATCAAGATAAATCCATCCTGGGGACCAAAATGTTTTACCGGCCAGAAAGGCAAAGTAGCGGGTGTCGATTTAAAGCGCTGTACGAGGGTGTTTGACGAACATGGCCGGTTTTCTCCTGAATACAATGATGAAGAAATGCACCATATACAAGCCGATCATGTGATTATTACTATTGGCCAGGAAATCGATAGTGAACTCCTTCATCATATTGTAAGCTTAACGGGAATTACTGGTAATATATTAAAGGTTGATGAAAACTATGCTCTCGGCATCGGTGATGTTTTTGCCGCCGGTGATGTGATTCGCGGTCCTTCATCTGTTGTCGAGGCCATAGCCGATGGACGTAAAGCCGCCGATGCTATCGACAAGCACCTCGGCGGAAGCGGTATTGATGAGATTATTTATAAGTTTGAGGAACTTGACGGTCCCAAAATAGACTATACCGCTGAATCGTTTGTAAAAAGCAGACATACTGCAAAGATTTCTAAACCCGAAAAACGCAAGTTGGGATTCGGACTGATTGAAGAGACTTTCAAAGAGGAAGCGGCAACAGCGGAAGCCCGGCGATGCTTGCAGTGTCATCTTCGCCAGATGATTACACCAGACATTTTGCCTCCGGAAAAGTGGCTGCCACTGAAAAAAGAAACTGTGGATTCTATCACCGAAACAGAAGGCGTATTTCAACTTCTAAACTCCGAAAAGAAGGTGATTCAAATTACAGGAACAGCCAATATCAAAAAAGACTTGTCAGAATGTCTTGAAAATCCCGGAGATGTTGTTTATTTTATCTATGAGGAAGACCCTATGTATACTAAACGCGAAAGTGAACTGATACAGCAGTATCTTCAGGAACATGGCGAACTCCCATCGGGCGGCGAACTCAATGACGATCTTTTTTAATGGCTGATGATTTATTAAATAAATTGAGTTCCAAGGGATGGCAGAAGCAGTTTTCAGCCTCGGGCGCAAGACTGCGGGAAGCTGTCGATAATTACCGGAAACTTGGCTTCGAGGTGATGACAATTCCGGCAAGAGAGCTGGTTAATGATGGCTGCAGCGTCTGCTTTGATGACGAAAGCGATGAAACGGTTATGATTTTCACCCGGAAAACTGATGCGAAAATAGTGGATGAACTGTATGATAATATTGATTAGCTGTCTTTAGAAAACAACAGTAATATTAAAGATTGATATGAGGGAAAGGAGATTATGATGAAAGCCGCTGTATTTTATGGTCCAAACCAGCCATTAAAAATTGAAGAGGTCCCGACGCCAGAGCCGGCTCCCGGTCAGCTCTTAATTAAAACCTCGGCCTGTGGAGTCTGTCATACCGACTTACACTATATAGACCACGGAGTGCCGACATTTAAAAAGCCGCCGCTTATCCTGGGCCATGAACCATCCGGAACTGTTGCCGCCATTGGCGAGGGAGTCGGCGGTTTCAAAGAAGGCGACAGGATTTTATTACCTGCGGTTTTAACCTGCGGTCGGTGCGATTTCTGCCGTACCGGCAGGGAAAATATATGTGTATCGATGGTTATGTTCGGCAACAATATCGACGGCGCTTACGCAGAATACCTGCTGGCTCCGGCTAAGGATACTTTTCATCTTCCGGAAGAGATTCCTCTTGAGGAAGGTTCAATCATAGCCGATGCCATCTCAACGCCTTTTCATGCTGTCAAGAACCGCGCCGAGGTAAAACCCGGCGATTCAGTGGTAGTATTGGGTTGCGGTGGTATCGGGATAAACATAGTCCAGGTAGCCGCGGCCGTCGGCGGGTCGGTTATTGCGGTTGACATTTCGCCGGAAAAGCTTGAGTGGGCAAAAAAGCTGGGCGCTGATGTCACAATCAATCCTAAAGAAGATGAAAAATGGACCAAGACCGTTAAGAAGATGACCGGCGGCGGCGCAGATATTGCCATTGAGGCCATTGGAAATCCAGCAACAATCGAAACCGCTTTCAACTCACTCAGAATCGGGGGACGGTTGGTCGTACTGGGTTATACTCATAAAGATATTTCATTGAATGCCGGCAGGATAATGTTTCGCGAGATGGAGATTGTCGGCTCGTTAGGCTGCCGGCCAGTCGATTACCCCAAACTGATTGAACTCTGCCGTGTGGGAAAAATCAAGGTTAAGGAACTGGTAACAGGCAGATTTCCATTAGATAAAATCAATGATGCATTTGATCTACTGAGAAAAGGCGAAGGACTCAGATCCATTATTACCTTTTAGCCTTTATTTTAATAGATATAATTGTTGATAAAAAGTACTGGCGTAAAGGAAATCCCATGATTTCCATTTACAACAAAGGTCAATAAAAATTCGTCTAAACACTTGATATCAGCAAACGAATTTCGTATCCTACTTTGATGGTCAGGCAATTGTAGATGATTAAATCTGTCCAATGGAGGGTATGCAGACAATAATAAAATCTGCTTCACAATATCGATCATTCAAGAAAGATTAGATGAAGAAATTTTTTAAGTTTTACTCATGTTTGTGACATTTGGAAAACTAAAGGTCATGGAAAGAATGTAAGTTTATAAATTATTGAAACAAAACAAGGAGTGGTAATGGAGATTAAGAAAGTTGGTATTTGCGGATGCGGGCTTATGGGCTCAGGTATAGCCGAAATAGCGTCCAAGGCCGGTATGGATGTTATTATTCGCGAGGTAAATGATAATTTTTTGAAAAAGGGAATGGGTCGAATCGATAAGTCTCTTTCTCGCGCGGTCAGCAAAGGCAAGCTTGACGAGACGGGTAAAAAAGCAGTCCTGGATAAAATCAAAGGGACAACCAGCGTTAATGATCTGGCTGACTGTGATATAATCGTCGAGGCTATAATCGAAAATCTCGGGGAGAAGATTAAGCTTTACAAAGAGCTCGATTCTATTGCTAAAAAAGACGCGATCTTCGCTTCCAATACTTCGTCGTTATCGATAACGGAAATGGGAGCATCGACTAACCGCGCCGATAAGTTCTGCGGTTTACATTTTTTCAATCCAGTGCCGGTTATGAAGCTTGTTGAGGTCGTTAAGACTGTGGCCACCTCAGACGCTGCTTTCGAGGCGGCTAAAGCTTTCGGCGAGAAGCTGGGGAAGGTTGTGGTATCATGCAGCGATTCGCCGGGCTTCGTAGTCAACCGTCTTTTGGTGCCATACCTGCTTGATGCTATCCGGGCTCTTGAGGCCGGCGTGGCAAGCAAAGAGGATATCGATAACGGGATGAAGCTTGGCTGCGGTTATCCGATGGGACCGCTTGAATTGACTGATTTTGTCGGCCTGGACACGACCTACTATATCGCCGAAATTCTTTTCGATGAGTTCAAAGACCATCATTATGCCTCGCCTCCTCTTTTGAAGGCAATGGTTAAAGCCGGTTATCTTGGGCGTAAAGCTGGCCGCGGTTTTTATGATTATGCAAAGAAGTAGGTAAGAGTTATGGAATATAAAAATATTAAATTTGAAAAAGACGGTGCTGTCGCAACTGTTACAATTGACCGTCCAAAAGTATTGAACGCCTTAAACGATGAAACGATCGCCGAACTCGATCATTGCTTCACATCTATTGCCGACGATAGCTCGATATTGTGTGTCATCCTAACCGGCGGCGGAGAAAAATCGTTCATAGCCGGAGCCGATATCGGCGAACTGGCGGTCTGTGATGTGATCTCCGGCCGGGCTAAATGCGATCGCGGGCAATCACTGCTGTTTAAAATCGAGAATATCCCTCAGCCCGTTATTGCGGCTATCAACGGTTTTGCTCTTGGCGGCGGATGCGAATTTGCTATGGCCTGCGACATTCGTTTAGCCTCGGAAAAGGCGAAAATCGGACAGCCTGAAGTCAGCCTCGGCATCATTCCCGGGTATGGCGGCACCCAGCGGCTGGCTCGCCTTGTCGGCCGCGGCAAAGCCAAGCAGATGATACTCACCGGTGATTTTATCAACGCCGCCGAGGCGTATCGCATCGGGCTGGTAGATGAGGTCTATCCGCCGGATGAGCTTATGGCAAAAGCTAAAGAGATGGCCGGTAAAATCGTATCAAAAGGACCGCTGGCTATAAAAGCCGCCAAGGAAGCGATAAACCTTGGCCTCGATGTTGATATCAAATCAGGTTGTGAACATGAAGCGGTTTTATTCGCCGGTATCTGTGCTTCCGAGGATAAAACTGAAGGCACAAGTGCATTTTTAGAAAAACGCAAGGCGGAATTTAAAGGGAAGTAGTTATATAGACAGGGGCAAAGGAAGCCTTTGCCCCTTTTAGAATTAAATATGAATAGAGAACTAAATCTAAATGCCAAAAGCATTCATGAGGCGATTGAATTACAGGTAAAAAAAGAAGGATTTAAGCCCAAACCTGTTAAACCGCTTGTAGCGCCTGTTTTAGCCAAGCCTCATACTGCAGTCTATAAAATGCATCGTTATTATGCAAGAAGACCTCATAATGTTTTCGCTAAATTGATTGAGCATTATACAAATCCAGGAGATATTGTCTTGGATCCGTTTTGCGGCGGAGGAGTTACAGTATTTGAGGGATTGAAATTACGACGTAGAGTCATTGGGATTGATATAAATCCGTTAGCCACCTGGATAACTAAAGTTGAAGTTGAACCGGTGGATTTTGAAATCTTGGAAGAATTGTATAATGAGTGGCTCAAATTAATTGAGAAAAATATACCAAAGTTATTTAAAGCTAAATGTACAGAATGCGGAAAATTTGGCATTGCTGAATGGTATGAATGGTCGAATGTAGTAGTTTGTCCCAACTGTGAGGAAAATGTAATATTAGGAAGAACCAAAAAAATAAGGCCCGGATTATTTGAATGCAATAATAAACAATGTAAAACCCGCATTCAGCCAAATAAATGTGAAAGAAAACCGGATATTATATTAACGGTTATGATAGATTGTAAAAATTGTAAAAAAGTTATAAAAAGAGAATCTATCCCGGATGATATAAAAAGATATAAAAAGATATTAAAAGATGAAAAACAATACATCAAAAAAGAAAAAATCAAAATACCAAATGAAAAATTTCCAGATATGGATCGTGCCAGAGACGATAATATTTTCGGCAAAGGTATTAAATATTTTAAAGATATGATGACTGTCAGACAACGTATTTCATTAGGCTTAATAAAAAGATATCTTCCCCGGAATAAAGAAGCAAATGAGATAGATGCATTATACCATGTTTTCTCTGCTTCTTTACGGTATGTAAACAAGTTTGTGTTTCAAAGTTCAAATTGGCAAAGCGGCAAACCTATTGAGTGGGCCGGGCATAATTATTGGATGCCTTTTTGCTATTTTGAATTGAATCCATTAAATCCAATTAAGAAAAAATATAAGGCACTAATAAACGGCAAAATAGAGCAGGAAAAATTTATTGGAGAATACTGCAAATTTCCAAAATCGAGAAAACCCTGGGATGAATTAGAAAATGGTTTAACCTGTTGGATATTGACTCAATCAAGCCATGATATCAAATTACCTGACGAATCAGTGGATGCGATTATTACTGACCCTCCATTTGGAGGTAATGTTCAATATGGCGAGTTGTCAGATTTCTATTTAGTATGGCTTAAAGAGTTCTTAGGTTTGAAAAATCTTTCTGATAAATCAATGGAGGCCATTGAAACGCGTAATCAAGGTTTTAAAGAGGCAAAAGATAGAGAATTTTATGAAGAGATGCTTTATTTAATATTTAAAGAATGCAGAAGAGTCATCAAACCAGATGGCTGGATGGTCTTAACGTTTCACAATAGAGACATAGGTGTTTGGATGTCTTTGCATAGAGCCGCATTAAGGGCTGGTTTCAGACTTCCTTTGGAAAACGAATGTTCTAATCGAGGAATGGTTTATCAGCCTCCTGTGCAAAATTATACTCAAACTATTCATCAACGGGCGGCCGGTTCTATGCTGGGTGATTTTATATTATCTTTTAAGCCCGCAGCTCCCCCTGTTCAATTAGAAGCAATTAAAGCACAATTGACATTGAAAGAAGAAAAAGAACTTCAAGATAAGGCAGAGGAAATCATAAGATATCATGGCGGAGCTGATGACACAACATTGATGACCGGTCTTATTCCATATTTGCACGAGGCATCATTACTGCATCGTATCGGTAAATATGATTTGAATATATTACTGGAGAATGGACCTTTCAAATTCCTATCTAAAGAAAAAAAATGGTTCATGGAGGACATGGTAGAACCAACTGGCTCATTAAAACCTTTGAATATGATCGATGCTGAAGTGTTTGTCCAAAATCTTATCCATAGTTATTTATTTGAACATAAGCAGGCAACGATGGATGAGCTTTTAGTCGTCATTTATGAAAATCTTGTTAACTCTCACCGGCCTCAGATTAGCACAATAGATAAAGTTGTAAATAAATATTGTAAGAAAAAGAAAGTAAAAGGCCAAAAACGTGAACTATATATTTGGAATCCTAAGGTGAAAACTCCTGAACAGATTGAAAAAGCATTGTCAACACAGATTCCCCTGGGTTTTGATACTGCCATTGCATTGGATCATAATAATATAATTAAAATCATCTCAGAATCAGCAAACAATGCCGGTTATAATGTTCATGTCGGTAAAACAGAACAAAGAAAATCCCCGACATTAAAAGCTTTAAGCCTGGAATTGTCAGGTTTTGAATTGGGATTGCCCCCTGAAGTTTTCAAATTAATTCAAGAAATTGATATTATAATATTGAAAGGTTCTAATATCATAGCCGCTGTTGAGGTTGCTACTACTATTTCAACTTTTAACAAGGCAGTTAACGATAGATTTAGAAATTTACTTACAATTGCTCCAAATTTGGATATTAGATTAAGTGTAATTGTCTCTGATAATAATTTTGAAAAAGCACATGAAGAACTATATACGCCCGCTAATATTAAATCCAGGTTGTCAGAAAAAGTTAAATTATTTAAAACAAGTAAAATCATGGATAAAGATTTCTTAAATATGATTTTAAGTAAAAATACATGATTTAAACAGGAGAACGAATGAATTTCGAATTAACCGAAGACCAGCTGGCAGTTCAGGAGGTAGCCAGAGGGTTTACTGAAAAGAAACTGAAACCCAGGGCTGAGGAGTTTGACGCCGAATCCAAGATGGACAGCGGTTTATTGAAAGAAATGGGCGAACTGGGCCTGATGGGGATTACTCTCCCAGAAAAGTACGGCGGCGGTGAAATGGATACGATATCCTATATGGTAGCATCGGAGGAGCTGGCTAAAGGCTGCGCCTCTCATGCAGCTGTTTTAGGGTTGCATAACTCTCTCTACGGCTATCCGGTTGTCGAATTTGGAACAGAAGAACAAAAGCAAAAATATCTTCCCGGCATCTGCAGCGGAGAACAGGTAGGCGCCTTTGCACTATCTGAACCCGGCGCTGGTTCCGATGCCGCGGCCGTTGCTACTACTTGCAAAAAAAAGGACGACGGCTATGTGCTTAACGGCACAAAAATATTTATTACCATGGGCGCTGTGGCGGACAGCGTTATAGTATTCGCAACCTCTAAAAAAGGTTCCGGTCCCAAAGGCATCACCGCTTTCATAGTCGATAAAGGCGCCGAGGGATTTGATATCGGCACAATCGAAAAGAAAATGGGACTTAAGGCGTCACCCACGACCGAATTAATATTCAATGACTGTTTTGTTCCTAAAGAGAATATGCTTGGCGTGGAAGGGAAAGGTTTCCGGGTGGCGATGTCTACCCTGGATGGCGGCAGGATCAGTTGTGGAGCGATGGCGGTTGGTCTGGCTCAGGCTGCTTTTGAAATTGCCTTGAAATATTCGAAGGAACGCGAGCAGTTCGGCAAACCGATCTCAGCGTTTCAGGCTATTCAGTTTCACCTGGCGGATATGTCTATTATGATAGAAAACGCCCGGCTTTCGGTCTACCGGGCAGCCTGGATGAAAGATAAAGGAATGCCCTATACATTGCAGGCGGCCCAGGCTAAAGTTTACGCCTCGGAAATTTCTACTTTAGTGACTCATAAAGCGATTCAGGTTCTTGGCGGTTATGGATATATCAGGGATTACCAGGTCGAAAGGATGTACCGTGACGCCCGCGTAACCGAGCTTTTCGAGGGGACATCGGAGGTGCAAAGGCTGATTATCGCCAGAAACCTTCTCAAAGGAAAATAGAAAAGGAGTTTTATAAGGAGAATAAGAGGTTGTAGTAATAAATGAATCTTGATTGTGATTCTCTGAAAAGTCATTGCGAGCATCTGACCCGTAAGGCGAGAGATTTGAAAAACAAACAAAATAGCAATGTAAGCCCGGCCGCAGGACAGGCCGTCAAGGTCTTGTGGATTTTCAACCTGCCCGGACAGACTGAAAGTCTGTCCTACTAAAGCTTGCGATCTATATGTCTTCGCATTGGTTTACCCAAATCGATTTGTTTCTTAAGAGTGAAACGAAACTCCGGGACGCTTCCAAACATTCTAAGAGTTTGCATGATTGATTTGTCATCCCGCTGTTTCCTCACGATGACTGAGAATTATATACAGCCTCATAGGCTTTTCTGACAGTATTATGAAAGAGATCACGTTTTTTGGCAGGGGCGGACAGGGCGCTGTAGTTGCCTCTGAAATGCTTGCCGACGCTTATTTCCATGAGGGTTACCAGGTTCAGAGTTTTCCATCTTTTGGCGTTGAACGGCGCGGGGCGCCGGTTATGGCGTTCTTACGAGTCGATAAGGAGTTCATATATCTCAGAAGCATGATATACAAAATTGATTTCGGCGTGATCCTGGCCCCTGATATAGTTAATGCGCCAATCTTTAAACCAACATTAAAAGCCGAGACAGTGATCTTGATAAATTCCCGAGAAAAGTTGCCTCAGCTTGATGGAATTAGAGCTTCTTATGTTGATGCCACCGGCATCGCCTTAGAATATGGTCTGGGGTCAAAGGCTCAGCCGCTGGTCAATACCGCAATGCTTGGAGCATTTGCTAAAATATCGGGCGATCTGAAACTGGACAACCTGCTGGAGGCAGTCAAAGGCAGCGTGCCGCAAAAAACTGATATGAACATAAAAGCTGTAATCAAAGCATATGAATCGGTAATAGGTTTTGAGTAAATTAATCGTTTTTAATTCGGTCGATGAGATGCCGGAGATGGCGGTTGCCGGATCGCCAATGGACTGGAATAAAACCGGTTCCTGGCGATCGTCCACTCCTGTTCACAGGGACAAGACCCCGCCATGCAATTTCAACTGCCCTGCCGGTGAGGATATACGCGGTTACATAGATTTAATAAAGAAAAATCAGCTTAGCGATGCTTTCAGCCTTCTAACCAAGACTAATCCGCTTCCGGCTGTGTGCGGGCGGGTATGTTTTCATCCCTGCCAGGCTAACTGTAATCGTCATGATTTCGATATCGAAGTACAGGTGCGATTGCTTGAAAAATTCATAGGCGATTGGGGAATCGAAAACAAATTAAAAACAGAACTTCCTGATTTAAGTCACCATAAGATAGCGGTCATCGGAGCAGGTCCGGCAGGATTGGCCGCCGCGTATTTCCTTCGCAGGAAAGGCCTGGCAGTAACACTCTATGATGAAAACGGTTTGCCGGGCGGTATTCTGCATTACGGCATACCATCATACCGGCTCGATAAAGATATCCTGCAAACTGAGCTTGAAAGACTAATGGAAGGAATCGAGTTTAAATCGAACATGAAATTCGGTTCCGATTTTGGTATCGGTGATTTACAAAATTTCGACTCGGTCTTCCTGGCAACCGGCGCACATCTGTCAAAAAAAATGAATATTAATGGAGAGAAACTCACCGGAGTAGAACCCGGACTTGATTTTTTAAAAAATGTGAACTCCGGCGTTGCTGTTGACCTCAAAGGGAAAAAAGCTGTTGTTATTGGCGGCGGCAACACGGCCTGTGATGTTGCCCGCACCGCTTATCGTCTCGGCGCCGATGTTCACCTTGTTTACCGGCGGACCCAAAAAGAAATGCCTGCTTTCGCCGAAGAGGTTGAACAGCTTAAATCCGAACCAATTAAAATAGAGTTTCTGGCGGAACCCGAGAGAATTGAAAGGCAAAACGATGGCAGGTTGAAAGTATTATTCACAAAAATGAAACTTGGAGAACCCGACCAATCCGGCCGTTCAAGACCTGTTCCAATCAAGGGTTCGGGTTTCGATATGATCGTGGATAAAATCTATGCCGCAATCGGTGAGGACCCCGACCTGTCATTCTTTCCGAAGGTGGTTATTTCAAACAGCGGCGAATTTGATTTTGCCGGAGTAGAAAAAAGTCTGCGCGAAAAGCTGTTCGTCGGCGGAGATATTTTGCCTAATCCCAGGACAGTTCCTCACGCGGTTGCCACAGGAAGGTTGACCGCTGATAAAATTGAGGCGTTTCTAAAGGGAGAACTGCTAGATTCTCAAAAGAATATCGCCGAGGTTGCTGGTCCTGATGACGTTAATTATATCTATTTCACAAAGGTCAATGCAGCAAAATGGCAGAAAAATCTAACCATCAACGGCAGTATTCCCGATATAGAAAAGGCGATTGAGGAAGCCAGCCGCTGTTTTTCCTGCGGTGTGTGCAATCAATGTGACAACTGCTACAATTTCTGCCCCGACCTGGCCGTGATTAAATCCTCGGATGGGTATCAGATCAATCTCGACTACTGTAAGGGGTGCGGTATATGCTCCAATGAATGTCCTCGCGGCGCTTTGATTATGGAGGCGAAGAGTTGAAGAAGGTGATGTCGGGTAATGAGGCGGCCTCTCTGGCGGTAAAGCTTTCCAGGGTTCAGGTGATATCGGCTTATCCCATAACCCCGCAGACGGTGATTGCCGAGAAACTATCTGAACTCTGCGGTTCGGAGGAACTTGATGCCAGGTTCGTTAAGGTGGAATCGGAACATTCAGCCATGGCGACTTTGATCGGGGCGGCCTCCACCGGCGTTCGCACTTTTACTGCTACCTCGGCTCAGGGACTTGCGTTGATGCATGAGCTGCTGTTCTGGGCATCAGGCGCTAGATTGCCTGTTGTCATGGTTAATGTTAACCGGGCCATGGCGGCTCCCTGGACTATCTGGTGTGACCAGACCGATTCTGTCGCCCAGCGCGATACCGGTTGGATGCAGTTTTATTGCTGGTCCAACCAGGAAATATTAGACAGCGTCATCTGCTCATTTAAGATAGCCGAAAAACTGTTGATTCCCTGCATGGTCTGTTTCGACGGTTTCTTTATATCGCATACCTATGAAGCCGTGGATATCCCCGATCAGAAGGATGTAGATAAATTCCTGCCATCAAGAAAAGCAGAAACTTACATTGATACGAAAAACCCGCAAACGTTTTCGGGCGGTACTTTGCCGAATAATTTCATGGAGTTCCGCTATAAACTTCAAAAAGCATTCGAACAGGCGCCTGAAGTGATAGATAAAACCTACGGCGAGTTTAACAATATATTCGGCCGCTCATACAAAGATATCGAACCGTATTTTTTTAATGATGCCGAAACCGTGTTAATGGCTTCCGGCTCTGCGGCATCAACGGTATATTATACGGCGAGAAAATTACGGGAGTCGGGAAAGAAAGTTGGCTTCCTGAGATTAAGGCAATTGCGGCCGTTTCCCGAGAAATCGTTTTTATCGTTTATGAAGCCGGATGTTAAATACGGTGTACTGGACCGTAATCTTTCACCGGGCACAGGCGGAGTGTTCACCCAGGAGATAAGAGGAGTTTTAAACCGTCACGGCCGGCAGAATCGGGTCAGCGAATTTGTCGCCGGTCTCGGTGGACGAGATATAACCGAACAACATATCATGGAGATATTTAATAAGCTTGCGAATGGCGAAATTAATACATCGGGAATAAACTGGATCGGTGTGAAGGGAAAACAATAAGTAAATTTATTTAATAAGTTTTATCATTATGAGAATTACTTTCCAAAATCTAAGACCGGAGTTGACCTATGAATGAAATGCCGGATTACGAGTTTTGCGCAAGTCATAGTTTTTACGGCCACATGGCCTGTCCCGGTTGCGGTGAAAAGATATTAATCAGGCATGTCCTGGAAGCTCTTGGTCCGGAAACTGTAATTATTTGCCCTGCCGGCTGTGCCGCGGTTACTGACGGCGTCTTTCCCCATACTATTTCGCCGGTCCCGTTTTTGCATGTGCCGTTTGATGCGACTCCCTCCGCGGCGGCCGGTGTCCGCGCCGGTCTCGATATGTCGGGTCGTAAGGATGTGACAGTAATGGCCTGGGCCGGCGATGGAGCCACCTTCGATATCGGGATGGGGTCTCTTTCGGCTATTGCAGAAAGAAATGAGAATATTCTTTATGTTTGCTACGACAACGAAGCTTATATGAACACCGGCATCCAGCGCAGTTCGGCCACGCCTATCGGAAGCTGGACTACCACAACGCCGGAGGGGCGATTGAAATCCGAACCCAAGAAAAATATCGATTTCATCATGGCCTCACACAGGGCGCCCTATGTTGCCACCTGTTCGCCGGCGTTTATTGATGATCTGAAAATGAAAGTTACAAAAGCAAAAAATATGACCGGCTTAAGATTCCTTCATTTGTATTCCCCGTGTCCTCCAGGTTGGAAATCCGACCCCAAGGATAGCATCGCCATTTCCAGGCTGGCCGTGGAATGTAACCTGTTTCCTCTTTATGAAATTTACAACGGAGAAAAATATATACTGAATTATCAATCCCGGAGCCTTCCCGTTTCCGAGTACATAAAACTCCAGGGAAGATTCAGATATCTAAGCGACAGGGACAAAGAAATTCTTCAGTCCGAGGCTGATCAGTTCTACCGTACTCTGATATCGCTTCAAAATATCAAACCGCAATCAAATATTGCCGGGGAGGAATGATGAGTAAGAAGCCATCCGAAAAATCCTTGATATATGACTGGAATAAAAGCAAGGGATTCAGGTTTCGCCATAAGCCAACCCTCCAAATTGATGACGAAACTTTAAGGGACGGTCTTCAGTCTCCTTCTGTTACAGATCCCACCATCAAAGAAAAAATCGAATTGTTGGAATTGATGGAAGAACTTAAGATAGATTCCGCTGATATTGGTCTTCCCGGTTCCGGCCCAAGAGCACAAAGCGATATCTTGGCTATAGCCAAGCATATCGAGAAAAACAAAATGAAAATCCAACCCAACTGCGCCGTCCGAACAGTTAAAGCGGATATTACGCCCCTTGTCGCTATTTCACAGAAAGTAGGCTATCCGATTGAAGCAAGCACTTTTATTGGCTCATCGCCTATCAGACAGTATGCCGAGGATTGGACGCTTGACAAAATGATCAAGCTGACCGAGGAAGCGGTAAGCTATGCCGTGGATAATGGTTTACCTGTAATGTATGTTACAGAGGATACCACACGAGCCGACCCCAAGACATTGAAAAAGCTATACACAACCGCAATTAATGCAGGCGCCAGGCGTATATGTGCTTGCGATACAGTTGGCCATGCCACAACTATAGGTGTTTACTATCTGATGAGATATATAATGAAACTGGTAAAAACAATCGATCCCGAGGTTAAAGTCGATTGGCATGGTCATTCGGATCGTTCTCTGGCGCTGCCCAATACTATGGCCGCTATTGCACAGGGAGTTGACCGGGTACATGCCACCGCTTTGGGTATCGGCGAAAGAGTTGGTAATACCCCGATTGATCTCTTGCTGGTTAATCTTAATCTTGAAGGTATATACAATCGTGATCTTACCCAGCTTTCGCGGTATTGCCATTTCGTCTCGGAAATATGCGATGTAGAGATTCCACCGAATTATCCGGTTATGGGTCGGGATGCTTTCAGAACGGCCACAGGTGTTCATGCCGCCGCCATAATTAAAGCCCAGAACAAAGGTGATGACTGGCTTGCCGACCGTGTTTATTCAGGTGTACCGGCAGGAATGGTTGGCTTAAAGCAGATTATTGAGATCGGGTTTATGTCGGGAGTTTCGAATATAGTCTACTATCTGAAAACACGTGGCATTAAGCCGGATAAAGAAATCGTCGATGAGATATTCCGGACAGCAAAACAGCATAATAGAGTTCTTACCGATGAAGAAATCGAAGAGACAATCAAATTCCAAACGCATTTGTCCAATGAGTTGCCGCTTGATACTATTAAGCAATGGGATGAAGAGATCAAACCAAAGAAAAAGAAATAAAAAAAACCAATGATTTATCCCGGTATTAACATTGCGTTTGATTTAATAATAAGATTTTAAGCCCACCATTAAGGAGATTATGGGTCAGACAATTGCCGAAAAAATAATAGCGGACCATGCCGGACTCGAAAGTGTAACCGCAGGACAGATAGTAAATGTGCCAGTTGATATAGCCATGGCAAACGAATTGTCGGCGGCTTTATCAATAAAAGAATTGAACAACTGGGGCATAGATAGACTGTTCGATCCGCAGCGAGTATGTTTAATCCCCGACCATTTTACTCCCAATAAGGATTTAAACGCCGCCCGTATTTCTACAATAGTCAGAGAGTTCGCTAATAAACATGATGTGAAGTGGTATTTCGAGGTAGGCCGGGCTGGTATCGAACATGCGGTTTTGCCATTGGAGGGTGTAATACTTCCGGGTCAGATTATGGTTGGCGGTGATTCGCATACCTGCACCGCCGGAGCTTTAAACTGCCTGGCAACCGGTATGGGTTCAACCGATATCGCCTGTGCCTGGGCTACCGGCGAGGTCTGGTTAAAGACTCCGCAATCAGCGAAGTTGACCTACACCGGCAAATTGAATCGGCATGTTTACGGCAAAGACCTGATACTTTACGCGATTAAAGACCTGACAACATCCGGCGCAACATACATGTCTATCGAATACCATGGTGATGTATTCGATGAGCTGCCCATGGCCGACCGGTTCACTATGGCTAATATGGCTATCGAGGCGGGTGGTAAAGCCGGTATATTCAAATTTGACCGGAAAACAAAAGAGCTGGTGGAATCGACGCCGAGGTTTAAAGCCGAAAAGCCATCGTATAAGACCTATAGGCCGGACAATGACGCTAATTATATAATTGAAAAAACATACGATGTGACAGATATCGAGCCGCAGATCGCCTGTCCTTTCTCGCCCGATAATGTCATGCCGGTTGCAGAAATAAAGGATGTTAAAATTGATCAGGTTGTTATCGGCGCCTGCACCAACGGCTGGCTGGACGATCTTATCAGGGCCGCTGAAATATTTAAAGGCAGAAAAGTTGACAGAAACGTTCGGGTCATAGTTATACCCGGCTCACAGCGTATCGCCAGGCAGGCGTTTGATATGGGATTACCCCAGATTTTTATTGATGCCGGCTGTGTGTTTTCTACTTCTACATGCGGGCCATGTATAGGCGGGCATATGGGCGTCCTTGATAAAAATGAAATTTGTGTTTCTACAACCAACCGAAATTTTGCCGGCCGGATGGGACATTTGTCATCAAAGGTGTATTTAGCCAATACAACGGTTGCGGCCGCCTCCGCAGTGATGGGGAGAATAGGATTGCCCGATGAACTGTGATTGTGATAAAATAATAACGGTGATAATCTGGAGGCGGGATGGTCCTTAAAGGTAATGTGTACAAAATGGAGGATAATATCAACACCGATGTTATCATGCCGGGACGCTGGTGCCATCTGACCGATGATACTGAACTGGCCAAACACTGCATGGAGGATTACGACGGGGATTTCCATAAGAGGATAAAAACCGGCGATATAATTGTTGCGGATAATAATTTCGGCTGCGGTTCCTCCCGTGAGGTGGCGCCATTATCCATCAAAGCAGTTGGCATCTCTGCCGTGGTGGCAAAATCGTTTGCCCGAATATTCTACCGTAACGCAATCAACATAGGTCTGCCGATATTTGAATCGACTGAATGTGCCGAATCAACTGAAGCCGGCGACGAAGTCGAAATAGATATGTTCGGCGGCAGGATTAAGAATATTACAAAAGGAAAAGAATTCTCATTTGTGCCCTTCCCGCCATTCATGCAGACCATCATCAAAAAAGGCGGCCTTAAAGGCTGGGTGATGGAAAAGCTGGGAAAAGGATAGAAAACCTAATTAAAAGTAAAGGTGATACATGTACAAAATAGCAGTCATAGGGGGCGACGGTATCGGCCCGGAAGTCACAAACGAAGCATTAAAGGTACTGAAAAAATCGGCTGAGCTTTTCGGTTTTGATTATGAAACTACCGAATATCCATTCGGTTCAGAGCATTATCTTAAAACCGGCGAACTGGCGCCGGAATCGGTCTATTCTGAATATCGTGAACATGATGCTATCCTGCTTGGGGCAATCGGCGACCCCAGGGTTGAGGTCGGCCTGGTAGAGCGGGCGGTCATCGCCGGCATACGGTTCAAACTCGACCTGTATATTAACCTTCGCCCGATAAAGGTCTATGATGAATCGCTTTGCCCTATCAAAGATAAAAAAGCTGAGGATGTAGATCTGGTTGTAGTGCGAGAAAACACCGAGGATGTTTATACCGGCCTGGGCGGAATTATGAAAAAAGGGACGCCGGATGAAGTGGCTATTGCCAATATGATTTTTACCCGTAAGGGTTGCGAACGTGCCGCCCGTTATGCATTCGACCTGGCAAGGTCACGGAATAAAGACAGGAAAGTTACTCTGGTGGACAAAGCTAACGCTATCCGCGCCCAGGATATCTGGACCCGTACCGTAGAGGAGGTCGGCGAAGAGTATCCCGATATAACTCATGACCATGCCTATATCGACGCCGCCTGTATGTGGATGGTTAAAAACCCTGAGTGGTTCGATGTAGTCGTTACAACTAATATATTCGGCGATATATTCACCGACCTGGGCGCCATGGTTCAAGGAGGAATGGGCATTGCCGCCTCCGGCAACATTCATCCCGGCCAGGTCTCGATGTTTGAACCTATTCATGGTTCAGCTCCCAAGTACAAAGGACAGAATGTAGCCTGTCCAATTGCGGCTATCATGGCGGCACAGATGATGCTTGATTTCCTCGGCGAAAAGAAAGCCGCTGTTGCTATTGAGAATGCTGTGACCTCTCTTTTAAAATCAAAACAGATTAAGTCCCTGGATGCTAAATCGGGCATCCCGACTGCTGAGATGGGGAATATGGTTGTAAAGGAGTTGGAGAAACGGAAATAAATTTCTGTTTAGTGTGCCATCAGGTCTCTCTACGAGCCGTATGGCCGCACCTGACGGTTGACGAATAACATTGAAAGTGTTAGAGAACAACTAAAATTAATTTTAAAGGAGGTCTGATATGGCTTTTACAAAAGCTTACATACCCTACGGGGGATACTGGACCAGCCCCTATTCGAAATGGCAGGGCAGCTTTGCAAATCTAAATGCAATAGAACTTGCCGCGGGTACGGCACGCAAATTTTTTGAGTTGCGCAACATTAATCCGGATAAGTTCGACAACCTTTACCTGGGGCAGACAATTCCCCAGCTTCACTGCTTTTATGGCGGACCCTGGATCGCCGGTCTCCTCGGCAACGGGAACATCACCGGGCCGGTAATCAACCAGGCCTGTATAACAGGCGTAGTGTGTGTTAAGTACGCCTCACAGGATATCGAAGGGAACATTGCCAAAACGAGCCTGGTTGTAGCTGCCGACAGGTGCTCTAATGGTCCGCATCTTTATTACCCATCCCAGACCGGCCCCGGCGGTTTAGGGCAAACCGAGGATTGGGTATGGGATAATTTTGGCAGCGATCCCTGGGCAAAAAATTCGATGATTCAAACCGCTGAAAATGTTGCCAAAGCAAATAACATCGGCAGGGATGAGCAGGATGAAGTCGCCCAGAGACGCTATGACCAATACAAGACCGCTCTTGCTGATGATCGGGCGTTCCAAAAACGCTACATGATGCCGGTGGAAGTTGGCAGAGGAAAGAGGGCTAAGGTGATAGATGCAGATGAAGGTATTTTCCCGACAACCTTAGATGGCCTTAAATCTCTCAAGCCGGTTCTGCCGGACGGCTCGGTGACTTTCGGCTCGCAGACCCATCCCGCTGACGGCAATTCCGGGATGATTGTAACAACAAAGGAAAATGCGGCGGAAATTTCATCAGATTCGAAAATACAAATCCAGTTTGTAGGTTTCGGAACCGCCCGCGCGAAGAAAAGTTTCATGGCTGAAGCTATAGTGCCTGCATCAAAAGCCGCTCTAAAAGATGCTGGAATCGAAATGTCTGATATTGCCGCGGTCAAAACACACAATCCCTTCGCCGTGAACGATATCTATTTCTCGCGTGAGATGGGGTTTGATGTAAATAACATGAACAATTACGGCAGTTCGATTATCTGGGGACATCCCCAGGGACCGACAGCTTTAAGAGCGCTTATTGAATTAATCGAGGAACTGGCGGCTAAGGGCGGCGGTTATGGCCTATTCGGCGGCTGTGCGGCCGGTGATACAGCGGCTGGATGCGTTGTTAAGGTTTCTGGTTAAGATATACTGAACCAGATTGAGTTAAATAATCTTCGGGACTAAAATTGATCTGGTTCTGTTTTTGAGCTTTTAAAAATGGTTTTGAAAGATCAGGCGTGTTTATTATATTTGATTTAAATATGAAATGATTGCGGAAACGTTATCGGGAAGAGTGTTTGATTATTGAACTTAGAAGATAAGCGTTCTATGGCAGAGTACTTTCGATTAAAAATATATTTAACCGCATCAGAATCGCTTCGCAGCTTTTGCATGATGTATTTAAGCCTGCATTGAATGACATCAAGGAGGATACCGGCTGATAGAGATCAACGATAATTTATGCAAAGGATGCGATATCTGTATCGAGTTTTGCCCTTTGAAAGTGTTTGAAAAGTCAGAGAAGCTCAATAGAAAAGGCTACTATGTCCCGATTGTTGCCAATGAGGATGATTGTGTGGGATGCCGCCTATGCGAGATGCTTTGCCCGGAGTTTGCCATAATTGTTACCAATGAATGAATAATAGCAAACAATATATGTAAAGACCATGGCAATTGACGAAAACAGAAAGCAATATCTTAACCGGCTCGAAGGTAAAAACTATTTTATCCTTGGAGATGAGGCCTGCGCTTATGGGGCTATTTATGCCGGCTGTGATTTTTTTGCCGGCTACCCGATAACGCCAGCCAGTGAAGTGGCCGAACTGATCGCCGAGGAGCTTCCCAAAGCAGGCGGCATCTGTATTCAGATGGAGGATGAACTGGCAAGTATGTCGGCAATTATCGGCGCCTCATGGACCAACGCTCGCACCATGACAGCCACCAGCGGACCCGGCTTCTCGCTCATGCAGGAAAATATCGGCTATGCAATAATGACTGAAACGCCCTGTGTGATTGTTGATGTCCAGCGTTCTGGACCCTCCACCGGTCAGGCCACCAAACCCGCTCAGGGAGATGTGCTTCAGGCACGCTGGGGAACTCATGGAGACCATAACATAATTGCTTTGGCTCCTAATTCCGTGCAGGAATGCCTTGACCTAATGCTGGATTGTTTCGATCTTGCCGACATCTACAGAACCCCGGTTATTCTGCTGATGGACGGAGAAATTGGCCATATCAGGGAAAGTGTCACCATGCCGAAACTTTCAACTATCAAACATGTATCGAGGAAGTTAGCTGGACCCGGCGAGGAAGTATTCGGCGGCTCCGAGCTTGTGCCGGGAATGATTCATTACGGTAAGGGTCATAATGTTCATGTTACCGGATCGACTCATCTGTCAAGCGGTATGAGAGATGTATCAACACAGAAGGTTCATGATGTTCTCATAAATAGAATTTATAAAAAAATCGATACCAATAGAGAAAAAATCGTGCGTGTCGAGAAAGATATTTCCAAAAATAAAAATGCCCGGGTCGGCGTCATATCCTATGGAGCAACTGCCAGACCGGCGCACGGAGCAGTTAAACGGGCGCGCCTTGATGGCATAAAAGTAGATTTCCTCAGACTGATTACTATCTGGCCATTTGCCCGAAAGCAGGTTGCCGAATTCAGTAAAAATCTTGATGTTATATTGGCTCCCGAAATGAACCTGGGGCAGTTATCAAGGGAAATCGAGCGGTTTGTGAACTGCGATGTAGTCTCTGTACCAAAGATAGGCGGTGTACCTCACACAGTCGATGAGATATATAATGCCATCCAGGAGGTATCCTGATGGGCGAATACAGGCACAGGCTGATGGACTATGTCAGGGAAGAGATTATGCCTCACCGCTTTTGTGTGGGATGCGGTTGCGGAACTGTATTGAATGCCTTTACAAATGCAATTGACGGTCTCGACCTTGATCCCGCAAAGATGGTTTGCGTTTCCGGTATCGGTTGTTCGTCATGGATTCCCAGCCCGTACTTCAAATCGGATACGCTTCACACCACCCATGGCCGACCGATAGCTTTCGCAACCGGCGTTAAAATCATGAGACCTGATTTAACAGTTGTGGTAATTGCCGGTGACGGGGATGTTGCCGGTATTGGCGGCAATCATCTCATTCATGCCGCCCGGCGTAATATCGATCTCTCGGTTTTCATGGTCAATAACATGATCTATGGCATGACTGGCGGCCAGGTTGCGCCTACTACGCCTGTAGGAGTTAAGACCAGCACGACGCCGCATAGAAATGTCGAGCCCGCATTCAAAGCGGCCGACCTGGTGACTGCGGCTGGCGCCAGTTATGTGGCCAGATGGACGACCTATCATGTTTTCCCGCTCATGGAGTCGATGCAGAATGCTATTAAAAAGAAAGGGTTTAGCTTTATTGAGATTGTATCTCAATGCCCGGAAAACTACGGTCGCCGGATCGGTTTGAGAACCGCCAACGATTTCCTGAAGCGATTTAAAGAACAGTCCATACGGATTGAGAAAACTAAAAATATGTCTGAAGAAGAGCTCGAAAATAAAATTGTAATCGGCAAATTCTGCGATATGGACAGGCCTGAATATGTGTCAGAGTTGCATAAGCTCACAAATGAGCTTGTTGAGGGAGTGAAAAAGGAGAAAAGTTAACAGCTAAGAAGTATGCTAAACGTGGTGTCGACCCTCGGGAGGTTGTGCCAAAAGCGTGTCTCTGTGTTTGGCGAACTACGACTCCCGAAACGAGGTTCATGCATCTTATAGTAGCTCAATAGAATACATGCATTAAGCTACCGAAATCATTGTTCGGGCA
>Ga0114922_10000051_pt1 | contig 97967 bp, 86 predicted proteins | sample AartaG_FD_100975 | JGI IMG/M metagenome (GOLD analysis project Ga0114922, IMG submission 100975) | Deep subsurface microbial communities from Aarhus Bay to uncover new lineages of life (NeLLi) - Aarhus_00045 metaG | ecosystem: Environmental > Aquatic > Marine > Oceanic > Sediment | place...
CGGGTTGCGCTCGAGTGCAGTGACCAGAGCGTGTGTGCGGAAGCGCTTGAGCTCCTCGGCCGGCACTATGAGAGCGAGAAGCGATTCGACATGGCCGCACTGGTCTACTCCGGCCAGTGCCCGGCTCCTGAGGAAGGAGCGACCGAATGACCCGGCTCCGAGCGATCGTGCTGTCCCTTCTGATCCTTGCCGTTCCGGGCCCGGCAGGCAGAGCGGAGGAACGCCCCTCTGCTGAGGAACAATCGCCCCTTGCGTCGTTGCACAGCCCGCTTGAGGACCCCCAGGCCGGTCGGCTCTACCCCCTGGCTGCCGATCTGCTTCGCGCGGCGAGAGATCTGCCGGAGGAGATCGACCTGGGGCAGTTCATCCGGGCCGAAGGGCCCGCTGCCGGCCCTCCCCCGGAGCCCGAGGCCGCTGAGTCCGTCGCGCAGGTGCCGCAGCCTGCCGAGGCGCCCGCAGAAGGCTGGGTGAGCGTGTCCGAGCTGCCGATCATCGACGAGGAGCACCTGGCCTACGCCTACTTCCGGGCCGGCCTGTATGCTCGGGCGGCCGACGCCTACCGGCGCCTGCAGGCCAGTGCCCCGGCTGAGGAGCACTTCAGGGTGATGCTGATGCTGAGCGAGCGCAACGGCGGCAACGAGGGGGAGGCGCTCAAGCTGCTGGCCGACCTGAAGTCACTGGAAAGGGCGAAGCCGTGGGCGGAATGGATCGAACACATGCAGGTCCTGGCCGGTGAGCCCACAGAGGAGGGCAAATGAGAGCGCTTTGTCAGCAGCTTGTGGAAACCTATCGCGCGGAACATCGCATGTACGCGCATATCAAGGAGCTCGTGGCGGAGCAGTTGAGCATCATGGCGGACTGCCCGGACCCCCGCGCCGTGCTGGCGCTCTGCACGCAGGTTGAGGATGCCATGGCGCAGATAGGGGCCCTCGAAGAAGCCATCGAGCCGGCCAAGCGTCAGTGGGAGCTCGACAGGACCGATCCGGAAGGCGACCTCGATGACGTCCTCGGGCTGATTGAGGCGGACATCGAACAGATCTCCGACGCCCAGCAGAGCGTTCAGGACGCGCTGCTGGGCTACATGCAGGCCCATCGGACGCGGACCGAAGGTGCCAGGACCAGCATCCGGACGAGCCGCGCACGCCGTCGCTACCGCGCCGGTTGAGGTGCGAACGTGGGAATCGCCGAACAACAAGTCGACATTGCTCCCGAAGAGCTACAGGCCCTGCAAGCGGCCTTCGCACAGTTCAGCCGGCGCACCGAGGAGCTACGGTCGGCCTACGCGAACCTGCAGCGCGAGGCCGAACGGGTGAACGTGCAACTGGAAGAGGCCAACCGCGCCCTCGAGCAGAAAGTGCGCGAGCTGGACGAGCTTTACCACTTCCAGCGAAGCATCCTGGAGAGCATTCCGACGGCGGTCGTCGTCACCGATCTGGAGGGGAGCATCAGGGCGTTCAATCCCGCGGCGGAGGGCATGTGGGGGCGCAGCCGGGACGAGGCCCTCGGCATGGATTTCCGCGACGTGATGGGCGCCCATAGCGACCTGCTGGCAGGGACCCTGGCGGGCCACTACCGTCGGGAGACGTTGCGAAGGGACCTCGGACGGGGAGAATCCAGGATCATATCCAGCACGGCGTGCCTGGTCGAGGACTCCTCGGGCCGGGCCATCGGCGCCGTCCAGCTCGACCGCGACATCACGCGGCTCTGCCAGCTTGAGTCCGAGCTGTCCCAGCAGGAGAAGCTGGCCGAACTCGGCACCATGGCGGCCGGTCTGGCGCATGAGATACGCAAGCCCCTCAACGGCATCAAGGGCTTCGCCAGCCTGCTGGCACGCCGCACGCAGGCCGACGACGCCCAGCGCCGCTACTCCGGCTGCGTCGTCGAAGCCGCCGACCGGCTGGACCGAATGCTGCACAGGCTCCTTGACTTCGCCCGGCCCGACGCGCTGGACCTGCGTCCCCTGGATCTGCGCCTTGCGGCGGAGCAGGTGGCCGAGTTCGTCCGCGCGGAGGCGGCAGGCGAGCCGGTTCCCCTTGAAGTGGCGATCCCGGACGAGGCACGCATGGTGCTGGCCGACGCCGATAAGGTCAAGCAGGTTCTGCTTAATCTGGTCAAGAACGGGTTGGAGGCGCTGCAAGGGGAAGGCCGGTTGCGCATCGAGGCCCGCCTTGAGCGCGGGCCCGCCGAGCGGGCCGTGTGCGCAAGCGTGATCGACACTGGCAGGGGTATGGAGGCCGACGAGCTCGATAAGGTGCTCGAACCGTTCTACAGCCGCAAGGAAGGCGGCACCGGGCTCGGGCTTGCCATCGTCAACCGACTGCTACAGCTTCACGGCACGCGATTGGACATCCAGAGCCGCCCGGGTGCGGGGACGACCGTCTCTTTCCGGCTTCCGGCGGCAGCAGCAGGACAGAGCAGATGAGGATACTCGTAGCAGACGACGACGCCATGGACCGCCGCCTCATGGAGGAGACGCTGGCGGCCCTCGATCAGGGTCTGCAGATCGTCGCCGTCCCCGACGGGACGGAGGCCTGCGACCTGCTCGAGCGCGAGTCCTTCGACGTCGTGTTCACCGACCTGAAGATGCCGCGCAAGGGGGGCCTGGAGGTGCTGGCGAAGGCCATGGCCGCCGATTCCTCCGCCGAAGTCGTGATCGTGACCGGGCACGGGGACGTGCCCACGGCCGTGGAGGCCATGAAGAAGGGCGCCTTCGACTACCTGCTTAAGCCCATCTCAGTCGACCAGGTGGAGGTCCGACTCCAGAGGATCAAGGAACGGCAGCGGCTGGTCCAGGAGAACGAGTACCTCCGCGCGGAGTTGTCCGGCGGAAGGGCCCCGGTCAAGATCGTGGGCGAGAGCTGGGCGATCCGGAACGTGTGCGCGCGTGCGGTGCACGTGGCGGCCACCGATGCCACGGTGCTGCTCCAGGGCGAGAGCGGCACGGGTAAGGAGCTCGTCTCCCGGCTGATCCACGCCTCCAGCCCGCGGCGCGACGGCCCTCTCATCCGCGTCAATTGCGCGGCCCTGTCGGAATCCATTCTGGAGAGCGAGCTGTTCGGCCACGAGAAAGGAGCCTTCACCGGAGCGATTGCCTCGAAGCCCGGGCGCTTCGAGCTGGCCGACGGCGGCACGCTTCTGCTCGACGAGATCAGCGAGACTTCGGCGAAGCTCCAGGCCGAGTTGCTGCGCGTTGTCGAAGAGAGGGAGTTCGAGCGCGTGGGAGGCACCCGCACGATCCGCGTGGACGTGCGGCTGATTGCCACCACCAACTGCGACCTGCCCAAGGAGACGGCGGAGGGACGCTTCCGGGAAGACCTGTTCTACCGGCTCAACGTCGTCCCGCTGGTGCTCCCGCCCCTCAGGGAGCGGGAAGGCGACGTGGAGCTGCTCGTGCGCTGCTTCGCCCGCAAGTTCGCCCGCAGGCTTGGCAAGACCTGCCCGAAGGTCCATCCCGAGGCCATGCGCAAGCTCGCGGCTTACCCGTGGCCCGGCAACGTGCGCGAGCTGGAGAACCTGGTGCAGCGGCTGGTCATCATGGACGCTGACTGCGAGATTGGGCTTGACGACCTGCCCGATCACCTCGGCGCGCTTGCAGCGGCCCGCACCGATGCGCTTCCGTGGGGACCGACTCTGGCCGACGTGGAGCGGCAGGTCATCTTGAGGGTCCTCCGCGAGGTCGGCGGCAACAGGACCCGCGTCGCTGAGAGGTTGGATATCTCAACGAGGACGATACGCAACAAGCTGCAGAAGTACAAGGAAGAGGGCTACCTTGATGCAAATGCTGCATAACTCGCGCCCGGCGGAAGCATTGGCATTCGGTTTGCACCGGCCCCGGTTCAACGGTGGCCCACTTCGTCCAAGGAGCGCCTGAATGGGTCTTCTGGATGCACGAGTTCTGGTGGAACTGCTCGGCGCCGCCGAGCAAAACCACTCCGTCATCGCCAACAACCTGGCGAACCTGAACACGCCCGGATACCGGACGGTCCGTCTGCGCTTCACCGAAGAACTGGACCGGCTCCTGGACAGCCGCGGCAGACTGCGGCCCGGGCGCAGCATCACTGCGCGGCAGTACCGCCCGCTGTTCCCCGGCGTGAACGCCGATGGCAACGACGTCACGCTGGAACGCGAAGTGGTGGAACTGAACAAGAACGCGCTGAGAATGCGCATATACCTGGCCGTGCTGGGATCGGAAGTGCAGCGACTCAGGACGGCCATAGACGGCAGATAGAGCCGGAGGATGGCGCGGCATGGCGAACGACGCTCTGTTTCATGCGATGGACCTTTCCGCTTCCGGCCTGCAGGCCGAGTGGGTGCGCATGCAGGTGGTGGCCAACAACATCGCGAACGCCGAGACCACCGAGACCGTTGAGGGCGGCCCCTACCGGCGCAAGCACGTCGTCTTCGCCACCGTGCTCGACGGCCTGAACGGCGTGCAGGTCAGGGGAGTCGTTTCGTCCCTGAGCGGGCCGCGGATGGTCTACGATCCCAGCCATCCCGATGCCGACGAGAAGGGCTTCGTGGCCATGCCCGACGTGAACCCCTCTCTGGAGATGGTCGATTTGCTGGCGGCGAGCCGTGCGTACGAAGCCAACCTGACGTGCATGCGTAACTTCAAGCTTATCTGCGAGGAAGCCATCAAGCTGCTGAGGTAAGCGCCGTGGAACCTACGCACATAACGCCAAACGGCATGGGGCCTGCAGCCGGATCCCTTTCGAGCGCCGGCGGCGCCGCCGGAAAGGGCCAGCCGGGCTTCAAGGAAGCGCTCCAGGGCTACCTGGAACACGTCGACGGCCTCCAGCAGGAAGCCGACAAGGCGCTGGCGGACCTGGCGACCGGTAAGATGGACAACCTGCACGAGCTGATCGTTGCCATCAACGAGGCGGATCTGAGCTTCCGGCTCATGATGCAAATCCGCAATAGGCTGGTCGAGGCATACAAAGAGATCATGCGGATGCAACTCTGACCATGGGTGTACTGCAAACCGTCGGAAACCAGTTCGGCCATATCTTCGGCAAGCTCAGCGCGGGCCACCGGCTGATGCTGGTGCTGCTGGGGCTCGTCTGCGCCGGCAGCCTCGTGGCAGTGGCCTTCTGGGCGGCGACGCCGGAGTACGAGATGCTCTGCACGGACCTGAGCGCAAAAGACTGCGCCGCAGTGCTGGCGGCCCTTAAGGACGCGGGCGTCCGGGGCCGGGTCACCGCCGGCGGGACGGCGGTAATGGTCCCTGCGGGCAAGGTGGAACGCGCCCGCATGGCCGCCGCCGAGAAAGGCATACCCGGCACGTCCGCCGGCGGCGGCTTCGAGGCGTTCCGCGAGCCGAAGATCGGGATGACGCCCTTTGCGGAGCGCATCAACTACATCAGCGCGCTCCAGCAGGAGCTGGCCGCTACCATCATGTCGCTCGACGCGGTGGCCCATGCCCGCGTGCATCTGGCAGTGCCCGAGCGGTCGCTCTTCAAGGATGACGCCAAGAAGCCAACGGCCTCGGTGCTGCTTGTCGCCCAGGCGGGGCGCCAGCTCTCGGCGAGCCAGGTGCAGGCCGTGGCAAACCTGGTGGCGTCCGGCGTCGAAGGGATGGCGCCCGAGGACGTAACCGTCACCGACGGTCAGGGCGGAGTGCTGGCCGGGGGGGGCGAGCGCGACATGGAGATGGCCGCCGATGACCAGTTCCTCTATCGGCAGAGGGTGGAGAACTACCTGTCCAACAAGGCTGAGACCATGCTGGCGACGGTGTTGGGCTACGGACGCTGCGAGGTCAGGGTGAGCGCCGAACTCGAATTCCAGGACATGCGCGAGACTTCGCGCCAGTACGACGACGACAAGAAGGCGCTGGTCAGCGAGCGAATCGAGAGCACCGAGTCCACCGGCTCAGCCGTCGCCGTGGGCGGGCTGGTAGGCGCAGCGGCCAATGTGCCCGGGCAGCAGCAGGCCGGGGCCGCGCCCGCCGGGCCCGCCGCTCAGCAGAGCACCACGGAGAACATCGATACGCAGTACATGGTCAGCGAGTCCGTGCGCGAGATGGTCAACCGCGGCGCCACCATCAAGAGGCTGACGGTTGCCGCCCTGGTTGACCTGTCCCCCCCACCGTCCGAAGGGGAAGAAAGCGCAGAAACCACGGCGGCGATTCCCACGCTGGAGGACATAACTCGCGTGATCCAGGACGCGATCGGCATCGACGAATCGCGCGGGGATTCGCTTCGGATCGTCGAGGCGCGGTTCCGCCCTCCCGCCGAGGAGTTGACCGCCCTGAAGGCGAAGCGGCTCCCTCAGTGGGCGGTGACGGCCAGCGAGTACTTCGCCATCGGCGTGGTCGGTCTCATACTGCTCTTCGTGGTCCGGCGCGTTTTCAAAGGCATCCACGGGGCTGCGTCCCAGCAGGCCATCGTGCCGGAGATCATGACGACTGGCGCGGGAGGCGGCGTGCCGGCCCGGACCAGCCAGGACGAGCTGGTAAGGCGGGAGATAGCCAGGTTCGTGGAAACCAGCCCGGACGAGGCGACACGTCTGCTTGAAGGCTGGGTGGAAGGCGAGGAGTAAATGGCCAAGGAAGCTAAAGACCTCACCAGCGCCCAGAAGGTGGCCATGCTGCTGATGGCCCTGGAGGAAGACCAGGCTGCCGCCGTGCTCAGCCGGATGAGCGACAGCTCCGTGGGCAAGTTGTGCAAGGCGGCCGAAAGCCTCGCCGTCGCCCGGATCAGCGATGAGGAGAAACGGGACGCCCTCCAGGGATTTGTGTTGAGGCAGCGCAAAGGAGGTTTCTTCCTGGGCGATCCGGAAGACCGCTTTCGAAAAGTGCTCGCCAAGGCCAAAGGGGAGGAGACCTCGCGCCAGCTCTTCGCCGAGCCGTCGGAGGAGGCGGCCGCCCCCGAGGAGGAGTCTCCGCTGGAGTTCGTCACGAACGCGCCCGAGGACCAGGTTGCCGCCGTGCTGGAAAAGGAGAGCCCCCGTTGCGTGGCCGTCCTGCTGTCCCGCCTGGCGGGCAGCAAGAGCGGCCGCATACTCAACATGCTGGAGGAGCAGCTCCGCCAGGCCGTCGTCGAGCGCATCGTCTCCAGCGAGAACGTGCCGTCGGAGATAGCCGTCGAGGTCGTGACGGCCTTCAAGGAGAAGCTGGCGCAGTTGGGCCTGCGGGCCGAGGCGGCGTCCGAGGAAGGCCGCGCCGAGGAGCTGGCCAGCATGATCGCCACTCTCGACAAGGAGTCGCAGGAGCGCGTGCTGTCCCAGATACACGAGCGCGATCCCGAGCTCGGCGAGATGGTGGAGGGCTGCCTGTTCGGCTTCGAGGACCTGGTGAAGGTGGAGGGCAAGTCGATGCAGCAACTCCTGCGCAACGTCGAGGTGCCCCAGATTGCCCTTGCCCTCAAAGGTGCGCCCCAGGAGATTCAGGATCACTTCTACAGCAACATCTCCCAGCGTGCCCGGGAGCGAGTCGAGGAAGAGCGCGAGATGACCGGCCGCGTGCCGCTCTCGCAGGTGGAGGAAGCCAGGGAAGACATCATGAAGCTGGCGCGCCGCATGTACAGGGAAGGGGAGTTGGTAGTAGAGATAGGGGAGGAGCAGTATGTCGAGTAGGCCGTCCAGGGTGCGCTTCAGTCGACCTTTGCGCGCGGTGAGTTCAGCCACGGCGTCTGAGCGGCAGGCCCGCCCCGAACGCGTGGCCTCCGTGGAAGAGATGCAGCTTGCGGAACGCCGGCGCGACCTCGATCGGCAGGTACTGGAACTGGCCCGCGGGCAGGAGGAGCTGGCCAGGCGGGAAGCCGAACTGGCGGAGACAGAGGCGCAGCTCAGTGAAAGGCTCGAACGGCTGGCGGCCCTCATAAGCAGCGTCCACAAGGAAAAGCTGGAGATGCTCGAGGCCAACGAGGAGGAGATCGTTTCCTTCAGCCTGAGCATAACCCAGAAAGTCCTTCAGTACGAGATCGAGAACGGGCGGTACAAGATCGGGGAGGTCGTCCGGTCGGCCTTGCGTGCCGTCCGCGACAGGGGACCGATCTCCGTTCGCGTCAACCCGCGGGACCTCGACATGGCCAGGGCAGCGGTCGAGAAACTGGCCAAGTCGTTCGGGACCACCCGGATCAACACGATCCCGGACGAGTCCATTCCGCTCGCCTCGTGCTGCATCGAGACGGACTCGGGCAAGGTGTTCAGCGAGATACCGGGAAGGCTGAAAGCTATAGAACGCAGCTTGCTGAGGAAGAACGGAGACTCGGATGGCGTTTGATCTGAAGCAGTATCAGGACAGGATCATCGGGCTAGACTGCATGGCCTACGAGGGCGAGATCAACCGCGTCACCGGCTCGATTATCGAGGCCAAGGGACCGGCCGTGGCGGTCGGGCAGCTATGCGTGATTCACACGCGCAGGGCCGGGCTACGCGGGACCGTCAAAGCCGAGGTCGTCGGCTTTCGGGAGCACACCACCATCCTGATGCCTCTGGAGAAGCTGAACGGCGTTCAGGCCGGCGACCGCGTCGTGTCCGCCTACACGCCCCTGGAGGTGGGCCTGGGGACCGATCTTCTCGGCCGGATCCTGGACGGACTGGGCAACCCGATGGACGAGGGCGGGCCGATCGTCTGCCCCGACAGCGCGCCCATCGACAAGCCGGCGCCCCACCCGCTGAAACGCTCCGAGATACGCGAGCCGTTCCTGACGGGCATACGCGCGATCGACGCTCTGATGACCCTCGGCAAGGGCCAGAGGACCGGCATATTCTCCGGAAGCGGGGTGGGCAAGAGCACGCTGCTGGGCGAGGTGGCCCGCTACGCCCAGGCCGACGCGAACGTCATCGCCCTGGTCGGCGAGCGCGGCCGGGAAGTCGGGCAGTTCATCAATGAGAAGCTGGGCGCCGAGGGCCTGCGCAAATCCGTGGTGGTTGTGGCGACGGCCGACGTGCCCCCCCTGCTGAAGGTGAAGGCTGCCCTGACCTCAACCGCCATAGCCGAGTACCTGCGCGACTGCGGGATGGACGTGCTCTACATGATGGATTCGATAGCGCGAGTGGCGACGGCGCAGCGGGAGATAGGCCTGGCCGCAGGCGAGCCGCCCACCAGTCGCGGCTACCCGCCGTCGACCTTCTCGCTGATCCCCGCACTGACCGAGAGGCTCGGCAATTCCGAGAAGGGCAGCATAACGGGCGTCTATACCGTGCTGGTGGAGCGCGACGACTTCACCGAGCCTGTGGCCGATGCCGTCAGGGCAACCCTGGACGGGCACATCGCCCTGGCGAGGCGCCTGGCCGACCGCGCCCATTACCCGGCCATCGACGTGCTGGGCAGCGTGAGCCGGATGATGCGGTCCGTGGTCAGTGAAGCCCACCTGGCTATGGTCCTGAAGCTCAAGACCATCCTGAGCACCTATCAGGAGGCCGAAGACCTGATAAAGATCGGCGCCTACACGAAAGGGACCAGCCCCCAGATAGACCGGGCCATGGAGCTGATGCCGGAGGTCAACGCCTTCCTGTGCCAGCGGATCGGCCAAAGGGAATCGCTGGACGGCGCCCTCCAGAAGCTGAAGACCATAACGGATCGATGGAGTTTCTGACTGCCGCTGAAGCGCGCTAGCCGCTTCCGGCAGCGGAGGATCTGATGACTGCGGACGCGTTCAAGTTCCCGTTCCAGAAGATGCTGGACGTCAAGGAGAAGCAGGAGCGCGTGCTGCAGATCCGGCTGTCTGAGGTTGACGGTGCCATCTTGCGCAAACAGGCGGACGTCGAGCGATGGCAAGACGTCCGGCGCAGGCTCCTGGAGGAGTTGCGCCGCGCCCGCTCCGGTGGAGATCTGGAACTGAACGCGTACTGCACCCGCTACATGCGTCACGTCAGGGGTCAGATCGCGAGCCTGTGTCGGCAGGCCAGGGAGCTTGAGCAGGACAGGGAACGCGTGCGGCGAGAGCTGGAAAAGACGCTGCAGTCCCGCAAGGCGCTCGAGAACTACCGCGACCGGCTGAGGCGGGAGTTCCTTGCCGACCAGGAGAGATCCGAGGAACGCATAGTGGAGCTGCATTCCATAAGTAAGTTCTCCCGTGCCAAGAGGGTATCGTGAACAAGGCAATCACTATTGCCGGCGCCGTGGTGGCCGCCGGGCTGGCGTTCCTGATCACGCTTGTCGTGGTCATCAACGTCCGGGGAGGGCTGAGCCCCTCGCGCGCCGGTCTGGCCAAGGCGCCCCTGCTGGGCAAGCTCCTGAAAGTCCAGCCCGCGCCGGAAGGGGCCGAGGCCGAGCCGGAAGAGCCAAGCCTGGCCGCGCTGCCGCAGGCGGGCGTTTCCTTCCTGCGCTTCGGCGAACCGGTAAGGCTTCAGCGCCTTGCCGAGACGCTCGACCGCAAGAGGGCCGACTATGAGGTGCGGCTGCAACGCCTGGAACGCAGGGAGCGCGAACTGGAGGCCTGGCAGAAGCAGTTGGAGCAGGAGAGAGATCTCGTCCGGGCCAAGCTGGACAAGGAGAGCGAAGACCTGGCCAGCCAGCGGCAGCAGCTCGCACAAGAGAGGTCTCAGGTGGAAGCTTCGCAGGTGGCCATCGGTCAGGCAGAGGAGTCGAACCTCAAGAAGGCGGCCGAGATATACACCAAGATGTCCTCGGACAAGGCAGCCGAGATACTGGAGCGCATGTACGCCGGCACGGAGCAGGACGCCGTCGTCAAACTCATTTACCTGATGGACAGCCGGGCGGCGGCGAAGACCCTGGAGGCCTTCAGTGAGTCGCAAATCAGTGCGGACATCACGCAGCGGCTGAAGAACATCATGAAGAGCGAGCAGTCCGGAGGCTAGACGATGGACGTTGCCACCATGCTGGGCGCGGTTGCAGGCTTTGTGGTGATTGCGGTGGCCATATTCATCGGTGGCGGGGCGGGCGCCTTCCTCAACGTGCCCGCCATACTCATCACCATCGGCGGCACCGTCTGCGCTACGCTGGTGCACTTCCCCATGGGGGAGATGCTCAAGATATTCAGCGTCGTCAAGCGCACCTTCGCCGTCAACATCCCGCTGGCCGAAAGAGTCATCGCCGACATGTCCGAGTACGCGCGGACGGCGCGGCGCGACGGCGTGCTGGCCCTTGAGGAGGCCGCGCAGGGCCTGGACGACGACTTCCTGGCCAAGGGCATGCAGCTCGTCATCGACGGCACCGAGAGCGACCAGATCCGCGAGGTGATGCTCATCGAGCTGAACACTTTGCAGCGCCGCAATAAGACCGGCGCCAGCATCCTGAGCTTCATGGGCGAGGCTGCGCCTGCGTTCGGCATGATCGGCACGCTGATCGGCCTGGTGCAGATGCTGCGGCAGCTCGACGACCCGTCCCGGATCGGCGTGGGGATGGCCACGGCGCTGCTGACGACCTTCTACGGTGCGCTGCTGGCGAACCTGTTGTTCATTCCCTTGGCCGGCAAGCTGCAGACCAGGGGCAAGGAAGAAGAAGTTGTGCGCCAGATCATGATCGAGGGACTGACCGGAATACAGTCGGGCGTCAACCCCGGAGTCCTGCAGGACCGGCTCACGTCTTTCCTGGCGCCCGGCGAGCGAAAGGAAGCAGCATGAGCCCGGACCTGCACCAGACCGCCGAGGAAGACGCCGCTCCCAAGGGCGCCCCGACGTGGATGGTCACCTACGGGGACACGGTGACGCTGCTTCTGACCTTCTTCGTCCTGCTTCTCACTTTCTCGACTCCGAACACCGAGGACTACGGGGAGCTCTCGCGTGGCCTGCTGGAGGGAAGCCAGTTGATGGGCTTGAGCACGGGCTCTGCGAACGAGGACGGATTGGCGCCCCAGGATGAGGCGCCGCTGGCCAGCAAGCTTGACGACTCGGGAGCCGAGACTCCCCCTACGAGCGAAGACGTTCCCCTGAAAGATCTGACGCACTACTACGAGGACATAGACGTGTCGACGCTGGACGAGCTGCGGGGTGCCCAGCAAGTTCGCATCCCGTTGGCTGCGCTGTTTGAGGGCGGCTCCGAGCTACGCGCAAACGGGAGAAAGATACTCGACCACATCGCAAAGATGACGCGCTCTCGGGCGTACAGCGTCGTCGTGAGGGCCAGGGCCGCCGAAGAGGGGCCCACGGCCGAGGGGCAGGCCCGTTCAGTGGCGCTCGGACTGAGGGTCGTTGCGTATCTAAGGGCACGGGCGGGCGATGCCTGCCCCGACATCGGGCTGAGCGATAACGTGGAGCTGTCCCGGCCGCCGCTGCCACCGGGCCACTGCGACGTCATCCTGTTGGAGGTCTGAGCGATCGGATCGCCTATCCCTACATCGGAAGAAGACGAGAAGAAGTACGCTCCCCGCTACCTGGTGGCGTACTGCTCCATCATGACGCTGCTGCTGGCGTTCTTCATCATCCTGCAGGCCTTTGCCACGGTTCAGAGCGCGGGCCTGTTCTACGCGGGCCGCGGGTCGTTCATCCGAGCCCTGAAGACGTTCGGCCTGGGGGGCGTGCTGGGTCCGGACAGCGGCTCCATGCTCAAGGGCTTTCCCAGCGCGCGGTACAGGTCGGCTGAGGGGCAGGAAGCCACCCCCCAAGAACGGCGGATCGACCCCGAGGCCGAGGAAGCCCAAAGGGCACTGGCGGCCCTGGAGCGCGACTTCGACGTGCGCCGGCCCACCCACGCCTCGGGCTGGCGGGTGACCCTTCCCACTCCGTGCTCGTACCGCGCGGAGAAGCAGGCTCTCACCCCGGAAGAGAAGGATTTCTGCCGCCAGCTCGGCCATCGACTCGTGCCGCTCTTGCTGGCCAGAAGGTTCATCATCCGCGTCGGCTGCACGATCGGGCCCGCCGTTGAGACGGAAGGCGAGCAGACGCGCCTGGCCCTGCGCGCCGCGGGGCTCCTCAGAGATGAGCTGATCCGGTGCATGCCCCCCAGGGCTCGGCAGGTGGCGGCGGAACGCGTCTACTCCTTTTGCAGTTGCCCGACTGCCGGCGGCGAGGAGGGCATGCCGCCGCCTCAGGTCCTGAGGGTTGACATCCTCTTGACCAAGCCCTATACAGCCCAGTTGACACAGGAGCGGACCCGGGAAAGTGAAACGCAAACTGAATGACGGCAGGGAAGCCTTCGCACTCGGAACGGCCTTGGTCCTGCTGGGCGCCGTAGTCGTCGCGGCAGCCATCGGACTGCTCGCGGCATACGCATTCAGCGCCGGCGCCGGCCAGGCACGCCCCCTCTCCGACTCGGAGGAAGACCCCCAGACGGAACAGTCCTCGGATGAAGCCATCGTGCCTTTCGGGCCGGTAACGGTCAATCTTTCGGAGGGCCGTCTGACTCGCCTGATGAGGATCAACATCAAGCTGCGCACCAGCAAGGAGTCCGCTCAGCCCATGAAGGAACTCCTGGCCGGGGAGCGGAAGGCGGTCTACACGGACTGGCTGGTCAGGCACCTTTCGGACAAGGGCCTCAAGGACGTAACGGGCACGGAGTCGATCAACCGGTTGGGCCGGGAGATCCAGGACGGATTCAATGCCCTTCTGGCCGAGGATGGCCAGTACAAGGTGGACGCCATCCTCTTTGAGGAGTTCATCGTTCAGTGAGTCCCACCGAACAAGGGAAGCTGACCAGGGACGAAGTCGAAACGCTGCTCCAGGCGAGTCGGCAGGAGCCGGCGTCCGCCGAGAAGCGCGAGGCCGTCCGCCGCGTGCAAGGCTACGACTTCCAGCAGCCCAGCCGGTTCAACCGCTCGCAACTGGACAAGCTGCGCCGCATCAACGAGGGTCTCGTCCGGCACGTTACGGCTCAGGCGCCGCGGCTGCTCAGAAGCACGGTGAAGACCCAGCTCGTGAGCATGGACCACGTCAAATGGGAGGCACTGCGCGACGAGCTTGGCGAGGAGGTCGTCACGTTCGTCCTCGAGCTGGCACCTCTTGGCTACCGTGGCGTGGTCACCGTTGACCGGCCGTTCGCCGCCGCCTGCCTGGATCGGATGATGGGCGGACAGGCTGCCGAGGGCGAAGTGGATGCGAATCTGACGGAGCTGGACGTCAGGGTATTCACCAGTTTCATCCGCGCCTTTCTGGAGCCGTTGCCGGAGCTGTGGCGCAATATCGGCGAGTTCCGGGTCGAACTTGGCCCCGGCATGCAGGAGGCGCAGGGACTCGACCTCTTTCCGCCGACCGAAGACCTGTTCCAGCTCTGTTTCCTGATGCAGACGAGCGTCGGCTCCGGCCAGGTCGTCCTGTCCGTGCCCTTCGAAGCCGTCAGGTCGCTGCCGCCGGAAGCCGAGAACCATGAGGCGCCCCCGGCGGCCGGGGACGGCCTTTCCGAGGCGCTGCTGCGCCAGAGCCTGAAGCAGGTCCCTGTCGAACTGACCGCGCTGCTGGGCATCGCCGATATCAAGGTGGGCAAGCTGCTGCGCGCCCGGGCGGGCGACGTCGTCCTGCTGAATACCCGGCTGACCGACGCCGTGGTTGTCAAGGTGAATGATAAGCCCAAGTTCCGCGGATATCCGGGTATCCGGGAGGGCAAGCTCGCGGTCAAGCTCATCATGGAGGGTTGAATCACCATGGCCGAAGACGCCGACCAAGCCCAACAGGAACAACAAGAGGAGAAGGTCCAGGCGCAGCCGGCGCAGTTCAGTGAGCTGACGGACGAGGTCCGCGGGGCCGGACTGAGCCTGGACCTCGTGCTGGATATCTCCATGCCGGTCACGGTCGAACTGGGCCGCGCCTCGATGACCATCAGCGACCTGCTGCACCTGAGCTCCGGCTCCGTCGTAGGCCTCGACAAGATGGCCGGAGAGCCCATCGATCTGTACGTGCGCGACGTGCGCTTTGCGCGCGGCGAAGTCGTCGTGGTGGACAATAACTTCGGCCTGCGCATCACGGAGATCATCAACCCGCAGCGGCGCATCCGCGAGCTGGGGCAGAGCGAAGATGGAGTTGACAAAAGTAACTGACGTTGAGAAACACCACGTCCGCCGCAGCCTTCCCTTCCGCCGTACGGCAGCTACCTATCTGGCCCCTTCGAAGGCGCTAAGGCGCAAGTTGTAAGCTCTTTCTTGCCAAGCCTTTAGCTGCCACGTCCCTGCCTCGCACTTTCCGGCTGACGGACCCGCCAATGGCACGCCTCTTGCGCCTTCCCGAGCGGCTCTTCGCCCCTTTTCAGGAGTCCCCTCGATGGTCGCGAAACGGCTTGCGCTCCTGCCGTGCCTGGCCCTCCTGTTGACGTTGACCGTGTCGGCAGACGCATGGGCGGCACAGGGCACGCAGCCGGGGGTGCCGCCGGGCATGGAGGCGCTGGGCCCGCTGTCGGCTGCGCCGTCCATTCCCTGGTGGCGGCTTCTGTGGGGCACGGCCGCGGTCGTCGGGCTGATATGCCTGGGGGTCTTCGCGGCGAAGAAGCTCAACGGGGGGCTGCCGCTCAACAGGGGCCGGCACATGGAAGTGCTGGAGGTGCGCCCCGCGGGACGGAAGGTGCAACTGCTCCTGGTTCGGGTGGCCGACAGGGTTGTTCTGCTTGCCTGCTGCGGCAGCAACGTCACGCGGCTGGCGGAGCTCCCCGCCGAAGCGATCCCCGATCTCGAATCTCCCGAAGCACAGGGACGGCCTCTGAGTTTCCGCTCGCTATTCCGGAAGTTGGCAGGAGGGCAGGCTTGAAGGCTAAGGTGGCCGTGATCCTGGGAGCGGTGCTGTTCATCAGCGCGTGCGTGCCGGCTCATGCCGAGCCGTCCGAGCCGAACGCCATGCCCACGCTGACGGACATAAGCCAGTTGGTGCAGCGCATCGACGAGGAGTCGCCCGACGCGCTGGCCACGCCCATCAAGATCATGCTGCTGCTCACGCTGTTGAGCATCCTGCCGGCCGTGCTCTTGCTGACGACTTCGTTCACGCGGATCGTGATCGTGCTGGCCTTCATCCGCCGGGCGCTGACGACGCGCAATATCCCTCCGAACCAAGTGGTCGTCGGCCTCGCGCTGTTCCTGTCGCTGTTCGTCATGGCGCCGACGCTGGCCGAGATCAACGGCCGGGCCATCCAGCCTTACGTGCGCGGGAGCATCGGCGCTCAGGAAGCCATCGGCGAAGGCGTCCAGCCACTGCGGGACTTCATGTTCGGCCAGACGGATGAGAGCGATCTGGCGCTGTTCGTGGGGCTGAACAGAATGCCCGCCCCTGAGAACCGGGGCGACGTCCCCACGCACGTCTTGATCCCGGCCTTCGTCATCAGCGAGCTGAAGCGGTCGTTCGAGCTGGGCTTTGTTCTCTTTCTGCCCTTCCTTGTGATTGATCTCATTTGTGCGTCGGTGCTGCTGTCCATGGGCATGATCATGCTGCCCCCGGTCATGATCTCGGCCCCGCTGAAGCTGCTGCTGTTCGTGCTTGTGGACGGCTGGCACCTGGTCACGGAATCCCTGGTCTTCAGTTTCGGCGGCCTGTAGCTATGACCGAGCAGATGGTGGTGTTTCTGGCCAGGCGGACCTTGATCACCGGCCTGACGGTGGTCGGGCCCCTGCTCTTGGCCGGCCTGTTGGTGGGGTTGGCGGTCGCCATCTTCCAGGCGGTCACCTCGATACGCGAGATGACGCTGACCATGATCCCCAAGATCGTGGCCGTCGTCGGCGTGCTGCTCTGGCTGCTTCCCTGGATGCTGAAGGTGGTGGTCGGCTACACGGCGAACGTCTTTCAGTGGATGCGTTACTACGGAGCCTGACGGATGGAGCTGGGCGAGTTGATGGGTTTCGTTCTGGTCCTGGTCAGGGTGGCCACGGTCCTTGCTTTCCTGCCGTTCCTCGGAGAGGGCACGGTCCCGGCGGCGGTCAAGGCGCTTGCCGCCGTCGTGATGTCGCTGGCCCTGGCGCCCCTGGGGAGCGCGGCCGCCCCGGTGCTGGCCTGGCAGCCGCTCCAGTTTCTCCTCTACGTGGCGGCGGAGGTCCTGTTCGGCGCCCTGCTGGGCTTCAGCGCGCTGTTGGTGTTCAAGGCGCTCCGCATCGCGGGGGAGATGGTGGGTCAGCAGATGGGCATGGCTCTGGCCGTTGTGGCCGATCCGCTCAGCGGCGTTGAGGCAACGCCGATCGGCAACTTCTGCGAAACGGTGGGCGTGCTGGTCTTCTTCGTAGTGCGTGGCCACCATTGGATGCTCCGCGCCCTGCATGAGAGCTTCGTTCGGTGGCCGCTGGGCGCCTTTCTGGCCCCCGAGTTCATCAAGGGCGTCAGCGTCAGCGCCGCGGCCCGCGGTTTTGGCATGGCCTTCCAACTGGCCGCGCCGCTCCTCTTGCTCGGATTCACCGTCAGCCTGGTGATGGCCATAATGGCCAGGCTGGTCCCCGAGGTGAACGTGTTGATCGTCGGCTTTCCATTGCGAATCGGCGTGGGCTTTCTGGGCCTCACGCTTTTTGTTCCCGTTCTGGTCAACTACGGCGGCGAGGTGGCCCGCATGATGGGTCGCTTCATGGCCGGCGTCGTCGGCGGCGGGTAACGCTTGGCGGAGCGAAAGGGACGTGCCCACATCGGCGGGACAAAAGACCGAGAAGCCAACCAGACGCAAGCGCCGACGCGCCCGCCAGCAGGGCATGGTGGCGCAGAGCAGCGAGGTAAACAACGCTCTGGTGCTGATGGCCGCTGTCGGGGCGCTGGTCCTCTTTGGAGGCCGCACGCTGCTGACCATGCTGGAAGCGTTGACGCAACACCTGGGCTGCCTGGCCGGACCGGAACTGACCGTGGAAGGTGTGGTTGCACTCGCCGCGGAGTCGGCCGGCAGGGCAGCCGCGGCGGCCATGCCGTTCATGGTGCTGGTCGGGGTGGTCGGGCTTTTCGCCTCGCTTGTGCAGACCGGCGTGATGATCACACCGAAGAAACTGGCCCCCGACTTGAGCCACGTGGACCCCATCAAGGGGCTGAAGAACATACTGTCTCTCGCCGCGCTGATGCGGCTGCTGGTGGCGGTCGTCAAGATCACCGCCATAGGAGCCATCGCCTTCCTGGTGGTGCGGGGCAAGGTGCACTGGCTCTATTCGCTGGCGGGCAAGAACGCCTGGCAGGTGCTGTCGGCGTCGAGCGGCCTTTGCTTCTCGCTCATCACCAGGGTGGTGGCTGCCATGTTCGTCGTGGCCCTGCTGGACTACGCCTACCAGCGGTGGCGCTACGAGAAGCAGCTCATGATGACGAAGAACGAACTGAAGGACGAATACAAGAGGGACGAGGGCAACCCCGAAGTGCGCGCCCGCCAGGCTCAGATGCGGCGCGCGCTGGCCCGCAGCCGCATGATCCAGGCCGTGCCGACGGCGGACGTGGTGGTGACCAACCCGACCCACATCGCCATCGCCCTCCGTTGGAGTGAGAAGGAGATGAGCGCTCCCACCGTGGTTGCCAAGGGGCAGAACCGGCTGGCTCAGAGGATCGTCAAGGTGGCTCGCGAGAATGGTGTGCCGGTCGTTGAACGCAGGATGCTGGCCCATGCCCTTTACGAGACGGTCGAGGTGGGCATGGAGATACCGGCCAAGCTGTACGCCGCGGTCGCGGAGGTCCTGGCGTTCGTTTTCCGGAAGGGCAAGAGGGCTTAGGAAGGGCGTAGACAGTGCGATCAGGCCTGGACAAGACGAGCGCGCTGCTGGTCAGGCACAGCGACATTGTGCTGGCCGCCGGCGTGATGGGCATACTGGTCGCCCTCATCATCCCGCTGCCCACACCCATCCTGGACGTGCTGCTCACGTTCAACTTCTCCTACGTGCTGCTGCTCCTGGTGGTGGTTCTGAGCGTCAACTCGCCGCTGGAGCTCTCGACCTTCCCGTCGCTGCTGCTGATCGGGACCCTGTTTCGCCTGGCGCTGAACGTTGCCTCGACGCGGCTGATCCTGCTCAACGCGGACGCAGGGCGGGTGATCGAATCGTTCGGCCAGTTCGTGGTCGGCGGCGAGATGGTGGTCGGGCTCATCATCTTCCTGATCCTGATCGTCATCCAGTTCATCGTCATCACCAAGGGCGCGGAACGAATCTCCGAGGTGGCGGCCCGGTTCACGCTGGACGCCATGCCGGGCAAGCAGATGAGCATAGACGCGGACCTGAGCGCCGGCTTGATCGAGGAGGCCGAAGCCCGCGCCCGCCGGCAGGCCATCATGGACGAGGCGGACTTCTACGGCGCCATGGACGGGGCCAGCAAGTACGTGCGCGGAGACGCCATCGCCGGCATCGTCATCGTCCTGATCAACATCATCGGCGGCATCATCATCGGCCTGACCAAGGGCATGAACGTCGGCCAGGCGATCAAGACCTACTCGCTGCTGACCGTGGGCGACGGCCTGGTGACGCAGATACCGGCCGTCATCATGTCCACCACCGCCGGCATTCTCATCACCAAGTCCGTCAGCAACATGGGCCTGAGCCGCGAGCTGGGACTGCAGGTGTTTGCCCGGCCGAGGGCCATCGGCATCGCGGCCGCTGTTGTCTTCGGTTTCATGCTCATGCCCGGCCTGCCGATGATGCCGTTCATGGTCCTGGGCCTGGGCCTGACCGGCATCTACTTCGCGGTGCGCGACAGGGAACAGGCCCGGCTGGAACCGCCGGAGCAGTCCGTAGAGGACAAGCGAGAGGAGAAAGAGAGCGAAGAGCGAACGATCCGATCGCTCTTGGAACCCGACCGCATCTCCGTCGAAGTGGGCTACAATCTCATCCAGCTCATCGACCCGCACCGCGGCGGCACGCTCCTGGATCGCATCAGGGCCCTGCGGAAGAAGTTCGCCAGGGATCTCGGCGTCATCGTGCCGAAGATGCGCATCCTGGACAACGTGGAGCTTCCACCCAACAACTACGTCATCAATCTCTCGGGCCACAAGGTGGCCGAGGGCGAACTCCATCCCGGCTGGCTGATGGCCATGAAGCCCGACGCCGAGCCGACGGGCCTGGGCGGCATACGCACGACCGATCCCTCCTTCGGGCTGCCCGTCGTCTGGATCTCCCGCAGCGAAAGGGACGACGCCCTGTCCAAGGGCTTCACCGTCGTGGACGCGGACTCGGTCTTCATCACGCACCTGTCGGAGGTGCTCCGGAGGCACGCGCGCGAGATCCTTAACCGCCAGGACGTGCAGCACATGGTGGACGGGATTAAGGAAGAGAACCCCGCCATAGTGGAGGAGCTGGTGCCGAGCGTCCTCTCGCTGGCACAGGTTCAGCAGGTGCTGCAGCATCTGCTGGCCGAGGGCGTGCCGATCAACAACCTTTCCTACATCCTCGAGAAGCTGGGCAACTACGCCGGCCAGGTCAAGGATCCCATCCTCCTGAACGAGCTGGTCAGGAAGTGGCTCGCCCGGGCCATCTGCGCCAAGTTCTCTGACGACGAGGGGTGTCTGAACGCGTTGAGCCTGGACCCCCACCTGGAAGAAGAGATTCGCGACTCGCTGGAGAAGACCGACTCCGAGGTGCGCATCAACATCCCGCCGGGCCGCCTCCGCCAGATCATCGCCGGCATCTCGGAGCAGGCTCAGGCGGCCTTCCGCGTCGGCTCGGAAAACGTCATCCTGACCGACTCTGAGATCCGACCCTACGTGCGCGGCATCGTCAGTCGAGTCTTCCCCGACGTGCCCGTCATGTCCTATGACGAGATAGCGGAGGGCGTGCAGGTCAGGAACGTGGGCGTCATCGCACCCGTGGAGGACGACCTTGTGGGCGCCGGGAGGCGCGCGGCGGCAGGCGCAGGACAAACGCAGGGCCGAGAGGAACAAGCGTGATCGCATCCGGCAAGGGACCCAGGGTCATGGCTGTAACCAGCGGCAAAGGCGGCGTGGGCAAGACCAGCATGGCCGTCAACCTGGCCGGCTCCCTGCGCATGTTCGGGGCAAAGGTCCTGCTGCTCGACGCCGACATGGGACTGGGCAACGTCGACATCCTTCTGGGCCTCGAAGTGCAGCTCAACCTGAAGGACGTGCTCCTGCACGGCCGGCCGATCGAGCACGTCGTGCTGGACGGCCCGCTGGGGCTGAAGATCCTGCCCGGCGCCTCCGGCGTCGAGCGGCTCGCCCGGCTGCCCGAGCACAAGATCCAGACCTTCCTGTGCCAGGTCGAGAGTTATTGCGAGGACATGGACTTCGTCATCGTGGACACCTCGCCCGGCGTCTCCCCCTCCGTCATCAATTGCCTGATGGCGGCGGACGAAGTCCTGTTGGTCACCACTCCGGAGCCGGCGGCCCTGACCGACGCCTACGGCCTGCTCAAGATCACCAGCCGCCGGCCGGAAGTGGCCGATAAGCCGATCCTCCTGATCATGAACCAGATCGACAGCAAGGAGGAAGCGCTGCGAGCCTTCGACCGCCTGCGCCTGGCAGCCGAGCGCTTCCTGGACCTTCGGGTGGAGTACCTGGGCTCCGTAGTCCGGGACGATACCGTCACGGAGGCGAGCAAGCGCCAGGTGGACTTCCTGACCCATTACGCGGGCGCGCCCTGCACCCGAGACGTGCGGAAGATCGCGGCGCGCCTGGTCAGCTCAGGCCCGGATGGCGGTTCCGGGCGGGGCAGATTCTTTCGAAGGATGATGCAGATCGACGATGAGTAACCTGGCAAAGAACGTGGGTTTGCTGAGCGGGATAACGGCCTTCAACGCGGGTCTGTTGGCTGCGCTCTTGCGCGACTGCCCGCCCCTGATCGCCCTGAAGAGGGGAGCGCTCGGGGGGCTGGCCGTGCTGCTCGTGGCGTGGTTCTGCACCCACATTGCAATCGGGGTCGTCTGGGACGGGCTCCGCAAGGGAGTCGACCGGGACGAGACCAGTTAGCAGGCGGTTCCTGGGCGATGGCAACGCCAGCGGAAACAGCTTACGAAGACGCAGCCGGCTGCAAGGGGCATCTCCAGCAATTGGTGATGGAGCACCTGCCCCTCGTGAAACGCATCGTTAACCGGCTGGCCGTCACCGTGGGGGGCGCCATCTCCCAAGACGACCTGATCAGCGCGGGTACGGTCGGCCTTGTTGAGGCCGCCCATCGTTTCGACCCCTCCCGCGGCGCTGCGTTCGTTGCGTTTGCAGCGCCCAGGGTCAAAGGCGCCGTCGTCGACTGCTTGCGCCAGAACGACTGGCTCGGCAAGTCGGCGCGCAACCAGCTCACGGCCCTGCGGAAGATCGTGCGGGACTTCCGCGGCCGCATGGCCCGGCGGCCCACGATCCCGGAGCTCGCCGCCGAGGCGGGTATGCCCGAGTCGGAGGTCTTGCGTTACCTGTCCTACGAGAAGTGCGATTACGTGAGCTCCCTGAACGATTCCATCAACAACCGCGGCGACGAGGGAACTGTGCTGGGGTCCCTGATAGCGGCCGATTGCGAGACGCCGCTGGAAGCCGCAGAGCGCAGGGAACAGGTGGAACTCCTGGTCAGGGCCATCGAGCGGCTCGAGGAGAGGGAGCAGCAGATCATAGTGATGTACTACTACGAGGATCTCTACATGGCTGAGATGGCGGCGATCCTCAACGTCAGTGAATCTCGTGTCTCGCAGTTGCACACGCGCGCCATCTACAACCTGACGCGCAAGCTGGAGGAAGGATGATGGCAGAAGAGATAAAGCCAGCGAGCATCTACAGGCCGCACCGCGTCAGGCGGCTTTCCAGGGAAGATAACGACGAGGACCAGGAGCGCTTCCACAAGAAGCTGGCCGAACTGGTCGGGGAGCGCGAGTCGGAAGAGGAACGTGCGGACTCCAGCCCACGTCGGCAAACCGGTTCCGACCAGGCCGCCGCGGGCGACTCTCCCGACCCCGAGCCGGAACGCGGCCGCAACCTTGACGTGAGAACCTGAACATGCCAAGCCCCCGCACCAACGGTAAGGACGCCCTGATAGGGCGGGACGGCGTAGCCATGGGGGAGGGGGCGGCAGTTGTCCCTGCCGGCTCTCTGCCACACCCTGCCGCTGCGCCGCCAGCCGCCCAGGAACCCGAGGTGGAAGTGGTCCGGGCGGACGACGGGACCATACGCGCGATAACTGTCCGCTGCACCTGCGGCAGGCAGATAACTTTGCAGTGCGATTACATCGAAGAAGAGGGCCATCAAGATGGACAGGACTCTTAGGCTGGGAATCAGTGTGCTGGTGCTTCTGGCCTCAACGTCGTGTGCGGCTCCTGCCGCGCGCGTCCGCCCGGCGGACGTCCCGGTTCGGCAGGAAACCGCCGCCGAACCAGCCGGCGCCGAAGTCACTCCCACCGAGCCACAAGTTCAAACGCAACCCGTGGCCGCTCCCTCGTCTGCGGACACTCTGGGGGCCGCAGCCGTCGAGGGAGACGGAACGCCTGAGGCGCCGGAACAGCCCCTGGCTGCGCCGCCCGAAGTGCCGGGCCGCCAGATCAAACTGGCCCAACAGTCCCCCGCCCTCACGGAAACCCTGAGCCAGGTTCTGGGCATGCTGGAGAAGGAGAAGGCCGAGAACGAGCGGCTCAGGCGGGAGGTGGCGGCCCTGGGGCAGCAGTTGGCCGAGAAGGACAGGACGATCGCCCAACTCACCCTCGAACGTGATGCATTCACGGAGCAGCTCCAGACCCTGGAGGGCTCGCTCGGAAAGTGGAAGCAGGACGTGCTGGGGTTTCGGGACGAAATGAGGCAGGCCGAAGAAGCCGAGATCGAGGTGCTTCAGCAGATACTGCTGATCCTCAAGAGCTTTCAGAAGGAAGGGGTGCCGCAATGAGACCCCGCGCAATGGTTGCAGTGACGGCGGCGCTCGGTGCGCTGGCCTGTGTGCTGGTCGGGTGCGCTACCGCGGAGGAGCGCTCACCGACGCGGGTCGCCCCGAAGGCCATCGGACGGCGCCGGGTGGCGGTGGTGGAATTCGTGGACAGGACCGCCCATAGCGGCACGGCCGAAGGGTTCACCCGAACGTTGCGGGATAAACTGGCGGAGCGTGTCGCGGGGACCGACGTGGTCGTCGTGCCCTCCGACGTCATGGGGCCCGGCCTCGACCCGTTCGAAGCCGGCGCCATATCCATCGACGCTCTGGTCAGGGCACGGACCACGTACATGGCGGATGCCCTGGTGATAGGGGCCGTCTATGCCCACGATCCCTATTACCCACCGTCCGTGCACGTTAGCGTGAAGGTTCTGGACACGGCGTCCGCTGCCGTGCTCTTCGAGCATACGCAGGAGTGGGACAGCGGCCGAGAGGACGTGCGCGAAGAGATCGACGCTTACTACCGGCAGAACATCGGTAGCGACGACTGCCGATTCGGGCCCGACCTCTTTCTTATCTCGCCGCGCTACTTCCTCGGGTTCGTCGCCGGCACCGTGGCCGACAGGATCGTTGCCGCCCTTTGAGCGGCGCTTTGGGTTGCCGCCGACGGCCGAGGGATGTTCCTCGGCCCGGCCCCCTGCTCCCCCCGGCAGGGCGGAAAGTTCTTCGCATCCCTCGGAAAAACTCACCTGCTCTCCCCCTCCGCACGTGCCTGCGGGCCGGAGGGTGATCGAAAGCAGCGAAGGCCCCCCTGGGCGGCCTTCCCGCCGCTGAGGAACACTTGCCGGCCTTGCGAGGCCCGCCGCGGCACACCGATTGCAACCGGCCCTGCCCTGAATAGCACCTCGTTTGTCTACTGCGTGTGAGGGATAGGGTGACCGCGGCATCAGTCCATGTGGCGAATTTGCCATCGGCAGGTCGGCCCACTTCGGCCTCTCCGCCTGCGGCCCCGACGGGGGGCGAAGCCGCTGCCTCGTTCGAGTTCGCCCTCAGCGACGCGCTCGGCGACGGATCGGCCGGGCGTGCGCAAGGCGGGGCCCAGGGCGTCCCCGCAGGGCCGGATCAGGTGCAAGGCCGGCCGCGCGCCAGCAAGCTGCGAGTCCGCCTCACAGAGGACGCGATGCCGAGTGCGAAAGCCGTTGCGGCCGACGCACCCACGCGCGCAGAGCCAGAGCATTCTCCGGCTTCTTCCCGGATGCCGTCTGCAGGGGACAGCGACGACACAGAGGCGCCCGAGCAAGGGGTGTCGGCGCAGGGCCAGCCCGCCGGGCGGAAAGCCGGGTCCGCCGCGCCCCCTGCATCGGGTTGCTTCGTCCCGCGCCAGGCCTCGAGCGCTGAGCTCGTACGGCCTGCCCCCCGCAGCGCTCCTGCGGCCACCCCCGCCGCGGACGGAGCAGACACTGCCTCCATCCGGAGCAAGGGTTTCGTCGAGACCGGGCGCGAGGGGGTCGACCCCGGCAGCCGACCGACCGCTGGACCGGCGCGGCCGGCAGCGGTCCGTGACGGCGGCGCCGTTGCCACAGGTGAGCGGACCAGCGTCGCGGGCGGCGACGGCGCGGGCGACGCCGTCGGCGGCAGCACACGGGGAGGCAGCTCAACCGGGCGCGTCGTTACCACGCCCGCTCCGGCTCCGCGTGGGACAGCCGTGGAGGTCTCGGTCGCGACCTCTTCCGGCGTCGCACGCGATGCGACTGGGGCGGCGAGTACACGGTCCTCCGCGCCCTCGACTGGCAACGTACTGGCCCAGCCTGCTCGCGCGGACTCCGTTCCGTCTGATCCGCCGCAGCTCCAGGTGCAGTCGCCACGGACCGGGATGTCGATCGTGCTCGGCAACGGAGCCAAGTCAACGGCTGGGAACGGGCAACCGGCTCTGCTCGGCGGCGGGACCCAGGCAGCGTCGGTGCAGGAGAGCGTCAGAGGCATCGTCTTGCCGGGCCGCGCCAGTTTCGTGCAACGGGAGCCCGGCGCGGAGATGGCTGCGCGTCCCAATCCCCCCGCTCCCCATCCCGCTGTGGCCACGAGCGCCGGTGACAGTGCGGGCGTGGCGTCGCCGGCCCGAGTAGCTGTGGCGCGAACCGCCCCGCCGGCAGCTCAGCGCGTTGCGGACCAGGTCCCCGTGCCGGCGCCCCGCGCTGCTGAGACGTCGGCTGCGGACGTGCGCGTCGTGGAGGCCGTGCCCCAGTCAGGGCGCGGCGCAGGAGAGGCCAGCAGTCAGGTCCGGCAGAACCCCGGCGAAGGCGCCGGGCGGGGCACGCAGCAAGGGCGGACGGAGGCCGACGTCCCTCCCGGTGGCGATCCGGCCCCCGAACGGTCGGAGGGCGCGCGCCCGTCCGAGCGGGCGGCTCATTCGTCCCGGACCGGCTGGCAGGCGGCGGCCACCCCTCGGACGGAAGCGCCGGTTCTGTCGGCCGGCCAGGCGCGTCGCGTGAGCGCTCAGGCGGCCGGGAAAACGTCCTCGACGGCCGACCTGCAGAATGCGCAGTGGGCCCCCGGTCTGACCGGGTCCTATGCGGGAGAAACCGCTGCCAACTCGCGGCTGGTCCGGCAAGCCGCGCCCGCACTGACCCAAAGGGTGCGGGCTGCCGTGATCCGCGGCTCGCAACTTGCGCGCCGGGATGGCAGATCGGAGCTCACGCTAAGGCTTCACCCCCCCGGGCTGGGCCGCCTGAAAGTGCAGGTCGAGATGCGGGACGGGGAGCTGACCGTTCGCATAAAGGCGGAGAACCCCGACGTAAGGGAGGCCCTGCAAAGCCAGCTCTCCAGCCTGAACAGGGCGTTCAGGGCGGCCGAGGTGGACGTCGCGCGGGTGGAGGTGGGCACCTACGACCCAGGCACCTCGGGCGACTGGCAGGGAGGACCGGCGGCCCATCAGAGGGCACCCCAGGGCAGCCGGATCTACGAGCAATTCATGCAATCCGAAACTGAACCCCCGGACGGGTGGGCGCACTTCACCGAATCCGGGGGCGTTGACTGCTTGATCTAGAAGGAGGCACACCGCAATGGCCTCGGCAATCGGCGGACTGAGCGCGGCGATCGACACCGACTTCTACATGAAACTGCTGCTGGCGGAGCTGAAGAACCAGGACCCCACGGAGCCGATGAGCAACACCGACATGATCACCCAGATGGCCCAACTGACCACCGTTGAGGCGATGAACAACCTCAGGATGACCTTCAGCGAAATGCTCAAGCTCCAGCAGCTTCTGAACGGAACGGTGTTGATGGGCCTGCAGGCCGAGTACCCGGATGGCGATTCTCTGACCCAGGGAACTGTCACGGGCGTGTCGACCGCCGGTGACACCGTGAAACTGGTGGTCGACGGCACGGAAGTCGCTCTTGACGACATTTGCAGGATCTTCTGACAGGAAGGAGGCCACAGATGGCCAGTTCATTGCAGACGGCAGTCCTGGGCATGCAAGCCTACCAGGAGCTGCTGAATGTGACGGGCAATAACATCGCGAACGCGGACACGCGGGCGTTCAAGGAAGACCGCGTCAGCTTCGCGGACGTCTTCTCCCGTACCCTGAGTCGAGGCATGAGGGCCAGCGAAGACGTCGGAGGCACTAACCCCATCCAGGTCGGCCTCGGCGTCCGGATCGCGTCGGTGGACAAGAACATGTCGCAGGGCAGCTTTACGGCCACCGACAAGGACTTCGACATGGCCATCGAAGGGGAAGGCTTCTTCGTTGTCAACGATGGCGTGGCCAGCGTGTTCACGCGGGACGGCACGTTCGCCGTCGACTCGGACGGCTACCTCGTCGATCCCGCCACTGGGTATCGCGTCCAGAGGCTGGGGACGACCGGCGAGGAAGAAGGCTTCCAGGTGTCCGGAGACACCGGCATCCAGATCCCCTACAAGACCGAGCTGCCCGGACAGCGAACCGGAATCGTGGGCTTCAAGGGCAACCTGAGCGCCGACGATTACGAGCCCACCACCACCAAACTGCAGGCCTCAGGACTGGATTACACGTTGATCGGCGGGGGGCTGGCGGACGCCACCAGCGACTTCGCCGACATAGTGGAGCTCCAGTCCTTCGTCAATGGCGACACCATTGACATAGCGGGCAGGACCACCGATGGAACTGCCGTGAGCGCCACCTTCACCTTCGGGGTGGACGGCACCACTGTGCAGGATCTCCTCGACGTCATTACGACCGCCTTCGGCGGGTCGACGGAGTGCACCGCTGCCATAGAGGATGGCAAGATTACCCTTGAGGAGGCAGATTCCGGCTATAGCCTGCTGGACATCGGCCTGTCGTCGACCTCTCACGCGGACGCTGTTCCGGCGGACTTCGACTACCTGGAGGTGGGCGGCGCCGCAGCCCAGATGACCAACATCAGCATCTACGACAGCCAGGCCCGCAGCCACTCCCTGACGATCACGTTCGTGCGGCACGCCACGGACGAGAACGTGTGGGACCTGGTGATCAACACCTGTAGCGACACGGTCGAGATCCCCGACCGGCGCATATCGGGCGTCATGTTCGACGAGAACGGGATCTACCAGGGCATCACGGGGATCGACTACTTCGGCAACAGCTCGTCCGATCCCGGTTTTGAGGAGCTGGACGGCAACATCAGCCTGCGGTTCCCGTCCATCACTACGCTCCAGGATGTCGTGCCCGATTTCGGTCGCATCGGCTTCTACGACGGCCTGATGCAGATGGGCGGCGCGTCTTCCGCCGGGGCGATTTTCCAGGACGGCTACGGGACCGGCTCCCTGCAGAGCGTCAGCGTAAGCGCGGACGGAGTGATCAGCGGCACGTTCAGCAACGGCGAGACGCTGGAGGTAGCCGCGCTCAGGATGGCCGTTTTCGACAACGCGCAGGGACTCGAGCGTGCCGGCGGGAATTATTACCGCTACACGCCCGCCGCCGGGTCGACCGTTTACTCGCTTGGAACGCAGGGCCGGGCGGGCCAGGTCCGCCAGGGCATGCTGGAGGATTCCAACGTGGACATCGTGCGGGAGTTCACCCAACTGATCACCGCCCAGCGCGGCTTCCAGGTGAACTCGCGGACCGTGCGCACCGCCACCAACATGCTGCAGCAACTGGCCAACATCATTACCTGATGACAGGCGGGCCTTGCGGCGGGGGCGGGCGCGCTGCCGCCCGCCGCCGCTTGGCATGGGGCGCCCCTCAGACTATGATGCATGGCTCGCGGGCGCACCGGTCGGGCTCTGCGATTCTCTCTGCGTCCTTGCTGTCACGAGAGGGTCCATATGGGACCGGAAGCCATCAATGCAATCAGGCATGGGCTGGAAGGGACCAATGAGCCCCAGTGGATGTGGCTCGTGGTTGGCCTGGCCAGTGCCCTCATCTGCGTGCTGCTCGTCCACGTCCTGGTTGTGCAGCTCAGGCGCAACCGTCGGCTCGTTCGGCAATGGCAGGGCTTCGCAAACTCCGTGTCCGATCTCGGCCTGACCGATGCGGAGATGGCCCTGCTGAAGGATCTGGCCAGGAAGGAAGCCCCCTACACGCCCACGGACATCGTGCGCAGGATTGAGGCCTTCGAACGGGCCGTGGACAACTATCTGAAGCCGCTCTGTTCCGCGCGCGGCGCTCGGAAGGGCGCCCGATCAGTCGCCGAGCGGATCCAGGCCGTCCGCCGGAAGCTCGGGTTCCAGGGGGGCCCCGGGGTCATCTACTACAGCACGCGAGAGCTTCGGCCGGGCCAGGAGGTCCGGTTGACCTTCCCGGAGGATGCGCAGCGGCCCGGGGTCCGGGGCAGAGCGTCGCAGGTGCGGGAGGACTTCCTCACGCTGTCCGAACTGGACCCCGCGGACGGCGCGCTGCGCGGCAGCAGCGTCCAGGTGCTCTTCTTCAGTCACGGCCGTGCCTACGGCTTCGCCTCGGTCGTGGTGGAGCTGGACGTTGCGGGGCGCAGTTGTCTGCTGCTGCACAGCGCCGACGTCAGCCGCGCGGGCGTGCGCGAATCCCACCGGGTTGACGTCAACCAGCCCGTCGTCTTCAGGTCCGAGGAGGAGAAGCCCGACGTTCAGCGGGAGGGCATCCTGCGCGATCTGAGCGCGGGCGGCCTGGCGCTGGAGGGCGCGCCGTACTACCACGCCGGCCACATCCTCGTCCTGCAGATCAGCCCCTCCCGGTGGCTCGGAGGGCGGGCCGGTGCGGCGGGCGAACTGCAGGACTGCGAGCTTCGCGGCATGGTCCTGTCCGCGCGCCAGGTGGAGGAAGGCACCTGCCTCTACCACGTCGAGTTCCGGGCCCTGAACGATGACGATGCCAGTTACCTGTTCCGGTTGGTGAACATGCTGGAGTTCCAGGCGCGCCGCGCGGGGTCGACGGAATAGGTTTCCCCGCACTGGAAAGAACTTCCGCAGCGCGCCGTGCCTCGCCGGGGCGGCCCGTGTGACCTGCCGGCCGAGCGGCGGCCTGGTCCCCTCCCGTGCGCCCCTCAGGCGGCGCCCTCCCATGCCCCGCCTCCCGGCCTCGTCGGCATGGCGTTTGCTCCCTAGCCCGATCCGGCAGCTAACCTTGCCGAGGGGAAGGCGCATGGACAGCGTGGCATACCTCATGGGCGGTCGCATGAGCGAACTGACCGCCAACCTCGACGTGGTCGCGGCGAATCTGGCCAACGCGGACACGCCCGGATTCAAGCGCGCCACCTGCTGCTTCTCCGAAGCTCTCCGGCCTCTGCTGAGTGCGGCGGATGCGAGCGCTTCCGCCAGCGCATTCGCGCCGGACTGGTGCCAGCTCCGGACGGGATCGACGGACTTCTCCCAGGGCTCGGTTCGCATGACGGGGCGTCCCCTGGACCTGGCCATCCGCGGGCCGGGCTTCCTCGTTGTGGACACTCCCGCCGGCCAGCGTTACACCCGCAAGGGCAGGATCTGCCTGAATGCGGAAGGCGAGTTGACCGACGGGAACGGGAACCGCTTCGTGGCCGATAGCGGCGCGCTGCGAATCCCCGAGGATGCGGAGGACATCTCCGTATCAAGAAGCGGAGAGGTAATGGCCGACGAGGAAGTGCTCGGCCGGCTCCTCGTGGTGGATATACGTCAGCCCGAGCGCCTCGTCGCAGAGGGGTCGAGTCTCTACCGCAATGATGGCCCGCGAGCTGCGCCCGCCGTCGGGGCCGAGGTCGTCCAGGGCGCCATTGAGCAGAGCAACGTCAACGTCGTCAATGAAGCGATCTCGCTCGTCCAGATCATGCGGGCCTACGAGACCGCTTCGCGGATCCTGAAGCGAATGGACGCCCTGAACGGGCAGCTCGTCCGGTCCGCAGCATAAGGGAGACACCGGCATGAAGGCGATGTACACGGCAGCCACGGGGATGGACGCCCAGACCATCCGCATTGACACCATCGCGAACAACCTGGCGAACGCCAACACCACGGGCTTCAAGAAGTCCCAGGTTGATTTCGCGGACCTGATCTACGTCATGATGCGGCGGCCGGGCGTGGGCCAGACCGAGCAGACTCAGGCCCCGACGGGACTCGAGATCGGCAGCGGCGTCTTCCCCGTCTCGACCCTGAAGATATTCACCGAGGGCATCGTCACCAACACCGCGGGCGAGCTGGACCTGGCCATTACGGGGGACGGCTTCTTCCAGGTCGAGACGCCGAGCGGCGAGACCAAGTACACCCGCGACGGCAACTTCCGCGTCGGCTCCGACGGGGCGATAGTCAACTCGCAGGGCTTCCCCCTGTACCCGGCCGTCTCCGTTCCGAGTAACGCCTCCGCCATCTCCGTCGGCAGCGACGGGACGGTAACGGTCCTGACCGCCGACGGGGACACCAGCACCGTCGGGAACATCCAGTTGGTCAAGTTCACGAACCCGGGAGGGCTGTCCAGCGAAGGCGGCAACATGTTCGCTGAGACCGTGGCCTCCGGCACGCCCACCACCGGCACCCCGGGGCTCGACGGGCTCGGCGAAATCAAGCAGGGCTACCTGGAGATGTCCAACGTCGAGGTCGTAACGGAGCTGGTCGATCTGATCGTCGCTCAGCGCACCTACGAACTCAACTCCAAGGTCGTCAAGGCGGGCGACAGAATCCTACAGGCCACGAACTACATTGCGGGCTGAGATGAAAGCTAGATGCATTCCCATGATCGTGCTGGCCGCGGCCCTTGCGGCGGCGGCCTGTCCTGCGGCACGGGCGGAGGAGGGACCCGCGCGGATCAGCCTGAAGGACAAAGCCATCCTCACGCGCGACGTGATCCGGCTGGCGGACGTGGCGGAACTCGGCGAGGGCGTGCCGGCAGGGGCCGCCGGCCTGTCGTTGGGCAATGCGCCATGGCCCGGCAACTGCCGCGAGGTGAGCCGGGCCCTGATCAAGGTCCGGCTGGTCTCGGCCGGATTCGATCTGAGCCGCTTCTCCTTCTGCGGCAGCGACATCTGTGTGGCTGAGCTCGACACCGTGCGCGTCGAGCCGGACGCCATCGTTGCGGCCGCCCGCGAGTGTCTCGAGTCCTTCTTTCCCGAGGGCGGCCCGGACGTGCACATCGAGCTGCTGCGGGAGGTGCAGCCGGTGGAACTGCCGGCCGCCGGCGGTCCCCCCGAGCTGCGGGCGGCCGTATCGGGCAGCGGCGTTCCACTCGGGTCCAGCCGCGTGGACGTCAGCGTCATCAGGGACGGCGCGCGGCTCAAGAGGGTCCCGGTGGGTTTCTCGGTCAGGCTGTCCTTGCGCGTCGCGGTGGCTGCAGACAGGATAGCGTCCGGGCAGAGGCTGGGACCGGCGGACTTCACGTTCGCCACGCGCGACGTGACTTCCCTGGGGGACGGGAGCTTTTCCGCTCCTGAGGAACTGGCCGGCAAGGTGGCCTCCAGAACCATCCAGCCCGGCGAAGTCATTACGCGCCGAATGGTGGATGACGCGCAATCGCCGCTCGTCATCAAAGCCAACCAGCGCGTGTTCCTCCTGGTGCAGACGGAGACGCTGCGCGTGGTCACGCTGGGCCGCGCCGTGGCCCCTGCCCGCAAGGGGGAGATGGCGCGCGCGAAGAACCTGACCACCGGGCGCGACGTCGTGGGAATCGCCGTAGATGATAAGACCATCCAGGTTCCCCTGGGAGGTGCTCCCCATGCGAATTGACCGACAACTTGCGCACGGACCGGCCAGGGGTCGAGCAGGCACCCTATGCGCCGTGATCGTCGTGATCCTGGTGGCTGCGCCGTTTGCTCGCGCGGACTCCATCTGGGACCGAAGGACGCGGTCCGCCGCCTTTCTTTACATGGACAACGCCGCCTCGGAGGTCGGGGACTCCCTGACCGTGCTCATCGCCGACCAGAGCTCCTTCTCCATCGAGGCCGAGCGCGGGGCGGAGAAGACGACCGAGCACAGCGCCGAGATAGCCGTCGAGACCGCTCTGGTCGACATGACCTGGCCGGCGGAGAACGCCAAGCAGAATTCTTCCCGCAAGTTCAAGGGGTCGAGCGACTATACGGCGACCCGCAGGCTGCTCGACAGCATCACGGTGACCGTTGTGGACAAGCTGCCCAACGGCAATCTGGTGGTCGCCGGGCGAAGCTGGCGCGCCGTCTCGGGCGAGGAGGTCGAGACCGTGCTGACCGGCGTCGTAAAGGCCGAGGACATCTCCGGCGAGAACACTGTTTCGTCCCAGCGCGTCGCGCATCTGAAGATCCACTACGAAACGAGCGGGAACTCCGAGAGCTACCTGAAGGAAGGCATCCTGAACGCCGTCCTGAACCTGCTGTGGCCCTTCTAATAATCTGACAGACCCCGGGAGGCAGACAGGCATGGAGCGGAAGTCGCTGAAGGGCATCGGGCCGATTGCCGTCCTGGCGATTGCCTGCATGTTAGCCTTGAACCCGGCGGCACGGGCCGCCCGGATCAAGGACATCACGGACATCGAAGGCATCCGATCCAACCAGCTCTACGGCTTCGGCCTGGTGGTCGGGCTGGCGGGGACGGGGGGCGGCGGCGACTTCACCAGCGATCTGGCCAGCAACATGCTCGCGAAGATGCGCGTGGGACGCGGCCTCTCGGAGCTGGACGCCAGTAACATCGCCGCCGTCATCGTCATGGCCGAGCTGCCGCCCTTCGCGGCGAAGGGGACCACGATCGACGTGATCGTCAACTCGTTCGACGAGAGCCAGAGCCTGCGCGGAGGCGTCCTGCTGCTGACGCCCCTGGTCGGCGCCGACGGCGAGGTTTACGGCGTGGCGCAGGGACCCGTTACGGTCGGAGGCTTCGCGTTCGGCGGCGAAGCCGCCGCCGCCCAGCAGGGACACCCGACCGTGGGCCGCATACCGAACGGCGCCATCGTGGAGAAGGAGGTCGGCACCACCTTCCTGGATGGTCGTGCCATCGCGCTGTGCCTCCATCAGCCGGATTTCGTGACGGCCCGGCGCATCGCGTCCGCCGTCGAGTCCAACACGGGCGCGACGACGGAGATCGTCAGCGCCGGCAAGATCAAGGTCGTGCTCGACCACCCCCTGGCGCCGAACGAGCTGATGCGGCAGATCAGCGAGATCCAGTCGCTCGAAGTGGACCCTGACTCCCGCGCCGTCGTCGTCATCAACGAGCGCACGGGCACCGTCGTGGCCGGCCAGAACGTGACCATCAGCACCGTGGCTGTTTCGCACGGCAACCTGACCGTCATCACCGAGGAAGTCGCGCAGGTCGTCCAGCCCCCGCCCCTCTCCGAAGGCACCACCGTGGTCGTTCCGCGGACGGGTATGCGCATAATCGAGAGCCCCCTCAAAGAGGGCGGCCTGACGGTGCTGAACAAGGGCACCACGGTGAGCGAGGTGGCCGGCGCTCTGAACATGCTGGGCGCCAGCCCCAGGGACATCATCTCCATCTTTATGGCCATGAAAGAGGCCGGAGCGCTCCATGCTGAGCTCAAGGTTATGTAACCCGGCGCCATGGGCGCTGGATAGCTGCCTTGCGAATCGGGCGGACGCCTTGCTCGGACGCCTGCCGTCGGCGGACGCAGAGGCGCCGGAAGGACAGCCGCTCAAAGAAGTGGCCCGGGACTTCGCCTCGCTGTTCTACTCCGTGCTGGTCCAGCAGATGCGCAAGAGCGTCGGTTCGGATGAAGAAGCCGGGCCGGTCAGTGAAGGCGCGTGGGGCTTCTTCACCATGTTCCTGCCGCGGGCCATCACCGGCCAGCCGGGAGATGCCCTGACCCGATACGTGCATGACCAGCTCAGCGCGCGCTGCGGAGGCATTGTCGATGAAGGTGTTTGAGGAGCTCCTGCCGCTATTGGACGGCCTGCTGGACGCGCTCCAGCGGAAGCTGGACGCGATGAGAAGGATGCGGCAGTGCGTGGTGGCCGGAGACCTGGGGGGGCTGGAAGGACTCATGCGGGACCAGAGCGACCTGGAGTCGGCCATCACTGGTCTGGCCGCCCGCATGGAGGAGGCCCGCTCGCAGATCGCATCGTTTACGGGCATGGCCCCGGGGGACTTCAAGCTGAGTTGTCTGGTCCAGGAAGCGGACGGCCCGCTCGCCATTGCGCTGAGCGACCGGCGCGAGCGGCTTCTGACGGTCGTGCAGGCCCTCCGCAGGGAATCGGCCGTTCTGACCCGGCTGGTCCGGCACACGATGGACCTGAACACCTACTTGCTGGCGGCATTGGCCGGGGTGCCGCTTGAAGGGGAGACGTATTCGCGCGACGGCTCGGTCGAGCGCAACGGCGAGGTGGCCATCTTCCCCAGGAGCGTTTAGGAGCGGGGCATGGCGGGCTTCAACATCGGCGTGAACGCGTTGCGGGCGGCGGCTCAGCAGATGCAGGTCGCCAGCGATAATGTGGCGAACGCCAACACGGAGGGATACCACGTCAAGCGCGCCACAGTGACGCCGATCTCAGGCCCCTCCATTGGCGGCGTGCGCATCGGCCTGGGGTGCACGGTGCAGGACGTATCCCGCGTGCGTGACGAACTGATCGAGTACGCCTTGCTGATGCACTCCCAGTTCCGTGCGAGGTTTGGTGCCGAGGCCGGCGCGCTCGCGAACCTGGAGACCTTCCTCAACGAGCCCACCGACGCCGGGCTTGACGCGCAGTTGGGCAAGTTCTTCGAGAGCCTGGCCGAACTGGCCGGCACGCCCGACGACATGATCGTGCGGGAGAAAGTGGTCTGGAGCGCCCAGGCCGTCTGCGACGTGTTCAACCACCTCGACGCCGAGTTCAGAAACATCGCCGACAGCCTCCTCAACGTTGCGGGACTGGCGGTCGAAAACATCAACGCCCTTACCGAGCGGATTGCAGAGCTGAACCTTCAGATAAAGCTCAGCGAGACCGGCGGCACCTCAGCGCCCACCCTCAAGGACGTGCGGGACCAGCTCATCACCGAATTGTCCGAACTCGTCAACGTTACCGTGTACGAGGAGGCCTACGGCGTAGTCAACGTGAGCTGCGCGGGCACGCTGCTGGTCAGCGGCGCCCAGAATTCGGAGCTGGAGCTGGTCACAAGCGATGAAGGCATGTTGATCAGGCGCTCGGGTGCAGTGGGTCATCAGGTGGACGTGTGCGAAGGCAGCCTCGCCGGCACCTTGCAGGTGGCCAACAACCTGCTGCCCCGCTACCAGTCCATCCTGGCCGACCTGGCCGACTCGTTCCGTCGTGCCATCAACCTCGTACACTCGACGGGCCTGGGCAGCAACGGCCGGTTCGACCGCCTGGAGGGTCTGAACCTGCTGACGAGCGACACCCCGCTATGCGACCTCGGCTACGGCGTTCCCTCGGGCACGAGTGAGACGCTCGTCATTAACGTAGAGGACGAGGCGACCGGCGACGTGACCCAGTACGAACTGACGCTCGACACCACGCAGGCGGCCAATGTGTTCATTACGTCCCTGCGCGACGACATAAACGCCAGCGTCCCCCACGTCGCCGCCAGCGTGGACAATGGCCGGCTGGTCTTGCAGGCCGACGACGGGTATGCGTTCGGCTTTGCCACGCCCTACGATCCGAATCCCGCGCAGCCGGGCGACATCACTGCGGCCAGTCCCACCTCGCCTACGATCATGGACGCCTATGCGGGGGACAGGGATCTGGTCTACGAGTTCAGCTTCCTGAACGGCGGCGAGATCGGCGTGGACACGATGACGGTGCAGATCGACGTGCGCGAGCCCAGTGGACCCTTGCTGCGCACGCTCACGCACACGATAGACGAAACCTACGATCCCGGCGCGGCTCTGGAACTGGAGAACGGCCTGAAGTACTCGCTCGGCGCGGGCAACGTTGCGGCCGCCGACGGGTTCTCGTTCACGGCGCGCGCCAGCATGGATACCGCAGGCGTCCTGGACGCTCTGGGCCTGAACGTGCTGTTCACGGGCCTGAGCGCGGCGTCCATCCGCGTGGCCGATCCCGTCCGCCAGGACCCCGCGAACCTGGCTATCGGCATCAGCGAGGCGCCCGGAGACAACCACCGCCTGCTCGAAATGATCGAGCTGGAATCAGCCGAGATCGCGGCCTCCGGGTCGGCCACACTCCATGACTATTACCGCATCATGCTGGGCGAGATAGCCACCACCAGGAACACCAGGGATTTGCAGTACCAGACCGAGGATCAACTTGTCAACGATCTGAAGAACCAGCGCGACGCCGTCTCGGGCGTGAGCGTGGACGAGGAGATGATCAACCTGATGGCCGCCAGCACCATCTACCAGGGGGCGCTCAGGCTGATCAAGGCCATTGATGACTCGCTCGATGACCTGGCCACGCTGGTGTAGGGGTGAGCCATGAGAGTGACGCAGAGCATGCTCAACCGAAACGTGACCTACTGGATCAGCCGCAACCTGGAGGATCTGGCCACGGTGAACGAGCAGCTCAGCACGGGCCAGAAACTCAACACGATCTCGGATGACGTCCTTGCCAGCGGGCGCGTCCTGCGGCTGGAGCGCGAGAACGAGGCCATCCAATCATACGTGCGCAACCTGGGGCTGGCGGACACGATGCTTTCCTTCGCCACGACGTCGCTGGAGCAGGCCTCCGAGACGATCGCGCGTGTTAAGGAGCTGGCCATCCAGGCGGCCACGGAGACCTACAACGATTCGAACCTTCAGACCATCGCAGCCGGCGTGGATGCGTCGCTGGTTACGCTGGTTGCGCTCGGCAACATCGAGTATCAGGGAACCTACGCCTTCTCCGGAGAGGCGGTCCACACCGCTTCCTTCGCAACGACGAAGGACGCCGCGGGGGAGATCCAGTCGGTCGCCTACGAGGGGGCGATGGTTACGACACAGGTCAACGTAGGGCCGAGGGCAGTGACCGAGGTCAACCTTGTGGGCCAGGAGATATTCCGGGGGGACGGCGACCTGTTCCAGACCGTCATCGACTTGCGCGAGGCCATCCGGGTGGGCGACCAAGACGAGATCAACCGCCTGATCGGCGAACTGGACGTGAGCCACACGGACATCCGCCAGGCGCTGGGCACGCTGGGAGAACGGCAAGATCAGTTGCAGGTTCTGGCGAACGCTTCTGAGGCGTTCCTGCAGCGCAACGACGAGGTCATCGCGAACCTGAGGGACGCGGACGTTGCCGAACTCGCCGTCCAGTACAGCAGCCTGATGGCGAGCCTGAAAGTGGTCATGAAGGTGGCTGCCGAGACCGTCAAACCCTCCATCTTCGATTTTCTCTGAAGCCTGAACGTCGATCAATGAGGTGGCAATCATGCGAGTGTGCGTGAACGAACAGCCGGTGGACGCGTCCGAGCTTGACGGGCAGACGCTCGAGGACCTGCTGGACAGCCTGCGCCGCAGCGGCCGCGTGGCTGACGACGAGGTCGTCGTCCGCTTTGCGGTGGACAAGCAGCCCTGGCAGGCGGAAGACATGGACCGGCTGGCCGGCGTCGAATTGGACGACGTCGAGGAGATCGCCATCACAACCGCGGGTCTCCGGGGCTACGCGAGCCGCATCCTCGCCGACGCGTCCGGCATGCTGGCCGTCCTGAAGGACGCAACTCGCGGTGTCGCCGCCTGCTTGAGGGGCGGGGACATCAAGAAGGGCAACGCGGACCTGTTCAACCTGTTCGATGCTCTGCACAGGTTCCTCGCCTGCATCTACCACGTGCAGAACTCATGCGCCTTGAGTTGCGGACCGGTGGGGACATCGGATGAACTGCTCGCGGGGCTGAACGCCGCCCTCGAGGCCGTCCATGCCCCGCAGGAGCTCGGGCAGTGGGCGGAGGTGGCCCGGCAGCTCGAAGGGGAGTTCCTGCTCGCGCTGGATCGGCTCGGGATCATACTCGACGACATGAGGGACGAACTGAAGAATGCTGTCCCGTAGCGCGGAACACGCCACGACCGAACAACTGGCAGCATCGGCCGACGAACTGCGGCGCCTGTGCCGTGAGCTGGCCGAGTCATTGGCTGACCTGGACGTCCCGCCGTCCGCTCAGTTGGAGGGTCCGATCGGCCGCCATCTGGTGCAGGCTCGCGTGCTGCGCGGGGCGATCGGCGACAGCCTGGCCGTCCTCGCAGCGGCGACGGAGGGAACCGAGGAGCTTCCGCCCGGCCTCCAGAGGCAGGTTGCTTCCCGGATGCTCGAAGCCGCGCGCCTCCTCCAGACGGCGGAGCGGGCTTACGGGCGTCTGGCCGGGGCTGTCATGGATGCCATGCTCGAGGTCAGGCGCGAGCTCGGCCAGGTGCAGCAGGGGGGCAGGATGCTGCGGGCGTATGCGCAGGGGGCTCGGATCGCGGGCTGACTCGCGCCGGCCAGGGGCGCAACGAGCACGTCGGGGGGGCACATCAAGCGGTGCGGGGGGACTCACTGCCCGCCGCCTCATCCGCCGTTGATCTGCACGTTGTGTGCGCGCAGCGTTCCGGCAATGCTCTGGTGGAGCGATTCCAGGCACCTCAGGACTTCGGCGCGCAGCTCCTCGCCCGATTCTTTGACCTCGGGGGATGCCTCGAACTTGGTGTGCCATGCGTTCAGCTCCCACCAGATGGCCAGCAGACCCTGTATCAGCGCGAGTTCGCCCTGGTCGGCCAGTGGCGAGAGGACGGCGCCGATCTCCTTGTGGTCGAGAGCGGCCTGAGTGCCTGATTCTTCGTCTGCGGCTTCGAGAGGCTTGCCGTTGATCGCCTTCTGCAACGCGTTCGAGATGTCCCGAATCTGCGCAACGGCCTCGGTTCTCTCGCCGATCAGTTCCCTGAGTGTCTCCAGTCGATCCTTGGGGGTCGGCTCCATGGCGATGATGGTCTTTGAGTCCGTGCCGCCGGCCCCCGCGGAAGCCGGTAGCCGTTCCGCACCCTCTTGTCCAGCCGAATCGTGCCCGCTGGCTGAGACTGCGGCGGCGTTGTCGGGAGGGGCAGAGCGCCAGCGCAACTCGCCCTCGCCCCAGGGATGTGGCACGGCCTGCCGGGGGGCTTCGGTCCTCAGAGCCGGGATGGGCGTTTCGATCGTGAACCTGGAGGGCAGCAGGTTGATGAACCGCTGCACGATGTCCTCGTCAAGCTTGCCGCGCATGTCGCCCGTCATGATGCTGAACGCCTTCTGGCTGTCCATGGCGCTGCGATAAGGCCGGTGGCTGGTCAGGGCGTCGAACACATCGACGATCCTGGCGGCACGTGCGAACAGGTTGATGGTGGCTCCGCTGCGCCCGTCGGGATAGCCGCCCCCGCACACGTCCTCGTGGTGCTGCCGGATGACGCACTTGGCGATGGGCGCCTGGCGCAGGTACGGCCTTGCCATCTTCACGCCGTCCCGGGGATGCCTCTCTATGTGCTTGAACTCCTCCGGAGTGAGGGGGCCCGGCTTCTGCAGTATCTCGGTGGGCACGAGGGCTTTGCCCAGGTCGTGCAGGGCTCCGCCCAGCAGCACCTGGCCGAGCAGCCCCCTCTCGTCCACTCCCAGCACGCGAGTGGCCAGGCTCGCAAGCAGCACGGCGACGTTTATGCAATGGCTGTGCGTGTAATAGGTCAGCGGCGCGCAGTCCATCATGTGCCATTCGGAGCCGGGGTGACGGCGCACCATGTCCGCGATGGCGTGCAACAATTGCTGCACGCGCGCGTACGTGGGCGTGGAGTAGGGCTCCTCCAGAAGGGCAGCCATCCCCCTGCAGGCCAGGCGGTAGACCCACTCCGCTGCCTGCCGGGAGGGGATCAGGTCTTCCGTCAGGATCGCGGACAGATTGTCTTCTACGTAGTTGAAACAGTCATCCACCTCCTCGTCAGCCACGTACAGCAGGTCGGTATCCGACTCCCGGAGCTTGTCCCACGTGTCGGCGTAGACCGGTTCGCCTGCGACCTTGAAGGCTGTGAAAACCCCCGTTTCTTTCTGCCGTACGTAGACGTTGAAAGGCGGAGTCGTTGCCGGCTGCAGGATGTGCGGGTGCAGTCGGATGTAGGTGTAGCCGCCGGCGCCTGACATTTCGTTCGCTATCTAGGTTCAGGATAGTCCGATCTGCGGCAGCGGCGAGCCGCCCTCCTGGGGCGCACAACTGCCCCGGCCTGGGGGCAATTGTCCCAAGGACGGCCTCCCGGGCTCCGCTGCCGGCACGAAGCATGACATTGTCTGCCTATTGCACCGTAGGCTTCAACAGGGAAAGGCGAGAAGTGCTCTGCGAGTCCAGGAAGGCCTCCTCAGGCTCTTGCGGAGCCCCAACTTATTGGGCAGGAATTGCGCAGCCGCGCCCGAGCGACAGGCCCGCCCTCCGGCCGGCAGCGCCGTTTGTGTGGCACGTCTGGCCCGTTCGCTTGCGGCGCACGCGCGGGACCGGTACTCTGCCTTGCCGTCCGGACGTTTCTTGGAGGAGGAGGGGAAGGAATGAGGCTGGGTGGACCCATCTCTCGGGACTGGTCGGATCCGGCGGAATGGGCGGCGGGCGTGAAGGCCAGCGGGTACAGCGCTGCGTACTGCCCCGTCCAGGAGGCACCGGACGAGACCGCCATAGAAGCCTACCGGCAGGCCGCCGAGCGGCAGGACATCGTCATCGCGGAAGTCGGGGCGTGGAGCAACCCCATCAGTCCGGACGAAGGCACCCGCCGGGCGGCCCTGGCGCTCTGCCGCGAGCGACTGGCGCTGGCCGACCGGATCGGGGCGCGCTGCTGCGTGAACATTGCCGGGTCGCGCGGCCGAGAATGGGACGGCCCCGATCCGCGGAACCTGAGCCCCGACACGTTCGACCGGATCGTCGAGTCGGTCCGCGAAATCATCGATGGCGTCCGGCCGAGCCGCACCTTCTACACGCTGGAGACCATGCCGTGGATCTTCCCGGACTCGCCGGGCAGCTACCTTGACATCATCAAGGCGGTCGACCGGCCGCAGTTCGCCGTGCATCTGGACCCGGTCAACCTCGTCTGCAGCCCGCAGCGCTACTACGCCACGGACGCGCTCATCCGCGACTGCTTCCGGAAGCTCGGTCCGTTCATTAAGAGCTGTCACGCCAAGGACATAATCCTGCGCGAGCAGCTCACTGTGCACCTCGACGAAGTGCGGCCCGGGTTGGGGGGCCTGGACTACCGCACGTTCCTGACCGAGTTGGACCGCCTTGACGCTGACACGCCCCTCATGCTGGAGCACCTTGCCTCGGCGGAGCAATACGATCTGGCCGCAGCCCATATCCGCTCCGTCGCGCAGGACGCGGGCGTGACGATCCTCTGAGGCCCAGCCGGGGCGAGCGACGCCCCCGGCCGGGCTCCACAACCCAAGGTCCTCAACGGGGGGCCAACCGTGTGGGGCGCGGGGGATCCCGGACGGGGCTTGACATATATAACGAATCGTAGTATTCTATTCAGACTATGAGGGACGCGGCGAACACTTCCACTCTGTGGCTGGCCATCCTCGGGCTGATCCGCCAGGAGCCCAGGTCGGGCTACGATCTGCAGAAGGTCTTCTCCACCACTCCGATGGGCCATTTCAGCGCGAGCCCGGGGGCCATCTACCCGGCCCTGAAGCGGTTCGAAGATGGCGGGCTGGTTGAGGGGCGCGTGGACGACGAGCGGGAGCTCAGGCCGCGCAAGCTCTATTCGCTGACTCCGAAGGGCGAGGAGGCGCTGAGACGTCGGATCTCCCGGCCCGTCACGCGCGACGACGTCATATGGCATCTCGACGACGTGATGCTTCGCTTTGCGTTCGGCGGCGCCATGCTGGGCCGTGACTGGGCCCTGGCTTTCCTGGAGGAGCTTGCCGGACAGATCGAGTCCTACGTTTCGTATCTGGATGAGCAGCTAGGTGCCTTGGACGAGGAGGGCGGGCCGTATGGCCGATACGCTCTTGAGCACGGCGCCGCGATGTATCGGGCGGCGGGCCGTTGGGCTCGGCGCGTCATTGAGGAGCTCAAGAAGGAGGATTAGGCGATGGAAAGAGGCCATACACTGGTCCTGGTCTGTGCGTTGCTGCTGGTGGCGACCGGCTGCGCCGCCCAAGGGGAGGCGACCCGGGCGGCAGCCGCGCCCGAGTCTGTTCTGCTGAGGGGGTACGATCTGGGGGGCAAGCGCGTGCCAGAGCCCCGCTACTACCACATGGAGACGGAGGTCGTGACCTACGCCAAGGACGGCACGCGAGCGGGTACGGTCACGTACCGGCTGTACCTCATGTGCACACCCCCGACTCGCCCCGAGCGGGCGGCGTACCAGTACACCTGCGCCAAACTCACGATCCAGAGAGGGCAGGAGCCGGAGGTGAGCATCCCGGCGCTGACCGGCTGGTCGTACGAGTTCAGCCGGGGCGAGAGCGGCCTGGACGAGAAGGGGCAGGTGCTGGGCATAGAGCACGCCAGGTTCGAAGGGCTCACCGACAGCAAAGGCGCTCTCCTGCAGCCTGACGTCGCTTACACCGTCTACAACAGCTTCATCGACTTCCACGCGTTCTGCAACGTCTTCGCCGAACCGGCCCCGGACGGCGGCGGCATTCAGGACCTGAAGATGATCGGGCAGAAGATCGTCCACGCAGCGGCTCACTCCGAGGCGCCCGTCAACCTGGGGAGCAACATCGCCGAGGGGTCGTACTACAAGAACGGCGAGGTGACCCTCGAGTTCAAGGGCCTGAGCGTGGTGGACGGCGTCCCGTGCGCGATCATTGCCTATGACTCCGGCGAGGGTGCGTTCAAGATGCTCACCGAGCCCATGCTGGGCATGCAGGTGACGACGGTCGGCGCGTCCCATTACTTCGGCGACCTGTACGTCGAGCTGGACTCGAAATGGGTCCGCAAGGCTACCATGGGCGAGATGGTCGTCGCCGAGGCGACCATGGACGAGGAGACGCTGGCCGACTTCGCCGTGGAGCGCGCGCTCACGATAAGGGCGGTGACCGAAGAAGCGTTCGCGAAGCCCGCACGGGAGTCGTAGGGAAAGGGGTCCGGTGTATCCGTGGGCAGCATGCGGGGGTCGCCTTCCGATCGTGCTGCCCCGTGCCCGTCAGGATTGACGAACGCGCGCGCAGTGCGTATGATCGGGCGCGCGAGGCGGAGCGTTTTCTCGCGTGTCCTGTTGCTTGTGTTCCTTCCGTCGAGGACGCGACGATGAGTGACGAAGGTCCGGTCGTGAGCAAAGGGAGGGCAAGGGTGGTCAGACGGATCGTCGTGGTTCTGGTGGGGCTTGCGGCGCTGGCCATCGTCCCGCTCGTCCGTTACGCATCGGGAGAGGACTGGGCGTCGGACACGATGATCGCGGCCTACATCATGTCCGGCCTGGTGATCGCGGCCGAGATCGCCGTCATCATCCTTCTGAAGACAGCCAGGACGCGCTACTCGGTGGAACGAAGGATACGTGAGCACCGGGACGTGCACGAGTACGTGATCCTGTGGAACAGGCCGCGCTGGATCCTCTACACGCCCACTATGGCGATGGCCGTGCTGTTCGGCATCTTCCTTTGCCTGCGGCAGTGGGGGCTGTTTCCCCAGGTGGTGACGCCGCGGATACTCGGCGGCGTCTGGATCGTGCTCGGGTTCTTCAACGTGCTGGTCGAGCAGTTCCACATGAGCATCAAGGTGGTCTTCATCGTGGTTCCCACGGTGGGAGCTTTGCTCCTGGTGCTGCACCTGGTGGGATATGCGGACGAGGCGATCCGCCTGCTGCGTTGCACGGCGGTCGAGATACCGCCGAAGCTCTATTTCATCGCGGCTCTTGTGGTCGCGGTCGTCATCGGCATCGGGTGGACCCACGGGTTATTCCACTACATGGCCATCACGCCAAACGTGGCGGACCTGCAGCGCGGCCTGACTGAAACCGGACGGCAGATCAAGAACGCCGACTACGACGTGGATTTCGACGCGACGGACGTGGTCGAGCGGTGGCTGTTCGGCTTCGGCCGCATCATCATCAGCTTCCGGGACCCGAACCGGCCGCCGATGGTGTTCTTCGTGCCCCGCGCTTCGCTGGTGGACGAAAGGATCCGGCGAGTGCGCAGCGTAACGGCCATTGACATGCCGCCCAACGAGGAGCAGGCCTGAGCCGGTCGACGGCGGCTCACCTTCCGCCGCTGGGCGCTCAGGTCGGCAGGTTCCCTTCGAGTACGCTGCGGATGGCTTCGGTCATTCTGCGATCGCTGACGTCCCGCAGGGCCCCTTGCACGACCGGCTTGCCCTCGTGCTGGATCGAGAGCAGGCTCAGCTCTCCCCAATAGCGCCTGCCGTCCCGGCGGGCCATGACCATTTCCTCCCGATGCACCTGCCCGCTTGCGGCCAGGACTTTCTGGAAGATCTCCGCGAGTTGGGCGTGCGAGTCCGACGCGGCCAGGTCCTGTATGCTCATGCCGACCGCCTGGGCGTGCTCGTAACCCGTGGTGCTGCCCGTGGCCGGGTTGCACCACGTGATATTGCCTTCGGCGTCGCTGATGAAGAGCATTTCGGGGACGGCCGCCGCCAGTCCGGCCAGGCCCTCCGCGCCGGCGTCTGAGGGGACTTCGACCACCACCCTTTCGGCCTCCGGGGCCGTTGCGGCCTCGATGACCGTCAGCACCAGGAGGGCCTCATCATCCTTGCCGAGCGCCGCGGCGCTGATCCCGACGGAGACGCCCGAGCCGTCTCGCTTCTCGAGGGTAGACTGCCCGGCGGCCGAGCCCGTCCGGGCGGCTTCAAGAAGCCAGTCGCTGAAGTCGTCCCTCTCCTTTGGCTGGACCAGGCTCTCGAAAGGCTGGCCGATCACTGCTTCCTCGTTTTCGCCCACCATGTCGCACAGGGCGCCATTGGCGTACTGCACCCCGCCCTCGGAGTCGACCATCGCCATGCCGGCGGCGGCTCCTTCCGTCAGACTGCGGTAGAGCCACTCGCGATCCTTCAGGTCCTGGGCTTCCGGTGCGTCTGCCCCGGCCTCGCCAAGCAGAGCGACCGCGCCCGAGACCTTGCCGGAGTAGGAAAGCACGGGCCATGCGCGTACGCTGAAGCTCGTGTTCAGTCCCTCGGGTTGCACCTGTCCCGCGACCGGTTCGGATGATTGGAGCACGCGCAGCAGTGGGCACTCGTCCGGCGGCTCCTCTTCGCCGTAGATGACCTCGGAGTACGACTTGCCGATCAGGTCCTCCTCGGCCTTGCGAAGGCCCTTCATGGTGGCAGGATTGGCCTGTATGACGGTGTAATCGGCGGCCACGTGCATCAGCATTGCGCCAAGGGCGCTGATGGGTTCGGGCCAGGCTTCGCTGACGGCCTTGCCTTCCCTGGCCTTCTCGCGCTGGGCCACCGCCCTGTCCCTGCGTGCCCATTGAGCGATGATAAGGGGGATGATGCTGGCGAAGTGCGGCTCCTTGAGGATGTGGTAGTCGCCGCCGGCTTCGAGTATCTGCACCGCCGTCTCCGGATCCCACTTCTCGGTTAAGCAGACGACCAGCAGGGCGGGCTCCTTGATCTTCAGTATCTGGATAAGCCCCGCGGCGGCGTCCGGAGCGGTGTCCCAGTCCAGAACGACGACTTCCGCCCGCACGCGACTGCTCATTGTATCTGAGGTGGACACGCCGTAGTCGGCCGTGGAGATCTCGATGTTCTTGAGGGTACCCTCGACGGCCTGCACCATGGCCTCCAGGTCGCTCTTGATGTTCTCGATGATCATCACGCGCACGAACCGGTCCAGATCGATTCTCTCGGCCTCCGGCCGAGCGGCGGGTCTGGGCGGCGCCTCTTCGAATGCCGACGCGCGCTCTGAGGCACGCTCCTCCGCTTCCGCGGCCGATATAGTGGCCTTGGCGCCCCGACCTTCGGCGTCGCGCTTCTCTTCGGCGGCTTTCACGCGGTCCAGCGCCTCCTGGGCCCGCGGGTAACCCATGTGATGCGCTCTCTCGAGGGCAATGGCGGCGACGTCCAGGTTCCCGACTCTGTACAGACAGACACCCAGGCCGAACCACGCGCGGGAATCCCTCGGATCGACTTCCGTCGCCTGAAGGTAGGCCTCCACGGCGTCCTGGTACTTCCTCTGCCTGACCAGTTCGGCGGCTTTCCTCAGCAAATGCGTTGCTTTCGCCATTGTTCTCGCCTTTCGCTGGGCCAAGTCCCGGAAACGTCGACACCTCCCGGGAATCGAGACCGGGAAACAGACGCCTACATTCTAACCTACTTCTGCTGCGAGCGCACCGGGTTTCTGCCATTCCTGACGAGCCACCTGCGGGCCTCCGCAACCGGGAAATCGCTTTGCCCGACAGTTGCGATGCGCTAGAATAGCGAGGGACTTTGGCAGAGCGGAGTGCTCCAGAGCGCGAGGCGTCACAGGCCGTGAGCGACGCGGAAGAGCCAAAAAGGTACGGCAAGTGCGTGGTGGAAAGGGAGATAGGCCGGGGGGCCAGGGCCATCGTCTATCTCGCCGAGCATGAGGGACTCCAGATTCCCGTTGCCCTGAAGGTCATGCGCAAGGACAACGGGATCGAGGAGGAGCAGTTCGCCGAACGTTTCATGCGTGAGGCCCGCCTTACCGCCCAGCTCAACCACAGCAACATCGTGCGCGTCTACGACTGCGGCGAGACCGAAGACTCCTACTACCTGATCCTGGAGTACATTGAAGGCGATACTTGCAAGGACCGGCTGAGCCAGGACGGCGCGTTCGGGTGGCAGACCGCCGTCCGCATTATCCGCCAGGTCGCCGACGGGCTCGGGTACGCCAACAAGAAGGGCATCATCCACAGGGATCTGAAGCCAGAAAACATCATGGTCGACGCCGAAGGGAACGCCCACCTGGCCGACCTGGGCCTGGCCAAGCAGATAGTCGCCGAACAGGCGTCGGCCACCGTGGACGGGGACGTGCTGGGCACGCCTTACTACATGAGCCCCGAACAGGTCCGACAGCCCGGCAGCGTGGACTTCCGGGCGGACATCTACTCGCTCGGCGCCACCCTCTACCACATGGCCACGGGCACAGTACCGTTCGAGGCGAATACGCCCTTCGAGATAATGACGAAGCACCTGAGCACGCCTCTCACGCCGCCCGAAGAGATAGAGCCGGACCTGCCACCGGCCCTGAGCGGCATCATCATGCGCATGATGGCGAAGGAGCCGCAAGACCGGTATCAAAGCTATCACGAGCTGATCCGGGAGCTGAATGTCTTGCTGGGCGATGAGACCGAAGGCACGGGGCGGGACGGGGCCCCGGCCGCCGGCGTCGAGCAGGCCGGTGAGGCAGGCGAAGCGGTCTTCGATGCCGAACTCGCTGCTGCGCAGGTCGCGGAGGAGCCGACCGTCCCCCGGGAAGCTCACACTGCCCCGCCCACTGTCCGAGCGGCAGCGCTGCCGGTGGCGATGCAGAACGTCCAGGCCAAGCTGCTCGGCATACTGTCGCTTCTGGCGTGTACGTTTCTCCTTGTGTGTCTTTACCAGCTCCTGCTCGGCACTGCGGGCCTCCCGGTGGCGCTGTCCGTATTGGTCGTCCTGGTAGCGGCCTGGGTTGCGTGGGGCTATGCACTCCGGCATGGGGGCAGCGTCTCTCCGGCGGAAGCAGATTCAGACCCGGTGCTCAAGCGCGTCCTCGACGCGCTGGCGGGCCTCGGAGACCGCCTTTCGCTGCGGCCTCCGCGCGTCCGCGCGACGGACTGTGAGGAGGACGTGTGGTCCGCCTACAGTTTCTTCTCGCGCCGTGCCTCGCTTCACGTCCCCCTCGGATGGCTGCGAGAGGCCGGTCTGAACGAGAAGGAGATGGAAGCGTATCTCGCGCAGGCTCTGGGGAGCGTGTTCTCCGGAGATTCCGACTTGAGGACGTTGCTGGCCGTCCCCGCCGGCCTGCTGGCAGGCGGCAGATGGCTGGGCGAGCGAGCACTGAAGGTGTTTAGCCCTGCGGACTCGCGCGTCCGGTTGCGCTTTGCCCAGTTGTTTGCCTTGGCTGCGTTGGTGGGCGCGTGTGCCGTTGCGGCTGCGCTCTTCTTCGTTTCCTTCTGGGCGGGGGCCGCGGCCTTGGTCTTCTTCGGGTTGCTGGTGCTCGTCAGCGGGTTCGAACGATATTGCCGGTGTGCGGGCGATGCATTTGCGGCCAGGGTGATGGGCAGCCGCCCTGTTGCTGCCTCGATGATTGTTACGTCGGGGCTTTCGGGCGTGGAACGTTACGGGCTGGTTCGCGAGTGCGTGGGCGAATTCGAGGCCGACAGGTGGTCAGGTGAGATGCCCCCGCCGGACGTGCGCCGCGGTTGGCTGGGCAGCATTGCGGCCCACTACGCGGAGATCGAGTATGTACCCAGCACGCTGGAAACCGCTCGAAAGCTCTTCCGGACGGTGCCACTTGCGGCCGAGCGGCTGAACCGGCTGGCGGGCGTCCCTCGCGGCCGCGCCACGAGCGTCCGGATTGTGGACTTCGCCAGGGCAGTGTTCGGGCGACTGCTCGGCGTTCGGCGCGCGCGCGCCATGACGGTGGGGGAGCTTGGGGCCACCCGGCTTGCTGCCGGTCTCGGGGCGTTTGCCGGGCTGCTGGTCGTCGGCAGCACGGCGGCCCTGTTCTTGCAGGAGTCCGCTTACTATCCCTTCTTCCTAGTGGTGACGGCCGTGCTGGGAGCGGCTCTGGGCGTAGTCCTGTCCTGGCAGGCCAGCATAGAAGGGCTCCTGGCGGCCAAGGTCGGCTGGAAGGTCACGGTTGCGGGGGTCTTCCTTGTGTGTGTCAGCATGCTGGCGTTCTGCCTGGTCGGGCTGCGTGCACTGGCGCCCTTCGCGCTTCAGGTTCCCGTCTACCTGCCTCTCGTCGTGCTTGCAGCCGGCGGCGCGGCGGCTGCGTTCGCCCGCCTGACGGGCGTCGCCGGTCCCGGGCCTGCACCTGAGGTGGCTCAGGTGGAGGGGGAGGCCGCAGCGCCGGTCGGACCCGCCGCTGCGCAACCGGCGGCCGGGGTCGCCGTCGGGGACGAAGCCGCGCAAGAGCAGGCGTCGCCGGAACCGGGGGCTGTGCAGCCCGAGTCCGCGGGCGCGGAGCCGGCCGAGGAAGAAGCGCCGGCCGGAGAGGCGCAGCCAGCCGTGCGTCCTGAAGACCTGCCCCAGCCCGCCTCTGTCTCAGCCGCGGCCGGGGCACCCGAGCCGGCGGTCGAGGAGCCGGTCCCAGGCGACGAGGAGGTGCCCGCGGAGGAAGAGGCGGGTTTAGAGTCCGAGATCGAGACAGCCCTCGATTTGGGTCCGGAGGAGCCAGCCCAAAGCCAGGCTCTGCCCGAGGAGCGGGAAGAGCCTGTGGCAGGGGCCCCTGAGTCCGCAAAGGTGACCGAACACGTGGACACGGAGTACGGGCTGGACAAGTGGCCGCCCAGGCAGCCCGAGGACGCTGAGGTGCCTGCGACGGAGACGCCTGCGGCCGAGGCCCCTGCGGCGGAGGAACCCGTGGCGGGACCTGAAGCTTGGGAGGAGTCCGAGCCGACGGAGGAACCCTCCGAACCCCCGCAGCACGAAGAGCTGTCCGACGAGGAGGCAGAGTGCGGACAGGTCGAGGAGAAGGACTCGGGGGGCCAGGCGGGTCCACCTTCCGAAAGCGCCCAGCAGGAGGAGACTCCCGACGGCGAGACTGAGCCCGAGGAAGCTTGAGGGCCGTCGGCCGAGCCTGCCCCTTCACACCGCCGCCCGAATCACCCTCGTTGTTGAGCGAGAGGGATCCCCGCGCGGCCATCTTCGCCAGCCGAAGGAGATGCGTGCGCTCGTAGGCATCCGCGCCGACGTGCGGCGCCAGCACGCCGCCGCACTCCGCGATCCTCTCGATCACCGACAGGCTCAACCCTCCGTCGTCGACGATCACGGCCCGGTTCCTCCATGCTGTGGCTGTGCGGCAACGGCCGCAGAGCGTAGGAGAGGCCGGGGGAGGGGGGTCTGCAAGTCCTGAGCGAAGCGGCGTTTGCGGGCGTGGACGGCCATTGAACAACATGGGCGCGACCGCTAGAATGGGAGGTAGGATAGTCGTTAGCGTCTCGGCGAAAGGCGGACCATGAAGGCCCAGGAACACAGGGGCGAAGTGATCGAGGTGGAGAGCGATCAGGCGGTCGTTCAACTCGAAACGGACGAGCAGTGCGGCTTTCACCTCAAGTGCGCGTGCTGTGGCTGGTCGGCCCGAGAACCGCGGCTGATCCGCGTGTCGCGCGATGATCTTGCCCCCGGGGATGCCGTTCGCGTGCTCATCCCTGCCTACGCCGGCTACCTCAGCATTCTGGTGGTCTTTGTGCTGCCCGTCATGCTTTTCGTTGCCGGGCTGCTGGTGGGTGGCCGGTTCGAGGACGGGTCAGGTGCTCATGGCATGCCCACCGTCGTGGGTGGCGTGGCGGGCTTTGCGCTGGCGGTGCTGGTGGCCGCGTTCGTGAACCGCAGGCTCATGGGAGCCGGCAGCTTCCAGGTGGTCCGCCTCGGCCCTGATGGCCCGTCTCGGGAAGGGCCCGGCGGCGCCTGACCTTCGCCCATGTCGGACCTGGCTGCTGGCGACGTCCGCAACTCTTTTGACATCTTTTGCAGGGCGGGTTAACATCCTCGCGCGTGGCCCTAGATGCCCGATCGTCTCATGTGGTCCATGCGCATCTCGTAGAGAAGCGAATTCCGACCGTGGAAGTCCTGCCGGTGTTCCATCTGACTGACGGGAGCGTTTTGCTGAGCGGCAGCCCGAGTTTCGCGCTTGTGTCGCACGCGATGCTGGGCCAGGTGCCTTTCCGCCTGGTTTGGGCCATGGCGGTCCTGGGCTTTGGCGTCGTCCTGGTGATCTCGATTCTGGTGCTCCTGGCGCGGGAGTCCGGTTCGGAGACGCGGTGGGTGGCCGAGCGGGAGCAGGAGTCCGGACGGCACCTGCAACGACTGAGCCGGCTGCTGCGAGCCATTCGGGCCATCAACACCCTGGTGGTCGCCGAGCGCGACCCCAAGCAGTTGCTGGAGAAGGCGTGCAGTTCGCTGGTTGCGACGCGCGGCTACAGGCTGGGCTGGATAGGTCTGACTGAGGAGGGGACGAAGCGCGTCCGGCCGGTCACGCAGGCCGGCTTCGAGCAAGGGTATCTGAAACAGATCGAAGTGACCTGGGACGACTCGCCGACCGGTGGGGGGCCGACGGGGACGGCCATGAAGACGGGCGAGCCCAGCGTGATGCGCGACATCGAGACCGCGCCGGAATTCCGCCCCTGGCGCGCACAGGCCCTGAAGCGCGGCTACCGTTCCTCGGCCGCTTTGCCTCTGCGGTTCGAGGGGCGCGTGCTGGGCGCCCTGAACGTCTACTCGGAAATGCCCGATGCGTTCGACATCGAGGAGATCGGACTGCTTCAGGAGGTGGCCGACCACCTTGCCTACGCTCTGGGTTCCATCCGGCTGGAGGAGCAGGTGGCTCAGGCCGAGCACAGAGCGCAGGAGGCAGAACGGGTCCGGTCAGCATTCATGCACGCGCCGCTGGGCATGCTGGTCACCGACGGGGAGGGCACCGTTACGGGCATCAACAGCCGGATGTTGGCGTTCCTCAATGGACTTCATACGGCCGGTCAGGTCGTCGGCCGCATCAAGCTCCCGAAGCTGGACGTGTTCAGCGGCCCCGCGGGTCGGGCCGCACTCCGGAGGGTGTTGAGCGAAGGGCAGGCGACCGAGTTCGAGTGCCGCGTGGTCGGCGGCGGGGGCGTTCGGCACATCCTCGCCTGCCAGGGCGTGCCCGTCCGCGGCGAAGACGGGCAGCTGACCGACACCCTCTGGTTCGTGCACGACGTGGGGGACTGAACGGTCCTCCGGGCCTGCTTTCAGGCTGGCTCCTGCCCCGGCGTGCCCACGATGTGTCCCCCCTCCTCCGGACTCAGCCCCGCCGTCCGCTCCACAGACGCAGAGCGATGCAGCTGATTGCCCCCCCGGCCACGAAAGTGCCGAGCAAGAGAAGGGACACAGGGACCTCGGGGCTCCAGAACAGGACCTCCACGGTCGCGGGCTGCCTGTTCTGGAAGAAGAGGATGAGCAAGAGCACGACCACGATCAAGACGAGGATGAATTTCAGCCGTTTGAACCATCCTCCCTTTTTCGTGTTGGCCTGCGCTGCCTTAGGGTTTCGCTCGGTGTTCATGCGCCGCGCCTCCGTCACTGCGATTCGGGGAGAGCAGTCTTCCCGTCCGGGCCCTCAGCCGCGTCGTCCGGCGGCAGGTCGAGTATGTGGCCCATTTTCTCCTTCTTGGTGCGCAGGTAAGCCAGGTTTTCCTTGCGGGGCGGCACCTGGATCGGGACCCGCTCCACGATCTCCAGTCCGTAGCCGCCCAGGGCGTGGAACTTCCGCGGGTTGTTGGTGAGCAGCCGTATCTTGCGCACGCCCAGGTGGCGCAGTATCTGCGCTCCTGTGCCGTACTCCCGCTTATCCGCCGGAAAGCCGAGCTGCTTGTTCGCCTCAACCGTGTCCAACCCGTCCTCCTGCAGGACGTAGGCGTGCAGCTTGTTCTCCAGCCCGATGCCGCGCCCCTCCTGCCTCATGTAGAGCAGCAGTCCCCGTCCCGCTTCCTGGATTGCCTGGAGGGCGGCCTCGAGCTGCTCCCCGCAGTCGCAGCGGTACGAGTGCAGAATGTCGCCGGTAAAACACTCGTCGTGGACACGCACGAGCACCGGTTCGTCGATCGGAGGGGCAGGCCTGTCGTCCGGCGTGCCAACATCTCCGCAGCAGATGGCCACGTGTTGCTTGTCGTCCACCATCGAACGGTAGAAGTGGAGTTTGAAGGGCCCGTAGCGGGTCGGCAGGTCCACGCACACGCTCTTGGTGACGAGGTATTCCGACCGGTGCCGATGGCGGATCAGGTCCGCGATGGAGCAGATCTTGAAGCCGAACCGCTCGGCCATCGCCCGGAGTTCCGGCAGCCTGGCCATGGTGCCGTCTTCGTTCATCACCTCGCAAATGACTGTGGCGGGCTTGAGGCCGGCCAGCCGGGCAAGGTCTACGGCTGCCTCCGTGTGGCCCGCGCGCACGAGCGTGCCTCCCGGCCTGGCCAGGAGGGGCATCACGTGGCCCGGCCGGACCAGGTCCTCCGGGCGCGCATCGTCGGCGATAATGGTCTGGATCGTGCGCGCCCGGTCCTGCGCGCTGACTCCCGTGGTGATGCCGTCGCGGGCGTCCACAGTGACCGTGAACGGAGTGCCGAACGCGCTGCGGTTCTCCTCGACCATGGGCGGCAGCTCGAGCTTGGCGGCGAGCTCCGGCCCGATGGCAACGCACAGGAACCCGCGCGCATTGTTGAGCAGGAATACAATGGTGTCCGCCGTGACGTGCTCGGCCGCCACGCAGATGTCCCCCTCGTTCTCGCGGTCCTCCTCGTCCACGATGATGACGGGCCGCCCGGCCCGGAACTCGTCCAGGGCGGACGGGATGTCGCTCAAGGCGGTCGGTTTGCCTCGTTCCTGGCTCATGTCCAAGGGCGGATAGCGGTGAGGAGGACCGAGGCGGCTCGAGGGATCAGCCGTCCCGGCCGTGGGTTCTCTCAAACCATTCTACAAACCGGGCTATCCCCTCCGCAATCGGGAAGCGCGGCTCGTAGCCCAGCAGGCGATGCGCCTTGGATATGTCGGCGTACGTGACCGGAACATCTCCCGGCTGGTCCGGCAGCCGTTCTACGCGGGCCTTCCTGCCCAGCGCCCCTTCCATTAGCCCGATCAGCTCGCTCAGCGCGACCGGTTCCGAATTACCCAGGTTGATGATCTCGAAGCTGATCGACTCCGGCTCGAGCGCCATGGCCGCCGTGATGCCGTCCACGATGTCGCCGCAATAGGTGTAGTCGCGCCGGCTCGTGCCGTCGCCATAGACGGGTATGGGCCGGCCCTCCGCGATCAGGCGCGTGAACTTGTGGATTGCCAGGTCCGGACGCTGGCGCGGTCCGTACACGGTGAAGAAACGGAGGCAGATCGTGGGAATCCCGTAAAGCTGGTGGTATACGTGGCAGATCAGCTCCCCCGCGCGTTTCGTCGCGGCATAGGGCGATATCGGCCGGGTGACCGGATCGCTCTCGCTGAAGGGCACCTTGTCGTTGATGCCGTAGACGGAGGAGCTGGAGCCGAAAACGAACGTGCGCACCGTGCCGGCCCGGCGGACGGCCTCCAGGACGTTCACGGTGCCGCCGCAGTTGACCTCGACGTAGGCGGCGGGATCCTCGATGGAGGGCCGGACCCCCGCGCGAGCGGCCAGGTGCACAACCCGGTCGATGTCGTGGGCATCGAAGACGGACTCGCACGCGCGCGCGTCCCGGATGTCGGCCTCGACCAGGTCCATGCGGCCGCTGGCGAGGGCCGACTCGATGTTGGCCCGCTTCACCTCGGGCGAGTAGTAGTCGTCGAAGCTGTCCAGGCAGACCACGTGTGTTCCTTCCTGCTCGACCAGCCGGTCGATCAGGTGACTGCCGATGAAGCCCGCACCGCCCGTGACCAGGATGCTCATGTTCCGCCGTCCGTGCCGGGAGTCAAACGAAGACGCCGTCTTTCATGGGTAGAATCTACCACGATGTGGCGGCAGCGACAAGCCGAGCCGGAGGGATCAACGGCGCATGGACTGAGGAGCCGGAAGGAACTGCCCGGTCCTCAGGAGCGGGTCGGCGCGAAGATGCTGCGGAAGGTGTAGACGCGAAAGCGCTGATCCGTGCCGTAGCCGATGGTGATGACAATGTGCGCCTCCTGCCCCGTGGCGTCCGTGGGGTAGAACTGCAGCGTGTAGTAGAAGCCCGGGTAGTAGGGGTGCTCCCTGGCAACGGTCACGGGCGTGCCGGCCAAGTGGGCCACGACCTGGGTGCCGCCCCAGCCACGCACGTCCGGAATGCCGTCGCCATCGGCGTCGGTGGGTTTCAGCACGAAGCTCGCCGGGCCGCACGACTCGTAGGGCATCCACTCTTCCTCGATCACAACGTAGCCTTCGTTGGGGGCGCCCGTCGGCCCCGGTGATCCTGCGGGATCTCCTCTGACAGCCACGGTGTCGATCACGGGAGGGAAAGGGGGCGGCGGGGGCGGCGGTGCAGGCATGTCAACGTCGAGAACGTAGAGCCACGTGCGCGGCTCCAGGATGGACTGCCCCGGGCTGTGCGGGAGCACAGAAGGCGGGCCCCACAGGCCGCGGTCTGCGCCAGCTATGAAGAATGTGTCTGGATCAAGCGGGTTTAACGTATACCACGCCCATTCCCTGTCCACCGGTGGGAGCCCGCCTTCGCCCTGGATCAGGATGGGGCCTTCCGTTCTGCCCGGCGCCTGGCCGCCCTGGAGCGGGAAGAAGACGTCGAAGAACGGATACAGGTCGAAATTCGCCGTCTCGTGGATGCCGTCGGCGACCACGGCGTCGGTGTCGATGTCCGTGCCGGTGTCGTTGACTACTTGTGTTCGAGCGAACACGTCCCTGAACCGCATGGCGCGCGTCTGTGCCAGCAGGTCGCCGGCGATGAAAGACGCCCTGCGCCGGTTGTTGGCATCCACGTGCAGGACGCTGGCCGTCATGAAAAGCGCCACGATGCTGACCGCGCCGACCACGAAGATGCCCAGGGCCATCATCACTTCCAGCAGCGTCAGGCCGGAGCGGTCGGCCAGCTTGTTTCTAAAGGCTTTGACGGCCCGGTTCATGTTGCTCTCCTCAAGGCGCGCCCCTCGCGAGGCGCGTCGTCGCTGCTATTGCTCCCTCAGCGCCGGGTTGTAGAAGACGCGGCTGAACGTGTGGCCGAACTTGACCTGGGTCGGACTGCCGTCGAGCTGCATTGCTCCATGCGCGACGTCCAATGTCCCCCGCACGCCGCGCCCATCAATCTCGAGCGTGGCGGGGTCGTCGTAGACTAGAAACTGATCCGCCGTCGCGTCGAACTCGGTGAACCTCACCCATTCGTCGCCGGCATCGGGGTCCTCAATGAGCAGGTATGGCCACGCCTGGTTGTAGGCCGGCACGTTCCCGGTGACGGGTATCGAGAGACCGCCGGCAGCGACCCCGGCGGGCGCCAGCCTCAAAGGCCTGGCCTCGGGGTATTCCTCGGAGGGATCGGTGACCACGACGACCATGATCGCGCGCGGGAACACATTGTCCCGCACGTAGTCCGCGTCCGTTCTGTCGGGATCAGTGTCCCCGTCGCTGTCCCGGGGAGTGCCAGGAGGTATAGGAAGCATCAGATCGGGGAAGTTCAGCAAGCCTGTGACAGGGTCGGTGTAGCCCCAGTCCATGACGAAGTACGGCGGATACTCGTTGACCCCTGGACCAGGATCGTCGTAGCGCCGGTCGCTGTCCCACGTGAGTGTCGGGCCGCAGGGCACGAAGACGCCGGCCGAAACAGGCGAAACGGACCAGCGCCAGAAAGGCACCCCCTCCCAGGTCGTGGTGTACTGCGTCCAGCAGCGCACCTCGAAGTGCAAGACGTTCTCCGCCAGCGGGACGGCCTTCGCCTGGACTCGCAGCGCGGGCAGCCCCGGGGGATCCGTGGTGTCGTCACCAATGTAGTTGCCGTCGAAGAGCGTCACGTTGAAGCCTTCGTATCCCGGCGGGACAGCAGGACCTAGGGAAATGACCCCCGTTGCCCAGGGGGCGTCCGTCTCGCCGATGGGGGACAGGACGCCCCGGTAGAGCGTATGGGCGTCGCCCGTGCCGGGCGTCCCGTCCAGCCCTCTCAGGTAGGCCACCTCGCACATGCCCTCCAGCGGCAGCAGATCCTCGTCCACGTCCCCGTCCAATATGTCCAGCTCGCCGTCGGGGGGCGAATCCGTGTCGACCGGGTCGGCCTTGAGGTTGTAATACTGCTCATCTATCAGGCCGTCTCCCAGGCCGTTTGCCTCGTTGTCCAGCCCGTCTCCTGACTGGCGCAGCCGCAGGTTCGGCGTCTCCTCCGGTATGCCTTTGACGAATCGGAGCCGGTGGCGGCCAACGGTGGGGTCCGGCCCAGGGTGCGCGTAGTTGAGTTCGTAGTAACGGTCCAGGTCGACGTAGAACCTCACGCGCGTGTCGAACGCATTGGGCTCGTTGCTCCAGTATTGCGGCTTGCCGGCCGTCAGGTCGTCTTCCACCTGGTGGAAGATGAAGCTGGCGATGTCGTAGGCGTAGCCGCGGCGGTGCGCGTCGCGCCACAGGGCCGATCCGTAGCGCAGCGTGGCCACGGCCAGCGTTCCGAAGATCAGGGTGATGGCGGTGGCGACCAGCAGCTCCGTCAGCGTAAAGCCCGCCCTGCGCGTAGCCGAAGGGACTGCCCTGATCCCGCGTCTGCGGGACGAAGGGCCTGCCCCGAGTCTCCGCGCGCTTGTTCGCGTTCTACGCATTGTGTTTATCCGTTATCTGTGGCCGCCCGGGGCACAACCGGCCCCGCGAGGTAGGGGCACGGCGCGCCGTGCCCCTACGACAGCGCGTCATCACGCCTAGTAGACGCCGGATTCGGCCTCCATCTCGATCTGGACCTGGTCGATCTCGATCATGTTGCCGAGGCCGGGCGCCGCGGAAGGGCCGATGCCCGGGATGTACTCGTATCGGTACGGATGCGTGTCGCCCAGGTCGAAGTAGAACCGCACCTCGACCTTGGACGTTGCGGTCGGGTATCCGTATGTGCCGGCGCCCGGGTCGATCCACTTGTAGATTGCCAGCTCTCCATCCGGGTCCGGATCGGCACTCATCGTGCCCCACAGCAGATCGAGCGACGTCTCAGGATTCTGACTGCCAAAGACGGCGACGTCCTCAGCAGCGTCATCATACGGATTGGCGTTCCAGGCCACGGCGTCATCGATGCGGACCAGCACGGCCACCTTCTGTCCGTCCTCCAGTGGCTCCTTGAACTCCCAGGACACCTTCTTCAGCTTGCCGGCCCGGTATATGGGGAAGCTGACCATGCACATCTGCGCGTCAAGCTGCGCCTGCGAGTACGTCGTGTGGACGTCCCACGTGCCGGCAGTGTCCTCGGCCCGGTAGCGGTCGGGGTGCCGCACGGGCAGGTGCCCCACGACGGCCCCGGCCGCATGACCTGCCTCGGTCGTGCCGTACGCTCCGCGCGGGCAAGCGCTGACCCCGGCGGCCGTGGCCGGCCGCAGCAAGAGGTGGGGCGCGCCGGACGTGTCCTTGCCGGAGTAGCCGATGATCTCGTCGCCGATCCTGACGTAGCCCTGGCGGGGGAACTGGCTGGCGTCCACTACGGGGATATCACCATCTGTGCTGGCATAGCCCGCCGCCAGCCCCGTGCTGGTGATGAGGTTCAGCGGCATGACGGGACGCAGCTCGCGATGCGGCTGGGCCGTGCTGGCGACGCCCGCGGGCGAGAGGTCATCCTCGCGCTGCTCGATGATGTTCAGGGAAGCTGCACCGTACCACTGGTAGCTGTAGAGGGCCGGCGTCGCCGTCGTGCTCGGCGTGTCGCACACCACGAAGAACCCGCCGGAGGGGTAAACGGGCGACGTGCTCGACCGAACAAGGGCAGGGCTCGGCGGGATTTGCTCCTCGGCGGAGTAGCCGCGTATGGCATGGTTGAAGTAGTGCCAGCCCATGAGGGACAGGCTGCCGGAACCGGAAGGCCAATCTCCGCCGCCCACGATCCGCTGGAGCATGGTGCTCGGGAGAGCCGTGATGCGGAGTTCGTCGATCTCGCCCTCAAACAGGTTCAGCCCCCCCGCGTCTGCTCCAACGTGGATGGTGCTCCCCGCGCCGCTCGGCAGCAAACCTGCAAGCACCGATGCCGGCGAACCGACGAAACTGTCGTACCTGAACGCCTTCCAGCGATCCTGCTGGACGTCCAGAATGTCGCCCGGCACGCCCGCAACGATCGGGTCTGTTGCCGTTTGCGGATCGAAGACCAGCCAGACGTAGTAATCGGGGAACGCTACAGTCGCGCCGAGTGGGAGGAGGGAGCTGTGGAGCCTGGCGTCGTCCACTGTCGCAAAGCTTGCCAGGGCGCTCGCGCCCGCGGCGAACACTCCATTGCCGAGATCCGCGCAGCGCCAGAATCCCACCGAGTCCCCACCGGCCGGAAAGCTCTCCGGATCGTCTGCCGCCTTGTGTGTGGCGGGCCGCACGAGCGGAATCATGCACGTAACCGGCTCACCGGGGTTGTGACGTACCGACAGGGGCCGCGTCAAGACAATCGTGTCAACGGAAGCGCCGGCGACCAGCTCGCTGTCGAAGCCGTTGTACTCGTACAGCTCCCCGGTCGTGTTGATGGCTACCCATCCGACCGGCGGCAGGTCGCTGATGTCCGTGAGCCCGATCTCTGTGTTCAGAGGATCCGGATCCCATCCTCCAGCATCGGGGCCCGGCGCGACCGTATACGTCCCGACCGGGACGTTCATTGCCACCGGCCAGAAATAGGCCTCGTTCACCGTTGTCGCGTCCTCGTCATGGACTACACCAAGCCCATCCAGATAGTAGTAGTGCCAGTCCATGTCGCGGTCGTATACCCCGTCGATGAACATGGCGATCTCGTGCGGGAAAGTGCCGCAGGCGGCCACGGCCACGTGATGCCACACGCCGGGGTCGAAGTCGAAGTCGTTCGACGACCATGCCTTCACGCAGCCGGCACCCACCTGGTCGTCCAGGCGCAAGACCAGCCGGGGCTTCGTGACGCCACCGGTCGTTTCCGGATTCATGTAGAGCCGCACCTGGTTCTGCGCCGTCTCCACGGCGCTTCCGGCCCCGATGTCCACGAGCAACTGCTCCGAGACTATGCCCGTGTCCGGCTTGACCCAGAGCTCAATCGCAAATGGCTGGATCGTGCCGAGGAAGCTGTCCGCCTCGATGTGCCGCTTCCCCGCGACATCGGTGTGGTTCGTGTTGTACTGCAGGTACTCTCCCGTGATTCCCTCGGCCGTAGTGTTGCCGAAGTCGGCGTCGGCGGCCACTACCGTGGTATCGCCGGCTACCGAGTAATCAAGGGCGAAGGCGTTAGGAGGCGGGTCGGGCCAGGGCGGCGGCTCGTGCAGGCCCTCCAGCATCGTGGTGAACCACGTCGGGTTCAACTCCTCGAGGACCGGCGTGACAGTCCCGATGCCGCCGGTCGTGTCCTCGTAGTCGGCCGTCGCCACGGCTGTGTCGGGCGGCGGCAGGAGGCCCTCGTTCAGCGGCATCGTCAGCACGTTCTTGCCGCCGCCCGTTGCCAGGATGTGTTCGTAGAATTCCTTCTGGCTCCGCCACTGCCACATGCTCTCCGTCAGGGGCGGCAGTACGTCGAAGAGGCGGGCCAACTGGGCGGTGTTGGGCGACTGCGCCACAGGCGTGCCCGCCCGGTCGTCCGCCACGGCCAGGGATCCGAGCCCCAGCAGCGCGCCGCTGTTGAACTGCAGCGGCACCGTCAGGGCGCTGGCGTTGTGCGCCAGCATCGCTTCCTGGGCCGCACTCAAGGGCGCGCCGAGGTCCAGGAAGAAGTCCTTTAATTCGTCACGTGCAGTGTGCCAGGGGGGCGTGGATGGCGTAAGGGGCATGGGCCCGTCGGTGGCGTCGAACCAGTCCTCGGCACTGGGGCCCCCGAAGAAGTCTCCATCCCCGCCAGCCAGGTAGTTGACAAGCTCGCTGGCCACATAATTGGCCGTGTCGGGCAGGACCCCGAACCTGTCGTCGCCATAGCGGTCGATGTCGTAGAAGATGGACTGGAGCACGACGGGATCGGTGCAGGTGTTGGCGTTGACGCCGTGCCGGTTCTGAACCCGGATTAGGGGCGCCTCGGCGACCAGGCAGTCGTCTGAAAGCACGTCGGTCAGAGGAGGCGGATCGTTGATTGGCGCCAACGTGTTCTCCCAGCAGATCACGTCGCCGTCGACGTAAGCGATGCCATGCAAATGGTCCGCTGGAGCTGTGCCGAACTGGTTCCGGACGCAATTCTCAAGGGTCAATATCGTCGGGTTATCCTCGTCGTCAACCGTGACGTCCGTGTACATGATCCATTCGTCGTCGATCTTGATGTAGCAGGGAATGTCAGACGGCGAGGGAGGGGAAGGCGATGCGCCGACGAATCCCGGCGCCCACTGGAGGTCGATGCTCGTGTCCCCCGCCGCGCAGTCCGCGGCCAGCACCAGCGGCCGGCCGCAGCCGTTCTTGGCCAGCACGGTTCTGAACTCAGAAAACGACGTGCCAAGATGAGTCCAGCTAAGCCAGACCGTCGAACCGACACCGATGCGGGACGCATCCGACACGTTGGCGACGCTCAGGTTCGTTGCGCCGCCGATCGCTGCGGCGGTCATGTCGCTCTCCAGGTTTCCGACGGAGAGCCATGAATCCGCGCCCACGACGTAGCCCGAGTTCACCGTGACGTGCGGGCGCAGTAGGTCCATCTCCTCCGCCGTCAGTGGTATCGCATTGCGGACGGCGTCAATGCTCGCGAACCTCCGCGGCTGCAACGTGACCGGGTCCACGCGGTAGCTGTAAATGGCCTGCGCGATGGCAATTTGGTCAGTGCTTGGGAAATCCACGGCGGGGTCGCCCGTTGCGGGGTCCTCTGGTGAATTGCCGCCTATCCGCAGATATCCGAGCAGGTTTCGGATGACGCGGTAAGGGGCGGTATTGATGTTGATCTTGGACTGGGGGTCCTCAACGTCCAGCGTCCACAGCTCCGCGTCCGGGAAGAACGAGACGATGGCGCCCGCGGCGTGCGGCGCATCGACCGTGCCGAACAAGCCGCGGTGGTCGGCGCCTACGACGACCGTGGCGCTCGTTGAGGTTGGCGGCAGGACCCACGTGATGTCACTGTAGGCCATCCATTCGTTGTCGACGCGGATGTAGCCGTCGATTGTCTCATCATTGTCGTCGTTCGGCAGGCCCAGCGCGTCGTCTACGGCGAAGCTGACCGCGGCCGTGCCGAAACCTCCCCCGGCGACCTGCGTGCGGAGCGTGACGCGGAACTCCCAGAGAGTGTCCACCTGGGGATTGTCGTACGGGAAGGGATTGCCGCTGTTCTCCGCGCCGGGCTGGCCGAGGCCAAGGGCCGCCTGGGCATGGCTGAGGGCGCCCGCCTCGCCCGACTCCGCACGGGCGCTGTGCAGCGCCTGCGTGCCGGCCGCGTGCTGACGTCGCATGAAAGCGGCGAACGGTATGGCCAGCAGCATGAGGGCCGTCAGCACGATGATGGCGATCATCAGGGCGGCCCCGCGCCGGCCGTCAGTGCCCGGCCGGGCCCTGCTCGCGCTGGTGTGTGGGTCCATGCTGTGTCTCGCTTTCATGTGCCGGGTCCCTTAGTTGGGAAGCGTCTTGCGGTGGACCTCGCCCATCTGGTCGACCTCGATCACACGGGCGAAGAAAACCCTCTCGTCGTCCGCGACGTAGTGATCCCAGGACGCGCCAATAACCCGCCCGAAATCGCCGCTCAGTCCGTCCAACTCCGTCGGGCTGCCGGCCGGGACCGAGTCGTACTGCATCACCTCGTAGTTCCCGAACGCGTCCGGGCCCACGATGACGAACCCCCCGGTAGGTGGAAAAGGATTCGTTGGCGAAACAGTCAGCGTAGTAGCTCCGGAGCTGATGTCAGCGGCCAGCTTCGCCGTCTGGTAGGGGTCGCCTACGGCGATGTAGATCGGGCTGCCGCCGTGGTAGGCCGTGTCCAGCCGGCCGAGCGAGTCGAAGTGGACGACAGGATCGCCAACCACTATCGGGACGCTGTCCGGCAGGTGAACGGGCTCGCCCCCCGCCACCGAGAGCACCTTCGGCTCGTCGATGAGGCCTTCGAAGGGGAAGGTGCCTGTGATGCCGGGGCAATCGATGTAGGCGCTGCCGATGGTAAGGGGGGCGGTACGCACCGGGACGATGCGCGCCGGCGCGGAGAAACCGTCGTCCGTGCCCGGCGGCGGGCCAGGATTGGGATCGGGCACGGGGTTCGGCGTGTAGGGGAGCGGCGGCGCTGCCTCGGGAAAGCGGTAGCTATCCAGGTCCACCAGGCGGCCGTCGACGAAGAGCCGTCCCTCGGAGCCGTCGAACTCCACGGCCACATGGTGCCATTCGTTCGGCGGCAGCGTCGTGCCGCTGCCCGTGGCCGGGTTGTAGGAGGCCAGATGGACGCCTGGCCCAGGCACTGCCAACGGGTCGATCATGAGGCCGGCGTGGACTCCGTAGCCCACGCCTGCGCCGTACCAGGCCAGCCCGAGGGCGTAGCTCATGCCGTCAGCGGCATTCCCCTTCCCGATGATGCCCATCGCCGTCACGCCCGGCGGCGGCGGGCTGGGGTTGACCCACGCTTCCAGCCGAATGCCCTCGGTCTGGTCGTAGACCGGATACTGCCCGCAGTCCACATAGTCGTCCACGCCGTCAAAGTCGAAAGACAGGCCCACCTTGCCTGAGGCGACAGGGCTGCCAACGAAGTTCTGCAAGGTGCCGTTCATGCTCTTCGCGCCCGGGGTGACACCGCTGACCGGATCGAAGGTCTCGAAGTGCCAGGCGGCCCGCACCGTGCTGGCCAGGCCGTAGATGGCCCTCTCGGCGGCGTTGATCCGGACCAGGGAGCCGCGGCCGCTGTCCATGGCGGACATGCGCGCCTGGCGCAGCACGTCCATCACGTCCTCCCGGGCGCCCTCGCGAGCCGAATGCTGTCCGGCCGAGACCATGGTGACGACAACCATCACCCCGACTGTGGCGATGATGCCCATCGCCACCAGCATTTCGACCAGCGTGAAGGCGCGCCGGCGTCGCTCATGTCCGGACGGGGAACGCATGGCTTACTCCTGCCAGTTGGTCAGGTTGCGGCTTCCCTTGTCCCAACCGGGCCACATGCCCGGTTCGCTGGGATTGGGCTTGGGCGGCGGCAGCGGGTCAGCCGACTGCGCGCAGCCGGGCGCCAGATCTGGGCCCCAGCTAAAGAGCTGGAAACTGTCCAGATTGGGGTAGTTCTCGGTGACGAAGCCGAAGGTGCTGCGGGCGTAGCAAGGCTTGGTCTCGCCCTCGGAGTCGACGTACTTTACGTACTCGGGCGGAAGTGCCGGCGGCGAGGCGGGCGGGTTGTTGGGGTCCTCCCATAGAGGCACGGCCAAATCGTCCCGCCAGCCATCGTGGGCCATGTAGTCCCTGTCATGGACGTAGACGAGGGGATTGCCCCAGAAGTCGACGATTTCGAAGATCTGGGCGCCGCCAAAGTAGTAGTTGGTGTGTGGGCGCACGATGTCGCCATAACCATCGGGTGGGAGATCCAGGTCCGGGTCAATGTCCCCGCCGCCGTTCGAGAGCCCGTCGCCGTCGGTGTCCGGCCCGTCCGTGTTGCCCAGCATTTCGTTGCTGGGCTCCAGGTAGGGGCCGCCGTTGCGGCTGGCCAGACAGAAGGTGAAGACCTCGATCCCCTCATTGAACGTGTCTGGATTCGTCGTCTCGTCGAGCGGGACGGCCACGCCGAGCTCCGCCCACGTGGAGGGGGGGTAGTCGCCGTGGTCGTTGTAGTAGGCCAGCGCGGCGGTCTCGCACTGATGGATCAGGTTCAGCGTCTTGGTCTCGTGCGCCCTTCGCATGGCGCCGATGACGGCGGGCATGAGCAGGCCGGCCAGGATGGCGATGATGCTGATGACGACGAGCAGTTCGACCATCGTGAAGCCCGCTTGCACCTGCCCTTTGGACTGGTTCCGAGGCGTCGGCATGACGGTTCTCCTTTCGCGGCGTTCTCTTTCTGCCTCCGGACACGGTTCGGCCGCCCGCCGAAGCGGCCGGCTTGTGTCACGAAAGCGACTTTATCAGCTCGACCAAGGGCATGAAGAGCGCGATGACGATGAAGCCGATCACGCCGCCGAGCAGCACGACGGTGATGGGCTCCATCAGGCGCGTCAGTCCCTCGACGGCCACGTCGACCTCCTCGTCGTAGGTATCAGCCACTTTCAGAAGCATCGAGTCCAGGTTGCCCGTTTCCTCGCCGACGTCGACCATGTTGACCACGATGTCGTCACAGGCTTTGCTCTGGCTCAATGGCGCGGCGATCGGATCGCCCTGGCGCACGCCGTCGTGCACGCTCTGTATAGCGTCGGCCAGGACGCGGTTGCCCGCGGTGTCCCGGGAGATAGTCAACGCCTCCAGGATGGGCACGCCGCTGCCGATCAGAGTGCCGAGCGTTCTGGTGAAGCGGGCCACGGCCGACTTGTTGATGATGGTGCCGAACAGGGGCACTTTGAACTTCAGCCAGTCCACGGCCAGCCGGCCTATGCGCGTGCTGACGATTACCTTGTAAAGGACGATGAGGGTGATGGGAATGGCCGGCAACAGGTACCAGTACTTCGTGCAGAAGCTGGTGACGTGCAGCAGCATCCGCGTCATCCCGGGAAGCTCGACGTCCAGTTCCTCGAACATCTGGATGAAGGTCGGGATGATCCACTTGATCAGGCCGGCGATGATGAGCGTGGCCACGGAAAGGACGGCCACCGGGTAGATCAGGGCACCGATGACGCGGCGCTTCAGGCGGGCGGCCTTCTCGCGGAACTCCGCCAGCCTCGTCAGCACCGAGTCCAGCATGCCGCTCGTTTCCCCCGCCTTGACCATGTTGCAGTAAAGCTCGTCGAACGCCTTGGGGAACTTGGCCATGCCCTCCGAGAGGGAGCTGCCGCCTTCGACTTCGTCGGCCACCGAGCCGATGACGTTCTTCAGTGCGGAGGGCCGCATCTGCTGCTCCAGGATGTTGAGCGCCTGAACGACCGGAATGCCGGCGTCCGTCAGCGTGGCCAATTGCCGCGTGAACGTCGTCAACTGCTTGCTCCGCACGCCGCCGATCACGAACGCCTTCTTCCTCATCCGCCGGCGCGCGCCTGGGCGGGCGGCCTCGGCTGCTTTCGACTCCGTTACCCGTGTGGGGAACAGGTTCATCTCGCGGACCTTCGCGATCACCTCGTCGGTGTTGCGGGCTTCCATCGTGTCCACGACGGCCTTGCCTTCCGCGTTCATGGCTTCGTATTCAAATATCGGCATCGTTTGCCACCTCCGCGCGAGAGCGAGTCAGAGGGTGCCCGAAAGGGCTGTAGATAAGCGACACTTGGTTTCCAAGACTCTCTCCTACCTATTTCTCACGCCATCCAACCGCCATTATGCCCATCGGGCAGTGCATTGTCAAGGCTTTTTTCGGTGGCCGGCCGACCGGGCGTACGGGGGCGGGAGGGCAACAAGGCGCCCGTGCTAGATCTGGGTCGGGCTCGGCCGGCTTACCGGAGGCCGGGAGGTGGAGGGCCGCCTGGAGGGCGGCTAATCGGCCAGGGTCACGCGAGAGACCTCTTCGATGGTCGTCATTCCATCGTAGATGGCCAGCAGGCCACCTGCCCTGAGGGAGCGGGTGCCGAACCGGCGGCACGCCGACCGGAGTTCCTGCGTCGACGCGCCGTGCAGCATCATGTCCCTCAGCTCGTCGTTCATAATGAGGATCTCGAAGACGCCCATGCGGCCGAGGTAGCCGATGTTGGTGCAGCGGTCGCAGCCACGGCCTCGGTAGAACTTCTTGCCCTTCACGTCTTCGGGCCGCACCCCCAGGGAGAAGAGCGCGTCCGGGGTGGGTTCGTATTCTTCCTTGCAGTTGGGGCAGATCCTGCGCACGAGCCTCTGGGCTACGATGCCCTCGAGCGTCGCGTTGATCAGGTAAGGCTCGAGCCCCAGATCGATCAGACGGGTAATGGCGGTGGGAGCGTCGTTGGTGTGAAGCGTGCTGAAGACCACATGGCCGGTCAGGGAGGCCTGGATGGCCATGTCGCCGGTTTCCTTGTCGCGAATCTCGCCGACGAGGATGATGTCCGGGTCTTGCCGCAGGAAGTGACGCATGGCGATGGCGAAGTCAACGCCGATCTCCGACCGCACGGGCATTTGCATGATGCCCTGGATGTCGTACTCGACGGGATCCTCGACCGTGAGGATCTTCACGCCGATGTCGTTCCTTTCCTTCAGGCAAGCGTACAGGGTGGTCGTCTTGCCGCAGCCGGTGGGGCCCGTGCAGAGGATGATTCCGTGGGGGCGGTACATCAGTTCGACCACTCTCTCGGTGTCATCCCTGCGCAGGCCCAGCTCGCCGATGTCCAGGGCCACCATGCGGCGGTCCAGCACACGCAGAACGACGCTTTCCCCGAACATGGTCGGCAGGGTGGACACACGGAGGTCGACGGGATTGCCGGCTATGTTGAGCTCGATTCGCCCGTCCTGGGGCCTGCGCCGTTCGGAGATGTCCATGGTTTGGGTCATGACTTTGATACGGCTGGTGATGGCCACGTGCAGGTGTTTGGGCGGAGGGACCATCTCGTAGAGCACGCCGTCGACGCGGTAGCGGACTCTGAACTCGTCCTCGAAGGGCTCGAAATGGATGTCGCTGGCCCGGTCCTGGATGGCCTGGAGCAGGATAAGGTTGAGCAGCTTGCGCACCGGGGCGCTCTCGGCCATCTCCTCCAGGCTTTCGAGCTCGATGGACTGGCTCTGCTGGGCCGTGTAGTCCGGCACGTCCTCCAGGCCTTCCTGCAGTTCGCCGAGGATGTCCGAGATGTTTTCCTGGGTGCTGTAGTTCTCCTGGATGGCCCGTTCGACCGCTGCCTCGGTGCTGACGGCTCCGACGACCTCGCAGTCCAGCAGGAAGCGCAGGTCATCCAGCGCCTCCAGGTGGGTGGGGTCGGCCAGGGCGACGGTCAGCACGCCGTTGGAGAAGCGTACGGGGACGATCCGGTAGACCTGGGCGATCGACGGCGAGACCTGTTTGAGGACGTCCTCGGGGACGTCGAGGTCGTCGAGGTTGACGACTTCCATCCCGGCCTGGCTGGCCAGGGCCAGGGTCAGGTCTTCGCGGGTAATGTAGTTTCGCTCGACCAGTATCTCGCCGATGGCGCCGCCCCTTTCCTTCTGGATGGCGAGCGCCTCCTGGATTTGACTCTCGTTGACGAGGCCCATGTCCTTCAGGATCCGGCCGAGCAGCTTTTTCCTTCGTTCGGTGTCTTGTGCCATGGTTTGCGTTCTCAGCGGCAAGTGGAAGGCGTGAGAGCTAGACCTCCATTTCCACCAGGCTCCTGGCGACCTCCTCCGGGTAGCGGCATCGCATCAGCACCTCGGTGCGTTCGATGGCGCCCTGTCCGTAAAGCCGCAGCAGATCGTCGTCCAGCAATTGCATGCCTCGGTCGCGGCTGGTCTGGATGGCGGAGTCGATGCGGAACGTCTTGTTGTCGCGTATGAGATGGCGGACGGCCGGCGTGGCCAGCAGTATCTCGTATCCCGCCACGAGCCCGCCGCCCACGCGCGGTATGAGCGTCTGGGCCAGGATCGCCAGCAGGCTGTTGGCAAGCTGTATGCGGATCTGGGCCTGCTGCGCGGCGGGGAACTCGTCGATGATCCTCTCGACCGTGCTCTGCGCGCTCTGCGTGTGCACTGTGGAAAGGACCAGGTGGCCCGTCTCCGACGCCGAGATGGCCAGCCGCGTGCTCTCCAGGTCGCGCATCTCGCCGACCAGGATGACGTCGGGCGTCTCGCGCAGGGCCGCGCGCAGGGCATCCGCGAAGCTGGTCACGTCGATGCCGACTTCCCTCTGGCTGACGATCGACTTCTGGTGCTTGTGGCGATACTCGATGGGGTCTTCGATGGTCAGGATGTGCACCTTGCGGTTGGCGTTGATGTGATCGATCATCGTGGCCAGCGTGGTGGTCTTGCCGCTGCCCGTAGGGCCGGTGACCAGGAGCAAGCCGCGGGGCCGAAAGAGCAGTTCCTGGATGCCGGCGCCGAGCCCCAGTTCATCGAAGGTCCGTATCTTGGACGGGATCTGCCTGAGCACGACGGCAACGTTCCCCTGCTGACGGTATACGGCCACCCGGAAACTGGCCAGGCCCCTGAAGGAGAAGCCGAAATCGGCCGAGCCTTCCTCCTGCAGCACCTGCTGGAACCTTTCCGGCGTGATGCTCTTCATCAGGGCCACGGTGTCTGCCGGTCCCAGAGTCTCGGTAGGCAGGGGGTTGATCTCGTTGTCCAGACGCAACATGGGGGGCCTGTCGACGGTAAGGATCAGGTCTTCCGCGTTTCGCCTGATGGTGGCCTCAAGCAGCTTGTCGATCTGGAGCATCTCGGGTTTCCTCTCCTGTAGGAAAAGGGAGACGAGCTTCACACACCGACACGCGTCGCGGCCAACAGCTCGGCCATCAGGCTGAAGGCCGGCCCGCTTTGCGGCGCGGCTCTATTCCGTTTCCTGGACGCCGCCGGCCACGCGCAAGACCTCCTCGACGGTCGTGATGCCCTGGATGACCTTCCGCAGGCCGTCTTCCATCAGCGTGAGCATCCCGTAGGACCTGGCCTTCTCGCGGATCTCACCGGTCGGGGCTTTCGCGAACGTCAGGTTGCGCAGGTCGGGGTTCATCTCCATCAGTTCGAAGATCCCGATCCGGCCGTGGTAGCCGGTGTTGTTGCAGCGGTTGCAGCCTGTGCCTCTGTAGAGGGTGAGGCCCTCAACGTCCTCGGGGCTCAGGCCCACGCTGTGCAGCAGCCGCTCCGGGACCTCATAGGGCTGTTTGCAGTTGCTGCAGACAGTCCTGACAAGCCGCTGGGCCATGATGGCCTGCACGGACGAGGCCACCATGTAGGGAGGGATACCCATGTCGATCAGACGGGGAATGGCGCTGGGGGCGTCATTCGTGTGCAGCGTGCTGAAGACCAGGTGGCCCGTCAGGGCCGCACGAATGGCGATCTCGGCGGTCTCCTCGTCACGTATCTCCCCCACCAGGATGATCTCCGGCGCCTGGCGCAGCATGGCACGCAGGATGACGGGGAAGGTCCTGTTGACCTCCGTCTGCACCTGGGACTGGTTTATGCCGGGGAACGTGTACTCTATCGGGTCCTCGGCGGTGATGATCTTGGTGTCCGGCCGGTTCAGTTCATTCAGGGCGGCGTACAGAGTGGTGGTCTTGCCGCTGCCCGTCGGTCCGGTGACGAGGAAGATGCCGTTGGGACGACGGATGATGCGCCGGAAGTGGTCCAGTTCGGACGGATGGAACCCCAGTTCGACAAGGCTCACTCTCGCCGATTCCTTGTCCAGGATACGCATCACGATGCTTTCGCCGTCCGTGGTCGGTATGTCGCTGACACGCAGGTCAAGCTGGCGCCCGGCAATGGCCATCGGGATACGGCCGTCCTGGGGCTTGCGCTTCTCGGCCAGATCCATGCCCGCCATCAGTTTCATACGGGCGAGGAGCGGATTCTGGAGCCGCTTGGGGGGCGATTCCACCTCCTGGCAGACACCGTCGACGCGGTAGCGGATCCGCAAACGGTTGGTCATCGGCTCGACGTGGATGTCGCTGGCGCGTGCCTGCACGGCGTCGCTCACGATCAGGTTGACCAGCCGGACCATCGGCGCATCGGCATCGTCGTCCTGACCCTCCGCGCCCGCTTCTTCGACGGCCAGCTCGCCTTCGGTGAAGGCGCGGAGCATGTTGTCCATCGTGGCATCTTCGCCGCCGTAGTACCGCTCGACTGCTGCGGCTATTGCCTCTTCGGCCGCCAGGACCGGCTTGATGTCCAGATTGAGGATGAACTTCAGATTGTCTATCGCGCACAGGTCCAGGTCACTTATGGCAACGACCAGCGAGGTGGCGTCTTTCTTCAGGGGCAGGATGCCGTGCATCTTCGCCGTGCTTCGCGGCACTGCGTCCACCGCCTCGATCTCCGGCCGAATCCTGTCCAGGTCGACGACCGGCACATCGAACTGCTCCCCCAGGCACTTCAGAACATCCTCTTCGGACACGTAGCCGAACTTGACGAGAATCTCGCCCAGCCGCAGCTTTTCGCCCGACTTCTGCTGATACTCAAGGGCCCGCTGTACCTGCTCCTTCTCCACCAGGCCCTTGTCCAGCAGAAGCTGCCCTATGGATTTGCGCACTGGCATACGATTACCCTCGTTCTCTCAGGATCTGGTTTGATCGATTATAGGGAAAGCAACACCCGTTTGCAAGGTTCGCAAGGCGTTCACTGGCAGGGCGTTGGGGGCCGGGATGGAGGGCCACAGGCCCGCCTGCCAGCGGGGTTGGGGATCAGCGTGTCCGGCGCCCCCGGGACAGGCCCCCGGCCGCACCCATTGGACCTTGCGCGGGCCCTGCGGACCGGCGCATTCTTGATCGGCCGACGGCGTTCCGAGTACAATGCTGCCTCTGGCAAATGCTACCCCTTATTGTGCGGTTTTCCATGGCTGGGCTTTTTCAGGCTCGGGGGCTCGTCAAGCACTATAACCGGCGCGCCGTTGTGGATCACGTCAGCTTCGACGTGGACGCCGGCGAGGCGGTCGGCATGCTCGGCCCCAACGGTGCGGGCAAGACGACGGCTTTTCGCATGTGTATCGGGCTTGTCCAACCTGCGGCCGGTTCGGTTTGTTTCAACGGCCGCGATGTCACGCGCTTTCCCATGTATAAACGCTGTCGTCTAGGAATGACTTACCTGGCGCAGGAGCCGAGCCTGTTCCAGAACATGACGGCGGAGGACAACCTGCTGGCCATCATGGAGATGCAGGGGCTCCGCCGCGCCGAACGCCGCAGGAAGGCGGAGCGGATGCTCGGCGAGTTCGGCCTGAAGCACCTGCGCGACCAGGCGGCTTACACGCTGAGCGGCGGCGAACGCCGACGGCTCGAGATCGCCCGGGCCCTCTGCTCGGACCCCAGTATCATCCTTCTGGACGAGCCCTTCACCGGGATTGACCCCATCGCCGTGGGCGAAGTGCAGGACATGGTCATCGGCCTGAAGTACAAGGGAATCGGCGTGTTGATCACCGACCACAACGTCCTGGAAGCCCTGCGCATCACCGATCGAGCCTACATCCTCAGCGAAGGGAAGATCGTCACCCAGGGCACGGCCGAGCAGATACTGGAGGATCCCATAGCCCGCGAGAGTTACCTGGGTGATCGTATCCAGGCCGAGCACATCGGGATGGTCAGCAAGCGCCCCGAGCAGGCGGATGCGCCAGCGCGGCCGGACGCAGCCGCACGTTGACGGGCGGCCGGCCGCCCCGTCGCCGGCGCCGCGCGTGGGCGTTCCCCTTCTTTCCTTGGCAATATCCCATGCCTGCCAGCAAGTCAGGCCTCAGCGCCTACCTGAGGAAGGTTCTGCTGCTGATGGGGCTGGCCCTGTGCTTCTTCGTGTTGCTGCTCGGCGCGCTGACGTGGCTCCAAACGCACACGCACCGGTTTCTGTTCCGCCTGGCGCCTGCGGAGGGCGGGGTCGGGGAGGGCGATCTGCTGCACGCCACGGAGGTCCTGTCGGCGCGGCTTCAGGCGCTTCGGGGCCACCTCGGGTTGGGGCGCGGCGCCGTGCAGGCCTTGCCGCCGGATGGCATAGAGCTTCAGGTCAACTGCCGGTCCGAGTCCCTGCCGTCCCTTGCGTGGCTGACGATGCAGGGCCTTGTCGAGTTCCGCCTGCTGCACCCGGACGAGGACATTCTCGAAGCTCGCGGTCCGGAAGGCCTGCCCTCGTCCTACGAGGTCAAGGTCTATAGGCGGAGGCGCTACATGCTCACGCGGCTGAACGAACTGCAGACGGTCGAGGAGCGTTACGTCGTCGAGCGGGAGCCGATCCTCCGGGTCGCTGAGTTCGAAGAGGTGACGATGGACACGGTCGGCTCGCAGAAGCGCGTCGTGATAACCTTCCGCTTCGGGAAGGATGACGCTGAGGCGTTCGGCAGGCTGACGGCCCTGCACGCCGGCCGGCGGATGGCGATGCTGATTGACGGGGAGATGTTCTTTCCCCCGAGGGAGATCGAGGCCGCCGTCACCTTGGGAGCCGTGCAGGCGCAGGGGTTCTTCCACATCCCCCCGCTGCGCAGGCTGGCTGCTGCGCTGGACTGCGGCAGCCTGCCCGCTCCCCTGCAAGAGGTGTCACACACGGTGGAGTGAGCGGCCGGCGCGGCGGTTGCGATCGGCCGTCATAGGTCCGGTGTGCCGACGAGATTCACTGCCAGAGAGGCGAGGTCACCCATGATGGGATTGAGCGGGTTAAGGGAGAGATGGCTGGTTGGGCTCATGGTGGCGTGCCTGGCGGCCTCGGCTTGCTGCAGCGTGGCCGCCGGCGGCCCTGTCGGGGAGGAGAACGGCATCATCCGGCAGGGGCCCTACCTGCTGTGCGGCGATGACAAGGCGATGCTGCACGTGCTCTACAACGGGCGCGCGCTGGTGCACGGGATGGGAATCTTCTGCGGGATCAACGGCTATACCAAGCCGGATGACCTGAACATGCAGGAGGTGGTCCGCGAGAAAGGGCGTTACTACTACCGCGGCACCGTGCGAGGGCAGGACATCACCTTCGAGCAGACCGCCTCGGTCGCGGACGGCCGCGTCCGCGTCGAGATCCGGCGCACCGGCGCCTGGCCCGAGGGCGTCTGGGGGAGCTTCCAGATCCGACTGCCCGTCAGCCGCTACGGCGGCGGCCGATACCGGGCCGACGGGCAGATGCACGTTTTCCCCGAGACCTTCTCCCCGGATAACGAGTTCCCCGGAGGCACCCGGAGGCTGGAGTGCCACCTTGGCCAACCCGAACTCGACCTCGTGATTGAGTGCGCCAACGGCATCAGCATCGGGGATCACCGGCGCTTCAACGCGCCGTTCTACGTGCTGGGCATCGGCGTGCCGACGGGCGAGCGGGATATGACGGAGTTCTTCCTGACGCTGCCGGACTTGCCCGACGCTCCTCCCCGGCGCGCCGTGCGCTGGTCCCGCATCGGCTATCCGCTGGCGGGAGAGAAGTTTGCCGTGCTCGAGTGGTCGAAGTACGATCCCCGCCCCGAAGACCGGGTCCGTCTGGAGAACCGGGCCGGCGACGTCGTCAAGGAAGGTCGGTTCGGGGAAACGCAGTCCGTCGAGCATATCCAGGGCAGCTACGCCACCTTCGACTTCTCGGACGTGCGCCAGCCGGGCGAATACCGCGTCGTGTGGAGCGGCGGCGCGACCGACTGGTTCCCCATCCGCCGGAACGTCTTCGAAGACAGGCTCTGGGAGCCGACGCTCGACTGCTTCATCCCGTTCGAGATGTGCCACGCCGACGTGAACCTGGGCAGCGGAGTGACGGGCCACCCGAAGTGCCACATGGACGACGGCGCGCGCGTGCCCGCGCATTTCCGCGGGCCCGACGGCTTCGTTTCCTACGAGTGCGAGGGCACGCCCTACGCGGCGGGCGAACATATCCCGTGCGCGAAGGGCGGCTGGCACGACGCCGGCGACTACGACGTGAACGTCCACGCGAACGGGTTCACCACGTGGGTGCTGGCGCTTGCTTACGAGGAGTTCGGCCTGGAGCGGGACGTGGCGACGCTGGACGTGGAGGCGCAGACTTTCACTGCCGGGCAGCCGGACGGCGTGCCGGACGTCCTCCAGCAGGTCGAGTGGGGCGCCCTGTGGCTGCTCAGCATGCAGCAGGCAGACGGGCGGGTCTACAACGGCGTCTGCGCCAACGAGGCCCAACGCGGCGGCAAGCCCCTGGGCCAGATCCACGACGGCGTGCCCGGGACCGGCGACGAAAGGCAAGTCTACGTGGACTACCACGGCGACTCGCAGCTCTGCCACGTGATATCGCTGGCGGCGGCGAGTCGCGCGCTGAAGGACGCGCGGCCGGCGCTGGCGCAGCGCTGCCTCGAGGCGGCGCGGAAGTTCTTCGCATTCTACCGGCAGCACGAGCCCGTCTACCGGGCGGGAGGCTACGCGTCGGGAGCCCCGAACGGCGGTGAAGACCGGGCCATGGCCATCGCCGCCGCCACGGAGCTGTACCTGACCACGGGCGATCCGCAGTACGTGGCGGTCATCGAGGGACTGGCCGATTGCCTGCCGGACCTCAAGTTCGACTGGCCACTGCCGCGGGACACCGGGCCGGGCAACTTCTGGTTCTCCGCGCCGTTCCTCGCGCGCCTGTACCCGCGCCTGCCCGAGGGCGATCTGAAGCAGGCGGTTCTGGCGGCGTGCCGCCGCGCCGCGACGATCAAGGCTGCGCGGGTGGGCGTGCGCCCCTGGCCCTTCCTCTGGTACCACTTCGGCCCGTGGGGCAACAACGGAACGTGCACGGCGCGTGCCTTCGACACCTACTGGCTGACTCAGGTTGCCCCGGACGTCCTGCCGCCGGACTCGGCGTTGCGCAACATGCTGTGGGTCTTCGGCCTGCACCCGACGTGCGACACCGTGTTCGTCTGCGGGCTCGGCTATCCCGACCCGCAGCACCTGTACAGCAGCCACCTGCATGAGCTTTTCGGGCATGAGCCGGCCAGCGTGCCCGGGGCGATCGTTCCGGGCATGGGCGGGTTCTGGCATTCGGGCGTCGTTGCCTACATCGACGAGCACGGCAATTACGGCCACAACGAGGCATGCATCTACACGCAGGCCGCCTACATCTTCGCCGTCAACGCGATGAAGAAACTGGGCTACTGAGCAGGCGCCGTCGGCCGCCGCGTGCCTGCGCCTTCAGGCCAGGTGGGGGAAGAGCTTCTCGTCGAAGGTGGCGAACTTCCCGCCCGCGTCGACGCTCATGCGCACCGCCTGGTTGATGGCGACGCCGATGAGGGCCTGGCGCGGCATGGCGCGGCAGCCGGTCGCGTCCCACTGCCGCAGCAGCTCCCGCCGGGCGGCGGCCTGCTCCTCGGGGGACTTGCCTTCGCAGGCCGCCAGGATCTTCAGCTTGTCGCGAATGCCCATCGAGTTCGACTCGTAGCCGTAGCCGGTCCAGTCGGTTCCGCCCGGCGTATCCCAGTCGTCGTAGGGCTTCATGAAGTTGGGGTTGTAGTGCTCGAAGCCGCCCTCGTCGGTCACGAAGTAGCAGTTGCGGTCCGCGTGCTCGGCCTTGTACTCCCCCTTGGTGCCCTGGAACATCATGCCTTGCTGGGTCATCTTCGCGTTGTCGTTCGGGCAGACCCAGGAGGTCTGAATCCAGAACGCCGAGCCGTCCTCCCACTCGATCACGGCCTGGATGGCGTCGTAGGCGTTGCTGCCCGTCGTCGGCAGGTACTTCTTCTGGCCGAAGGCGACGACGCGCTTCGGCTGCAGGCCCGTCACGTAGTGATAAACGTCGGCATAGTGCGTGCCGATGTACTCGAAGGGGCTGGACTTCTCCGCCCAGAGCTTGAATTTGTCCAGCGGCATGTACTTGGGCTCTTCGATCCAGGCATGGCCGTAGAGGGGCTCGCCCAGGTCCCCGCGGCGGAACCGGTAGCGCAGCGCGCGCACGGCGCGGTCGCGCCGCTTGTGGTATTCCGTGAAGACGTAGGCGTTCTTCCGCTCGGCCAGCTCGATGATCTGCCACGCCTCGTCCATCTTCAGACAGAGCGGTTTCATGCACACCACGTCGAGCCCGGCGTTGACGGCGTCGAGGACCATCTGCGTATGCAGGTGGTCGGGGGTGGTCACGTAGACCAGGCCGTTCTCGCCCATCTCGGCCAGCGCGTCCTTGTAGGCGGTCGGCATATTCTGGTCGGGCGGCGTCGTCTCGGGGTCCGGCAGCCCGACGAACTCCTCGTCCGGGAACACCTCGCGCAGGCGCGCGATGATGCCCGAGTTGAGCGAGACCACCGTCACCTTGCTGACGTTGCCCAGCCGGCGCTCCTGGAAGACCGTCGGCAGGACGGCCTCCTCGCAGATCATGCCGCCCCCGATAACCAGGACGTCCACCTTGTGTTCAGCCATTCGTGTTCCTCCTGCTTTCTCCCTGTTTCGGGCCTTGCTACTCGGCTGTCGAGGAAGTCGACCTTCCCTCTAGCAGCGACAGCTCCATAGCGGCTCCGGCGCTGTACGGGCACGGCGCGCCGTGCCCCTACGCATCGCTGCGCACACGACACCGGGCGCACAACGCAAGATTCCCCACTGGACAGACCACTCAGGCCGGTCACGACCTTTCCGCGAGCACCTCGCCGATGGCCTCGTCCAGCACGGCCACTCCCTCGCGCAATTCCGCTTCTTTGACGCAGAGCGGCGGGCAGATCTTCAGCGTTGCCTTCCCGACGGGGCTGAACATCAGGAGGCCCTTCTCGACGCACCGCCGCACGACGTCGAAGGCCAGGTCGTAGTCCGCTTCCTTCTTGCCGTTCTTGACGACGTGCGCCCCTGCAACCAGCCCTTTGCCCTGCACGCTGCCGATGGTCCGGGGGTATTTCGACGCCACCTCCACCAGCTCTTCGTGCAGGATGCGGCCCATCGCGGCCGCGTTGCCGGGCAGGTCCTCTTTCTCGACGAGGTCCAGGTTGGCCAGGGCACTGACGCAGCAAATGGGGTTGCCGCTGTGCGTGCTCGTCATCGACCCGGGCGGGTACTGGTCCATCAGTGCCGTTCGGCCGATGACGGCGCCTAGGGGCAGGCCGCTCGATATGCCTTTGCCGCAGCAGATCAGGTCCGGCACGATGCCGTAATGCTCGAATCCGAACATCGTGCCCGTCCGGCCGAACGCGGCCTGGACCTCGTCCATGGTCAGCGCGATGTCGTTCTCTTTGCACCACTCGGCCAGGGCCTGGACGTACTCCGGTGGAGCGAAGCTCGCGCCGCCGCCCTGATACGTCTCCGTGATGACGCCTGCGACCATGTCGGGCGTCACGCCCTGTTCGTCGAGCGTCTTCAGGAAGAGATCGAAGGAGCAGTCCTCGACCCAATACCCGTCAGGGAAGGGGACCTGCCACATGGCGGGGTCGAGGTTCACGATCCAGTCCTTCAAGGCCGGCAGGCCGCCGATCATCTGCGCGCCCAGCGTGCGGCCGTGGAAGGCGCCCTCGAAGCTGACGATGCCGATCTTCCTGTCGCCCCCGACCTTGCGCCCGTACGTGCGCATCAGCTTGAGAGCGCACTCCGTGGTCTCGGAGCCCGTGGTCAGCAGGAATGCCTTGTCCAGGCCCTCGGGGGCCAGTTCAACCAGCCTTGCGGCCAGGTCCGCGCGGATGGCGCTGGGGAAGCAGTAGTTGTGCAGCAGCCCGTGCTCGGCCTGCCGGATGATGGCGTCTCGTATCTCGCGGCGGCCGTGGCCGGCGCTGGTCACCAGCACGCCGGAGCTCCAGTCCAGCCACATGTTGCCCCAGCGGTCGTAGACCTGGCAGCCTTCGGCGCGGTCCCAGACGACGGGCGGCTGGCCCGTCATGGAGATGGGCTCGTATTGCCTCAGCCGTTCCAGGACGGGCAGCGACTCGGGCACGGGGATCGGCGTCTGGATGCGCCGGAACTGCGTATCGACGGGCGGCACTTCCCTGGGCGTCAGGACGAAGGTCTTACCTGCCATGTCGGTCTGGGCCTCATGCTATGGGGAATGTGGAAATCGGGAATCCTAGAGGTCGTCCTCGTCGTCGTCCTCGGCCGCAGCAGGCCCCACCATCCTCGTGGTCGTTCTCGAACCAGAGCACGAGCGAGGGGCCGACAGTGTTCTCGTTTGGCAAACGGAAGGCCGGCAAAGTATAGGCCGCCGGCCCCGACATGTAAAGCGAAGGTGCCCGGCGGCGCTGACGCAGCTCCGCCCCAAGCGGCGGCTCTCTCCCGCGGGCGATCAGGGAAGCGGCACGTCCCGGAAGCTGAAGGGCACCTTGCACGTCTTGGGGTTCTGACAGACTTCGAAGACGATGGCGCCTTCGGGATCGGCTTCCAGGTCGTATGTGCGCCGAGTGAAGCCGCCTGGGTCGGAAGACCAACTCCATCCATAGTACTGGAGGGGACGCCCGCCTGCGGTCTCGAAACGGACTTCCTGGATCACCTCGTTGGCTCTCTCACCCAGCAGAATGTTCACCCATGGACGCTCGATGCTGCTGAGGTGCACGTCCAGGCCTCCAAGTTCGGGGTGCTCGATGCGCTTGCCGATCCACTCGTTCATGGGCGCGACGCGCACTGGCTGCGTTCCTTCCGCGAAGATCAGAGTCAACTCCCCTTCCAGCACCTCGAGGTTTGAGCTTTCCGCGTCGGGCAAGCTGAGGCTTAGATAGGGCTGCAGGTCGAAGATGATCGGCCGCCCCGCCACGCTGAATGCTGGATTCACGTAGCCCCCGGACGATTCGAGCGTCAGGACCTCGTCGGTGTCCGTAACGGCGGTGTGCAAGACCACTTCGCGGACCGCGACGGGTCGGGGAGATCCGTTGCTCTTGACTGACAGCGTCACCGTTAGGTCGCCGCGCTCAGAGCCGGTGGCCGGTCTCAAGTCCCGCATCAAACGAACCGAGTTGACGGCCACCTCCACCCCCATAGGTGCCTCCGTCTCCGCGATTTCGATTCTCGCCACCTGGACGTGTCCGAAGCGAGAAGCCAACTCACCAACCTTGCCCACGGGCAGCTCGAAGGCGATCTCGTCTCGGTGAAAGACCGCTTGCATCCCGGCCCGGAACGTCTCGAAGCCCATGTCGTCTATGCGCCAGTCCCACACGGCCGTACGCGGTTCAGTCAGAGCGCCGTTTGTTTCGACGATGGCGCCCGGCAGCGTAACCGTGCACGCACCGTGGGCACCCCGAAAGATGAGCTTCGTCATGGCGAACTCCAGCGGGCTCCGCTCCGGTGACGTGGGGAAGGATGCCCCTTCCGGCGGTGGCGAGGCCAGGAAGGGAGCCCTGTAGACAATGGCATCGCCCTCCCCGGCGGCCATGCTGAAACGGGTGAGATCTGTGCTGGCCAACTCACGCACGTCGTCGAACAGCAGCGCGACTGTGGCGACCTTGCCCCCGTCCGGCCTGTCCTGCACTGTGAGGTCCGCTACCTCGATGCCGCTCCGCTCGAACCAAGCCTGCATGTTCTGCTCGTCGAGCGAAACCGGGAACCCAGTGGTGGTGGCGCCAGGGATCTGGCCGACCCCGGCGAGAGCCTCGACTGCCTGCGGTATGATCTCGATTCGCGCCTTTGCCGAGCCGGAGCCGTCCGCGTTGATCCTCAGCTCCTCCTCGAGATCGAAGCATCCGACCAATGCCACACAGCACAACGCGATCCCCACGCCTGCCAAGCGTTTCATCTCGCTCCCCCTTCCCCGTGTTGAAGTCCCCATGCACTTACGTCGGTGCTGCTCCCGTTTCCCCGCCAGACCGACGCTATCGTAGGCGCCGTTTGCTCATCTGTCAACGTCGGTCTGCGGCTCCGCAGTACCGGGCGCAATCGCCCGCAGGGGGATGCAATCATACCAGAGGCGGAACTCCACGCCGTTGTAGCGCAGCCCCGGGCAGCCCTTCTCCCGCAGCGCGGCGACGGAGCCCCTGCTCTCCGGGTTCCAGGCGGGACCGTTGTAGCGGCGCATCAGCACGCTCCGGCCATCCAGGGCGATCATGTACTCCGCGAGCCGGTGGTAGGCCCGCCCCAGTTCTTCCGGCGCGCTGCCCTGGCGGCGGCCGCGGTAGTGCAGGTTCAGGGCACGCAGGCAGGTGTAAGTCCGCCCGCCGATGGTCACGTCCCAGACGCCGCCCGGCACGATGGCCCGAGGGAAGCGCGGCCCGGTCGCTTCCATGTTCGAGCCCCACCGGATGCGGCTCCGGAGCTTGAGTTCCACGGGCCAGCCGGTCCGCTCCTCGTCCCAGTCGGGATCGTCCCACGTCATCAGGCGGAAGTCCTCCGCGCCGGGCTCGAAGTTGGACTTCGCCACGAAGTAGAGCTTGCCGCCGTCGACGGCCCAGTACCACTCGTGGTCGTAGGTCCAGCGCCGCTCGGGGTCGAAGTCCGGTATCCTGACCCGGTAGCACTCCATGCCCCCGACCCTCTCCTTCCCGATCACGCGGGGGCAGGCGGTGCCGGTCAGCTCCTTTTCAGGCCAGTCGTACCAGGCCAGCAGCGCCTCGCCGCCCTCGACGAGCGGTTCGAGGAACGCGCCTTCGCGGTAGGTGACGGTGCCCTGCCCGGGCTCGGCCGGGGAGATGCGAATCTCCGGCTCGCGCTGCGGGAAGCGCGTCAGCTTCGCGATCATGTGGCTGAAGCCTTCGGGCAGGGCGTGTCCTTTGAGCTCGTCGGCGACCATGGCCATCATCCTTTCCTTGAGCTGCTTGCGCGAGTCGTGCAGGCGGCGCTTGACCGTGCCGGCCGGCGTCTCGAGGAAGTCCGCGATGTCGCCGACCGTGTAGCCGTCGATGTAGAACAGCGTCGTGACGGTGCGCTGGTGCTGGGGCAGGGCCCGGATGGCCGCCAGGACGCTTCGTCTCAGCTCGCGTCTTTGGGCGGCTTCTACCGGGCCGGCTGCGTTCGAGGGAACGTCGCCGGGCGTGGCGTCGAGGGACATGGCGGCCCTGGGGCGGCGTCGGCGGATGCGGTCGCAGTACTTGAACACGATCCGCCGGAACCACCCCGGGAATGCTGCAGGCTCGCGCAGCTTGGCCAGGTCCCGGTATGCCCGGACGAACGCTTCCTGCGCGGCGTCCTGCGCCAGGTGGAAATCGCCCAGGATCGAGTAGGCGTAACCGTAGGCCATGTCCTGGAAGCGGCGCACGATCTCCGCGTAGGCGTCGACGTCGCCCGCCCGCGCCCGTTCGACCAGTGATCTCAGTTCTTCCACGTCGGAGCTGCCCGTGATGGAGGGATTGCCGTCCGGAGACAAGGCCCCATCTCAAGCGAGAAAGGTTCGCTCGCCGGGCCGCCCCCAACCAGGTAAGTCGCGGCGTCCGTTGCTGACTCAGCGTGTGGGCTCGTCCCCTACTGCTGACCCGTCTTCACGTACGCCCGGATCATCCAGTCCCACTTCTCCCGCAGGTCGCTTAGCTCCTCCGGGATGCGGCCCTGCTTCGAATGCGTGGCCTGCACGTCCGTGTCGTAGTGCGTGTAGACGCCCTTGTACTGGTGGGCGTTCGGGTTGATGAGGACCCAGAACGCGGCCGGGACCTTCACCGGCTTCAGAGGCACGTCCACCCACTGCGCCTCGTACGTGAAGAGGGCATAGGGGATGCGGCCCGTCTGGAAGAGCCGCCCCTCGTCGTCGAAGACGTAGTAATCGGCGAAGGTGGTCTCGGGATCGAAGCCGCTGCCGTATCGCGAAGCGTACATGCGCAACCGCGTCAGCTCCGCGCCGTCGGGCACGCCCCCAAACCGGACGGCCGGCCCAGAGCCGCTCATGCTGAGCTTGCCGTCCGACTCGCCGTCATCGTTCTTGATCTCGGTCAGGCCCGCGTCCTGCCAGGGCGTGAGGGGCTTCCTGGGCTCCAGCCACTCGCCGAGCGAAGGCGGAACCTTCTCCGGCGGCGGCTGCGTGACGACCAGCCGCACCATCCAGTCGTACTTCTGGGACATGTCCTCCGGCGTCTGGTCGGGGAGGCCCTGCTTGGAGAAGCATTCGGCATCCGAGTCGTCGTACGCGACGTAGACGCCCTTTGTGGAGGACGGATTGAAGGCGACGTTGATCCAGAAGGGGACGGGTTCGACCTTGTCCCCGGCGACGCGTGCTTCGGGCAGTTCCAGAGGGGGCACAGGAACGCTGTAGCCGCGCCACTTCCCGCGCTCGGCGAAGATCGAGTACGGCTTGCGGATGTACCTGACCGTCTTGAACTTCGTGTCGCAGAGCGTGATCGTGAACTGGTCGGACGGCGGCTGGACGGAGCCGTAGCGGCTGCCGAAGACCTGCACTTCGGTCAGGTACCACTTGCCCGGAGGGCATTGGAACTGCACGAAATGCCCAGAGGCGCCCAGGCTCATCTTGCCGTCCATGCTGCCGTCGTCATGCTTGAGCACGACCGGCTCGGGCTGCGCTTCGCGCGGCGGCGCCAACGCGGGCAGGACGGCGGGCACGATCCCCCCGGCCGGGGCGGCTTCGACCGCGCCGCGCGTCAGCCGGACGCTGCTTGCCAGTAGCATCAGGGCCACGGACAGCGCCGCGACCGTAACGACTCCTCGCAGTCCAAGTCTTGGCTCAGCCATGCCACTTCCCTCCACAAGGCGTGTCACTCGATCCCGTATGACGCTCGGCCGGTGGGCCAAACTCAGGGCGGGGACCCGGGGTCCGCGCACGGCGAGCTCGGCCAGGTCCGCCAGGGACCGGGCGTAGTCCGTGCGACTCTGCAGGACCGAGACGGCCCAATCGTCGCAGACGTGCTCCTGTGCCAGCGCGTGCCGCCGGCCCGCCAGCCGGACCAACGGATGGAAGAACAACGCCGCCTCCAGCAGCCGCCGGTACAGCGCGATTACTGCGTCCCACCGTTTGACGTGGGCGAGCTCGTGGCAGAGCGCGTGCTCGATCAAGCGACGGTCGCCCGCACCAATCAGCTCGTCCGGAAAGATCACGACCGCCCAGACCGGCCCGATGGTCACGGGCGTCCCGACGTCAGACGATACCCGCAGGTCCACCGGCCGCCCGAGCCCCAGCTTCCTACGTAGTGTCAGTGCGCACTCCAGCAGCCCCGGGTCGCTTACGTCGGCGGCTTCGCGCCACACGCGCCGCAGCCAGCGGCCTGCCACGACCAGGCGCGCCAGCATCACCAGCGTCCCGGCCGCCCATGCCGCCAGCATGATGATCGCCAGGACTTGCGCCGCCGACCGCGCCCGGCCAGGCGAGCCCTGTCGCCGTGCGCTCTGTGCCGGTGCCTGCTGCTCGGACGCGTCGGCGGGGGCCGCCGGTCCCGTCGCCTGGACGGCGTGGGTTGCGGTGCCCTGCTCGATGGAGGGTTCCGCAGTCCATTCCGTCGGCGCCTCCACCGACAGCAGCGAGAGAGGGACGACCCGCCAGGCGACCGGTATCACGGGCACAAGCAGGAGGGCCGCCAGCCAGAGCGACGCGCGCAGGCCGCTGTCTCGCCGGGGAAGCAGGCCGGCCACAAGCCACACGGTCGCCAGCAAGGCGGCAGCGGCGAGGGACCACCAGACCAGGCCGGCCAGTATGCCCGGCGCCGTCGAGGCCAGGCCCTCCAATAGTCGGCTCATCCGTGCGCTCCTGCTACTGGGTACGATCCTGCTTCTTCTTTGCCTCGTTTAGTTGCCGACGCAGCGCATCGAGTTCCTTCTCGTCCAGCCGCCCGAGCTCGAACAGGCGCGTCACCAGCAGCTCGCGCGAGCCGTCGAACGCGCGGTTCAGCAGGTCCCTCAACATGCTGCGCGTCACCTCCTGCTCGCCCACCAGAGGGCGATAGACGTAGCGGCGATCCACTTCCTCATGGGCCAGGAAGCCCTTCTGCTCCAGCTTGCGCAGCATGGTCAGGACGGTGGTATAGGCCAGTTCGCGCTCCTCCGCGACGGCGTCGCGGACGTGCTGGACCGACGCCTCCCCGAGGCGCCAGACGGCCTTCATCAACATCAACTCGACGGGGGCCAGCTTGAGCTTCTTCCTGCTCATGGCGATTCCACTATGCCGGTAGTATTACCGTAGTAATAATACTGCGTTCGGCCCGCCCTGTCAAGCCCTATCAAGAGGTGAATTGGCGGCCGGTCAGGCCTCTTCGGCGGCGGGCCCGGGATGGTGCAGGCGGTAGACGCCGTAGCCGCCCGGAACATTGGCGGCCTGGAAACCGCTTTGTGTGAGGATTCGGCAGGCGAAGTAAGACCGGTACCCGGAGGCGCAGATGACGGCCAGTGGCTCTCCGGTTGGGACGCTGTCCATTTGCTGGCGGAGTTCATTCACGTGCACGTGCACCGCACCGGGCAAGTGGCCTGCCTTGAATTCCCCGGCAGTCCGAACATCCAGAACCGTGGTGTCATCCGTGATCTCGTTTGCGTGGACGATGTCCATGTCGCCGCGCAGGTGGTTGGCTGCGACGAAGCCGGCCATGTTGACGGGATCTTTGCCTGCGCCGTACGGTGGGGCATAGGCCAGTTCGGACTCCTCCAGGTCGTACACCGTCATGCCGGCCTGGATCGCCATGGCCAGCACGTCGATGCGCTTGTCCACTCCGTCCCTGCCGACGATCTGGGCGCCGAGTACGCGGCCGTTTTCGGTGGAGAACAGGAGCTTCAGCGTCATTGATGTGGCCCCCGGGTAGTAGCCGGCGTGGCTGCCGGGGTGTACGTATATCTTCTCGTGCGCGATTCCCAGGTCCCTCAACGTTTGCTCGTTCGCGCCGGTGTTGGCTACGGCCAGGTCGAAGACCTTGACAATGGCGGTGCACTGCACGCCCCGGAACGGAGTTCGGCGGCCGCAGACGTTGTCGGCAGCGACGCGCCCCTGCCGGTTGGCCGGGCCCGCCAGGGGCATGAGGACCGGCTGGCCGGTGACGCAGTTCTTCACTTCGATCGCGTCGCCGACGGCGTAGATGTCGGGATCGCTGCTTGTAAGATACTCGTCCACCTTGATGCCGCCGGTTGGGCCGATTTCCAGTCCAGCTTCTCGGGCGAGTTCCGTCTCGGGCCGGACGCCGACGGCCAGGATGATCAGGTCACAGGGCAGCGCCGTTCCGTCCTTCAAGCGAACGATCACCGCGTCCCCTTCGCGCTCGACGGCGCTTGCCGCGTTGGCCAGGAATAGCGGGACCCCCTTCTCGCGCAGGTGCCGGTGGATGGGTTCGGCCATTTCCGGGTCGAGTCCCGGCATCACGTGCGGCAGCATCTCAGCCAGTGCCACGTCGAGGCCGCGGTCCTTCAGACTCTCGACCATCTCCAGGCCGATGAAGCCCCCTCCGATCACCACTGCGCGTCCGCCCGTCGCTGCCTCGACGGCGGCGTCTATCCGGTCCATGTCCTCCATGTTGCGCAGCGTGAAGACGGCCGGGTCGTCCAGGCCGGGTATGGGAGGCCGGACCGGCCTGGCGCCGGGCGAGAGGATGAGCTTATCGTAGCCCTCCGTGTAATCGCGCTCCGCCTGCAGGTCGCGGACGGTTACCGTTTTGGCCTCTCTGTCTATGGCGGTCACCTCGTTCAGGACGCGCACGTCCAGGTTGAAGCGCTTCCTGAGGCGCTGGGGCGTCTGAAGGATAAGCTCGGACCTGTCCCGGATCGTTCGGCCGATGAAGTAGGGGAGGCCGCAGTTCGCGAAGGAGACGTGGGGCCCCCGCTCGAACACGATGATGTCCGCCGCTTCGTTGACTCTCCGGGCGCGGGTGGCGGCGGACATACCGCCGGCCACGCCGCCAATTACGAGCAGTTTCACGTTGATGTGGCCTCCAAAACAGGATCGGTCGGGGATTCACGATGCACGTCAGTGGCCCGGTCGCAGCGGGTCCTGTCGGACTGGGCGTCGAGATGGCGCCCCGGCCAGCGTCCGACGCGCAAAGCGGCGCATTATACGGTCAGGGGAGGGGCATGTCGAACGGCGGCGCTCCGGAGAAGGGATGCGCCGGACGCCCTAGCGGGCGACGATAAGGTAGACGGCGACGCCGATGCCAGCGAGCACGGGCAGGGCGGCGGCAATCCACAGGAGCGTCCTGCTGCGCGCGCCCGAATCGGCTCCGCCGTTGGTGCCCAGCAGGCTCTCGTCGTCGAACTGCGACGCGGCCACCGGCGCGCCCGTCAGCAAGGCGTCAAGGTCACCGAGCAGTTCCGGGTAGGTCTGATAGCGGTCATCCGCATCTCGGGCCATCGTCTTGCGCATGACGTCGCAGACCTGCTGGGGCAGGTTGGGCACGTACTTGCGCGGAGACGGCAGTTCGGCCGAGACGTGCTTGACCATTACTTCGTAGGCGCTCCGGCCCGTGTAGGGCGCCTTGCCGCAGATCATGTGGAACAGGGTGGCGCCGAGCGAGTAGATGTCGCTGCGGAGGTCAACGGTCTCGGAGTTGTTGACCTGCTCGGGGCTCATGTAGTCGGGCGTGCCGAGGCTCGTGTCGCTGGGCAGGGGTTCGAAAACGTCGGCCTCTTTGGCCAGCCCCAGGTCGGCGATCTGCACGCTCCCGTCGCCGTTGAGTAGGATGTTCTCGGGCTTGATGTCCCGATGGATGATGCCCTGTTCGGCTGCTGCCGCCAGCCCCCTGGCCACCTCGATGGCGATCCTCACGGCTTCCTGCCAGGGCAGTTTGCCCCGTTCGTGGATCCTCGCTTTGCAGCTCTGGCCCGGCACGTAGTCCATCGTCAGGTAGTAGTGGCCGTCCTGCTGGCCGTAGTCACGTACGTTGACGATGTTGGGGTGGTTGAGCTGGGTCGCCAGGCGGGCTTCGGAGAGGAACCGGCGCGCATATTTGCCGTTGGCGGCGAGGCCGGCTGAAAGGACTTTCAGGGCGACTTCTCTGTGATGTGTTCCGTCCTCGGCCAGGTAGACGGTGCCCATGGCACCGTGCCCGATTTCGCGCTTGAGTTCGTAGTCGCCGAACCTGCGTGTCTTGTCCGTGGGCATCACCTATCCCTTAGCCGCCACTGACAGTACAGCCGCGAACCTGAGATGTCAAGCAGCCGGCGTCGACACCGCGCACAGAATCGTCGCACAGTGACGCACGCATAGCGGCACGCAATCTCCATGCCGTGAAACGGCACCAGCAGCACGCCACGGCCAGCGCCCGGCAGAGACAGGCGGACTACGGAGGCGGGAGGGGGCGGGAAATGAAGATAAATTCAGGACACGGAAAGAGCTGCCTCCACAGACCTACCCAATCGACCGTCTGCCTTCTCCCGGAAGAGCCACGAAATCCTGACATCCTTCAAACGCCATCATAACATACGGCGGCCCCCCTGGAAAGAGCCGACGCCTCAGGGAGCCGATCGGTTGCGTTCATTCTTCGACTGGTTCCAGCATCACTCCCGCTGCGAGCAGCTCATCGCGGAGCCGGCCGGCGTCCACTTCGCGCGTGCTGCGCTCCGCGCCGGCGGCCAACGCGGCGGCGGTTCCTGCGGCCTGACCGCACACCATGCAGCAGACCGTGTTGCGCGTGCTGTTGTGCGCGACCAGCTCGACCGTCATCATCCTGCCGGCGACGAGCAGGTTGTCGAATCCCTTCACGGTGAGCGCGCGGTAAGGGATTCCATAGGCGCCCGCATCCTTGACGCGGTGAGTCGGATTGTCGATGAAGCCGTACAGCCCGATCTCGTCGTCGAACCGGGTGCCGGCCGTGACGTCCTGCTGGGTCATCTCGTAGTCGCACCGGATGGCGCGGGCGCGGCGAGGCCCCACCGCCGGGGCCGGACCGGCGGGGTAGCAGTCCTCGCAGCCGGCGAAGGACCTGCGGAAGAAGTCGGCCACGTCGAACATGCGCCCTCGCAGCGTGAGCTCGGCCTCGGTCAGGCCTTCGGGGTCGAGCGGGTCCAGTTCACCGAAATTGATGCAGTTGCAGTAGGTCAGCTCCCGCGGTCGCAGGGAGCATGACAGGAAGTAATGCGGCGCCTCTTCGGCTCCCTTCTCGCGCAGCTTGCGCATGTCGATGCCGATGCGCACCGGCTGGGGGGCGGACGTGCCCGGCTTGACCGCGTGCGCGAGCTGGTACAGGAGCCCTTTGCCGTCCAGGTCTGCCTCGAGCGCGTCCAGGTTCACGTTGCACAGGCGGAAGGTGAACCCGGCGGCGTAGGCGCCGGGGTCGCCGGCCTTGTAGCGGATGTGTTCGGCACCGGCGTCGGCGGCCAGGTCGCCGTCTCCGGTGCAGTCGATGAATACTTTCGCCTTGACGATGCCCGCACCGGCCTTGCTCCACACCCGCACCGCCTCCACGTGGCCGTTGGCGGCGTCGGCCTTCTCACAGATGGTGTGCAGAAGCAGTTTGACGCCGCTCTGCCGGCAGAGGCGCGCCGCGGCGAGTTTGAACGTCTCCGGCTCAACCGGCGTGAGCATGCTGACGAAGTCGCCTCCGCGTTCCATCTCGACGTGTCCCACGCCGCCGCCCATCTCCCTGACGGTATCGACGAGTTCCTGGGCGATGCCGCCTACCAGCTTCCGCCGTGGCGCGCCGGGCGCTGCGCCGTAGACGTTGTAGAAACTGTGCAGTCCTGTAGCTCCCGTTATGCCGATGCCGCCGAGCCATCCGGCGCGCTCGATCAGGAGCGTCTCTGCGCCGCTCCTTGCGGCGGCGATGGCGGCGGCGATGCCGGCCATGCCGCCTCCGGCGACTGCGACGTCAGCCTGCCAGCATCCGGACATCTTGCGCGCCTCCTTTTATAGGGCGAGGGACTGAGATCGTAAGAGACACAGGGGCCCCTCGCAAGGGGAACGCGTTCTTGGGTCGGGCTTGGTCAGAAGGGACGGAGTGGGCTCAAGCGGAGCCGGACGGCGTGTCTGGCCGCGCCTCTTGTGGACTCTCGTCGGGCCAGATGGAACGGAGGTACGGCGGCAGAGCGGGCTCTGTGAGGGGACCATAGGGCGGGAACGGACTCAGGAGCATCTCGACACAGCCATTGCAGCCTCGGCCCGCTGCCTTCAAGGTACCGCAGACGGCCCCCGAGGCGACGTTGAACGCGCTCGAGACGAAGTCGAATAGGCCGTCTGAACGATCTTCCCTGACCCGATGCTCGATCTCGTGCGGGATCTCCAGCCAGCAGAAGGCGACGTTCACCACCCCCCTGCTGAACTCCATTGCGGTTCCCTTCAAGGAGGGGCGCGACTCCTCGTCCAACGGCTCACACAGACCGAGCCAGTCGCCCGACGCCGTCGAGCAGACCACCAGCGCGGCCCCGACTACGATGGCAATAAGGGGCAACCTTGATCTCGTCATGGTCACAGTTCCTCAAGAGCCCGTAGGCCTTTCACGCCGGGTTGGCGGCAGCCGCCCGCAGCAACTCCAGCGGATCGGTCCCATCTTCGGGATATCCTGCAAAACCGATCGCTACGTCCGGCATGTGTGTCAGGCAACCCTTGAGCTTGACGGCGACGATCTGGGCCGTTCGCCCGTTCGCTTCGGGCAGTACCGCGACCACCTTCATGGGACGTTCGTCCGCAGGGCCCTGACCGGAAGGCGGGGCGTCCACTTCCAGGAAAGCCGCAGCCGCCGGTCCGCGCCTCTCGATCACCTCGACTATGTCGGTGTTGCGCATCCAGGGCCTCACGCGGTTAAACAAGTCCCGGACCGGTGTGCGCTTCGGGCTGAGGACGAGCACGCTGAAGGATCGCTTGTACCGCTCGGCCCGTTTCACTTCGTACGCCAGACGGGCCATGAAGTGCTCAGTGGCCCTGGCGCGTTGCGCGAACTCGACCAGTCTCCGCTCGTCGCCCATTTAGAGCTTGCCCTGTATGACGCCGCCCGACCCCGGGTCCGCAGTGTCTCCCACGGTAACCGAAGTTAGTTTAAGCAGTTGGGGCGAGAAGTCAATGGGAATCCCCCCGTCAATTGTGGGATGGCGATGCCCCGCCAGGCGGCCCCGGCGGCCGGCGGGCCGGGGGGATCCGGCCCGTCCGGTGCGGGCGCGCCGATGCTCGCCCGGCGAGGCAGCTGTCCGACGTTGGCTTGACGCTTCGGTCCGGATAGCCTAGTATATAAAGATATAAGCATATAATAATACATTGATGAACTCGCGCGGTGGGATGCCTGTCCGCCTCGCCGGTTCAGTGCTCGTTCGGGGGCGGTTGGCGCCTCCTGGCGGGAATGGTGATCGATCCATTGACGACGAGGCAGGGGCGATGCCCGACCTGGCTGAATACGTCACGGTCTTCAAGGCGCTATCAGACCCTCTCCGCCTGCGCTTGCTCGGGATGCTGCCCAGCAGCGAAGAGAAGTGCACGTTCTGCGTCTGCGAGCTGGCGCAGAAGCTCGGCGTCTCGCAGCCCTGCCTTTCCCATCACCTGGGCATCTTGAAGGCCGCAGGCCTCGTCGGCTTCGAGAAGGACGGATGCAGCGTCTTCTATTTCGTAGACCGGGACCAGATCGTCGGCCAGCTCGACCGCTTCCGGGAGATGATCCAGGCAAAATGAAGACGGCTCTGATATACGACGAGTTGAGAGATGGCGGCCCCGCCTCATGGGTGGAGGCGGAGTACGAGAGCCCGGAGACGATTGAGGCGCTCCTGGCGGCCATTGCCGAGCACTGTGACGAGGCCGTGCCCGTGCCGTTCGGGCCGGATCTGGTGCCGGAGCTGCAACGGCATGCTCCTGACCTGGCGTTCAACATCGCAGAGGGAGTGGCCGGTCCGTCTCGCGAGTCCATCGTGCCCGCCGTCCTGGAGCATCTGGGCATCCCTTACACCGGCTCGGACGCGGTGACGCTCGGCATCTCCCTCAACAAGGCGGTCACCAAGAGGCTGGCTGCGTGGGCGGGCCTCAGGACTCCGGCGCATCGGCTGTTCAGGTCGGGCCGGGAGGCCGCCCGATGCCTGGGTGAAATCGAGTTCCCCGTGATTCTGAAGCCCAACTTCGGCGGATCGAGTGCCGGCATCGGGCCAGCCAGCCTGGTGCAGAACGCGGACAGGCTGCCGTCCCTCGTCGCAGACCACGTGCGCCTGTACGATCAGCCGTGCCTGGCGGAGGAATACGTCAACGGCGCCGACGTGACGGTCGGACTGCTGGGCAACGGGTCCGTCGAGGTGCTTCCCATCGCCGAGGTCCTGACGGCCGAGGGCATATACTCTGCCCGCGCCAAGGAGGCGCACGACCGCCGCATCGTCTGTCCGTATGACTTGCCTGACGCCTTGGAGCGCCAGTTAACGGACTGGTCTCTGAGGATCTACGAGGTAATCGGAGCCCGGGACTTCGCCCGCGTGGACTACATCGTGGACGGCGAAGGTCGGGCGTGGTTCCTGGAAATCAACCCCCTGCCCGGTCTCAGTCCGCACTACGGCGTCCTGCCTGTCCTGGCGGCGGCGGCCGGTTACGGCCATTCAGACCTGATCCGCACCATCATGGATCTGGCACTGGAACGAGACCGGCGCTCGAGGAGACTTGCGCATGAGCGACTGGCAAGATGAGCTGCGCAACAGCGTGACAACGGTTGAGCAGCTTGAACGTTACATCAACCTGACGCCCGAGGAACGTCAGGGGCTGGCCAACATCGACGGCGTGTTCAACTGGGGCATCAGTCCATACTACGCCTCGCTGATGGACCCGGACGACCCGGGCTGCCCCGTTCGGCGGCAAGTGGTGCCGCGCATTCAGGAGTTGCAGGACGAACTCGGCGTGTGGGACCCCCTGCGCGAGGTGGACCATTCGCCGGTCGAGAACCTGATCCACGTCTACCCGGACCGCGTGGCCTTCTGCGTCAGCTCGATCTGCGCCACGTTCTGCCGCTTCTGCCTGCGTAAGCGCATGGTGGACACCATGGGCTGCCCGATCGACGATGACAACCTGCGCGAGGGCATCGAGTACATCCGCGCCACTCCCGCCATCCGCGACGTGCTGTTGACCGGCGGCGACCCGTTGTTGATGGAGGACGAGTGGGTCGAGGAGGTCGTGGCCCGGGTGCATGAGATCCCCCACGTGCAGTTGGTGCGGATCGGCAGTCGCACGCCGTGCACCTTGCCGTCGCGCATCACGCACGAGCTGTGCCGGCGCCTGGCGGGCCATAAGCCCTTCTGGATCAACACCCACTTCAACCATCCCAAGGAACTGACGCCGGAAGCCGTGGCCGCCTGCGGCAGGATCGTGGACGCCGGCATACCGATGGGCAACCAGACCGTGTTGCTCAAGGGCATCAACGACGACACGGCCGTTCTGAAGGAGCTGGGCGAGCGGCTGGTCGCGGCGCGTGTGCGTCCCTATTACCTCTATCAATGTCAGACGCTGAAGGGCACGGCGCACTTCCGCGTCGAGATCGAGCGGGGCCTGGAGCTCGTGCGCGGCCTGCGCGGCAGGACCACAGGCTTCGCCATCCCCCAGTACGTCCTGGACACGCCTTTCGGCAAGGTGCCCCTCAACTACCCCTACATCCAGGGCCGGGAGGGTGACTGCGTCGTCATGGAGACCTTCTCGGGCGAGATATGGCGCGAACCGAACCCCGTGTCGTCCTGATCTGCCTGGGCAACCCCGGCCCCGAGCGGTCCCGTACGAGACACAACGCGGGCTACGCCTTCGCCGATTACCTTCAGCGGCAGCACGGCCTGTCCGGCTTCCGGCCTCTGGGCGGCGTGGAGGCGGAAGCGGCAGAGGGTGAGATCGCCGGGCTGCCGGTGCTGCTCGTCAGGCCCTCGACGGTCATGAACGAGTGCGGCCGGGTGGTCGCCCCCCTGTTGGAGCGTTACCCTCCCGGGGAGACCCGCTACGGCATGGCGCATGACGACCTGGACGTGCCGATCGGCTCCGTCAAAGGGCGCAGCAAGGGCGGCCACGGCGGGCACAACGGGGTGAGGAGCATACTGGCGGCGGCGGGGGGCGGGGAGTTCTTCCGGATCAAGCTGGGCGTGAACTCCGCCGCGAAGGCGGACTACGACTCCGTGGCCGACTTCCTGCTATCGGAGTTCCTGCCCGCCGAGCGCGAGGAGCTCGAGACGGCTTTCCCGCAGGCCGAGGAGGCCCTGATCGGCCAGATCAAGTCCCATGCTGCCGAGCTGGCGAAGCTGGACCGAGCAGCGGAGGTCAAGACGCGCTACGTGGAGGAGGCGCTGACTGACGCGCGGGAGGCACTGGGGGATCTGAGCGCCGCCTCGCCCTACCCGGTGTTCCTGAACCGTCGGGAGATGGGGCGCGCCTTCGACATGGTGACCGCCCTGGCCAAGCTTCTGCGCAAGGCGAAGCTGGCGGCTGCCGGGGACGACGAGTTCTGTGCGCGCCTGCTGGGCTTCATTCCCGACGAGTTGCGCCCGCTTCTGCCTCCGCGTGCGGCATCGGACAGGATCTTCTTTGCCGTCGACCTGCACCTGGCCGAAGGGCAGCTCAAGGTCATTGAGCTGAACTGCGCGGTCGGCTACGCCCATTACGCCGCCCTGGCGGACGAGGCGCTCTTTCCGCTTCTGGAGGAGCGCTTCGGGGGAATCGAGAGGCCCTTCGACGGGGACTTCGCGTCGTTCCTCTACGCCGAAGGACTCAGGCCGATGCACGATCCGGCGCGCGGCGTCCTGGCCTTCCTGCGGGGCTTCAACGACCGGGACATGTTCAACGTGGACGAGCTGGAGGGCCTGGCCGGCCGGATCGAGGAGCGCGAGGGGCTCAGCGTCCCCCTCTGCCACGAGCGGGACCTGGAACTGCAAGGGGACGGCTTGCACCTCGCGGATGGCCGGCGCGTAGACCTGCTTTACGTCGAGGAGAACCTGGCGGAATGGGCCGAAGTGGCCGAGGATTCGCCGCTCCGAGCAGCCGTGGTCGCCGGCCTCGTCAAGACGTTCCCCCCGCTCGACACGTTCCTCCTCACCAACAAAGGTTTCCTATCTTTGCTCGTCTATCCGTCGGTGCAGCGCCTCATCGAACCCGACGAGGCGGAGGGCAAGGTCATCCGCCGGAACGTGCTCTGGTCCCACCCCCTGGACGAGCACGTCGAGCCCGCCGCCTACCACATGCTGGAGCAGGGGCTGACGCTGGTGGTGAAGGATGCGCTCGGCGGAGGCGGGCGGGGCGTGACGGTGCTGCGTCCCGACTCGTCGTCCCAGCAGACCGGTCACATCCTGCGGCGCCGGATGCTGGGCGGCCGCAGCGTGGTGCAGGGCTACTTCCCGTCCGGCCGGTGGTCGGAGGGCACGGACCTGCGATTCGACGTGCGCATTCTGGCCGCCGCGCACGAGGCGGACATCGCCATCGGCCCCGTCTATGCCCGCATCTTCCGCGGCGAAAAGGTCAACTTCACCGACCCCGACTCCGGCGTCGCCCCCGTCTACGTGATCGGCTGACCTCAACGGCAGATCGACCACGACGACACGACGAACACAACGGTACGGCATGACGGCTCGGTGTTTGCGGCCGCGTTTTCTGGGTTGGGTCTTGCCTTGATGTCGTAGTGCTCGTTGTGCCGTTGTGGTGCCCGTGCCGACGCATCTGTAGCCATGCTTCCCGCAAGGCCCTCGGGCACCGATCTGCCGGGCAGTCGTGTTGACAGGCGGCGTCCCGCAGCCGGGCTCGCGGGCGCGCGCCTCAGGCGCCGGGAGTAAGGCCGCCCCGTATGCCTTCCGCCGACGGTCGGGATGGTGACGCCGGCCCCCCACTTGGGGCGCGACCTGGGCCGGAGAACGCGAGCCGGTAGCAGCCGGGAGGGCCTCGGAAGTACAGCGCGCTCCCTTGGGGCGTTGCTTCCAGGTCCAAGTCGATCGGACCCTCGATGCGCCAACGACCGGCGGCCACGTCGGTGATCAGCACGCCCAGCTCGCCTTGTTCTCCCGGCAACTCTAGGACCATCTCGCTGCGCACCGGTCTGCCCGACCTGCTGAACAGGACCACGCGGTCCGCGATCTGGGCCCCGACGAGCACGTCGGCCCGGACCAGTTCCGGGGTGAGCGGCGGCGGGCCTCCGACGGCGTCCATCACCTGCATCACGTTGAGCAAGAGGTCGGTGCCGGCGGGCTTGGTCGGGGACAGCTCAATGCGCCAGGCCCCCGGCTCGTGGCTGCCCGGCCGCCGACAGCTCTGCCCGTAGTTCCTGCCGTCCACCCAGAACTCGCGGCCGGGTCCGCCGACCTTGTCGATGGTGCGGTTCCCGTCCTCCGGCAGCAGCGTGTGGTTGACGAGCTTGCCGTTGTAGCCGCCCTCCGTGCGCACGATGGTCGTCACGCCGTTGTCCACCACGGGCTCGTTGATGCTGTGCAGCAGCCAGGTCTTTCGAAAGGCGGCTTCCCGGGCCGCAATCCTGTCGAAGACGACGAGCGCCGCCGGATGCCCATGATCCTTCAGGTTGAGGAATACGAAGGATCGCTGCGCCTCGACGACCTTCGCCGGATAGGGCGGCGGGGCGTGATAGGCCACAGCGATGTCGCCCTTCAGGTAGCTGTACTCCGGCGCGACCGGGTCCGGGCCGAACTCGTGGCCGAGCACTCGGGCGCGCGGGCCATGCTCCAGCACATGGTCGATCGTGGCAAACTCGGTGCGCCTGCCGTCAGGCCAGAACTGCCCGCCGTCGCGGCTTTCGAGTTCCCGTCCCCACCACCTGGGTTTCGGCTCATCGGGGTCGAGCACGAGTATTGTGTTATGCGCCACGCTGCGCTGGTAGTAGTTCAGGAAGTGCTCGGAGCCATAGCCGCCCTGCGTTCCTTCATAGACGCCGGAGTCGATGGCCAGCGATCCCTTGTAGTAGAGGGAGAAGTGTCCGGCGTCCAGGTGCTGGTGGTTGCCGAACATGAACTCGCCGACGTTCATCTTGGCGATGGCTGCGCCGGCCTGCTTCCCCTCTCCGACGTCCCAGCCGGTGCGCGCGATCATCTGCCCGAAGGGCGAGCCGAAGTGGCGCGTGAGGGGGAGCTCCTCGACGGGCCTGCTCTCGACGGCCTCGCTTCGGGCGAGCATGCTCAGGGCCGAGTCCGGCAGGGGAGAGCCGTAGCGGAGGGCCTCATCCTGCACGTAGGGATCCCCGTACATGGCGACGAGCATGTGGAGGAAGTCCGCGCCGCAGTACCATCCGGGCCGCAAGCTGCGGCCGTAGTCGTCTCCCTCGACCATAAAAAGCCCGTCCGGACGGCGGCTGTACATGAAGAAGTAGGGCACCTGGCCCTCGTCGGCGACGCACGGATTCGGGGCGCCCATGCGGGTGATGATGAAGGATGCCATCACTTCGTCGGTGAAACGGCTCAGCCCGTAGGCGCTCCCCTGATGGTGCCTGTGGCCGGGATAGAAGAAGTTGCGCGCGCTGGCGAAGCCGCCGTAGAGATGCTCGGCCATCACTTCATAGATGGACGGGGCCTCGTCATAGACGGCGATGCCGGCGGCCAGCATGCAGGGGTTCTTCTCCTCGCCGTAGTGCCCGGTGACGAAGCTCATACGTGCGGGCGGCCAGCCGTACTCGGTGCCCGCCGCCAGGCGCTTGATCTGGCGGACCATCTCAGCCTTCTGCTCGGCGGACAGCAACGGATAGCACCAGTCATAGACCATCGCCGCGCCGAAGACGGCGCGGTTGGCGATCCGCGAGACGGGACGGACGCCGCCCCGGGGCGTTCCGGTGAAGGAGGACAGGTAGTCCAGCGCCATCCGGACGGCCTGACGGCCGCTTTCGGCGTCGTCCTCCATCAGGTAAAGGAAGGCCCTCGCCTCGAAAGCCGTGCGCCGCGTGTCACGCCGCCGGCTCTCGGGCATGCCCTGAGGCAGATGGCCGTCCGACGCAGCGTTGGCCTGCGCAGAGATCCGGGCTCTGAGCTCAGACATCTCGTGCGAGCCGTACCGCTCGCGCATGCGGGGCACGTCAGAGGGCCTCAATAGCAGGCGCGGATGCCCGTCAGGCGGGCGGGGCGGGCCCGCCGCAGCGGTCCCGCAGCAGAGGATCAGGCCGAGCACGCATAGCAGACCGAGAGCAGTCATGACGCCGCCCATAGCAGTCAGCCCATGCCCTTCAGGCAACTGGCCTGTGCCCTGTGGCGACTGCTGGCTGACCACAAGGCCGTCGCCCAGCGCCTGGAACCCATCTCCTACTAGGCGCTGTTGCAAAACCCCATCCTGGCTTCGGCCGGCTGCGAGCACCGAAGGGCTGTGTCGGCCTGCATCGGCGATTCTGGCCTTTGAATCGCCTGCTTCGGCCTCCTTGCCCTCGGCGTTC